>Ga0153955_100137_pt1 | contig 51389 bp, 42 predicted proteins | sample TSFL039MetaG_FD_104744 | JGI IMG/M metagenome (GOLD analysis project Ga0153955, IMG submission 104744) | Attine ant fungus gardens microbial communities from Florida, USA - TSFL039 MetaG | ecosystem: Host-associated > Fungi > Mycelium > Unclassified | place: USA: Florida, Wekiwa Springs...
AAAAACCCTGTCATAACAGCCTTTAGCAGTATTGCGGAAACCACACTTTTTGTATGCCTAAAAACTGCTCGGATGAGTTCCCTTACACCGAGAAAATGGTAAAATTGACCCCAGTCAATTATCGTCGAGCAAACTACTATGTTCCCTGAAAAACGTATTCAGTCAGGCGGTTGTGCGATTCACTGCCAGGATTGCAGCATCAGTCAGCTATGCATCCCTTTCACCCTTAATGAACATGAGCTGGATCAGCTTGATAATATTATTGAGCGAAAAAAACCCATTCAAAAAGGCCATACGCTGTTCAAAGCGGGTGATGAGCTGAAATCGCTCTACGCAATCCGTTCCGGCACCATTAAAAGCTATACCATCACCGAGCAGGGAGATGAACAAATCACCGGTTTTCACCTGGCCGGCGATCTGGTGGGATTTGACGCCATTATGAACGCCAGTCATCCCAGCTTCGCCCAGGCGCTGGAAACGGCGATGGTCTGCGAAATTCCTTTCGATACGCTGGATGACCTGTCCGGCAAAATGCCTGCCCTGCGTCAGCAGATGATGCGCCTGATGAGCGGTGAAATTAAAGGCGACCAGGACATGATTTTGCTGCTGTCCAAGAAAAACGCGGAAGAGCGCCTGGCCGCCTTCGTCTGGAACTTATCCCGCCGCTATGGCCAGCGCGGCTTCTCACAGCGTGAGTTCCGTTTGACGATGACGCGCGGCGATATCGGGAATTATCTGGGTTTAACCGTTGAAACCATTAGCCGACTGCTGGGGCGTTTCCAGAAATCGGGTATGCTGGCCGTAAAAGGCAAATATATCACCATTGAGAACCACGCGATGCTGGAAGCGCTGGCCGGTCAGAGCCACCAGGCGGCGTAATCCTCAGGCCGGGTTAACAAATCTTATTTTGTTGATCCGGCTACATCTTTTCACTTTCTTAGTGCACTTAACATAGGCTATCTTTAAACCAGTCGCGTCGGTCTAAGGAGAGTAGCCTATGTCCCAGTATCAAAACATTCTGGTCGCCATTGATCCTCAGCAGGATGACCAGCCCGCGCTGCGACGTGCGGTCTATCTCAACCAACTTATCGGCGGCAAAATCAAAGCATTTCTGCCCATCTACGACTTTTCATACGAAATGACCACCCTGCTGTCACCAGATGAACGCACCGCGATGCGTCAGGGTGTGATCAGCCAGCGCTCGGAATGGATTCGTGAACAGGCGCAGGCTTATCTGGATGCTGGTGTGGATATAGACATTAAAGTCATCTGGCACAACCGGCCCTATGAAGCAATCATCCAGGAAGTGCTGGCGCATCAACATGATTTAGTGCTGAAAATGGCGCACCAGCACGACCGGCTGGAAGCGGTTATTTTTACACCGACAGACTGGCACCTGTTACGTAAGTGCCCTTGCCCGGTGTGGATGGTTAAGGATCAACCCTGGCCCGAAGGCGGCAAAGCGCTGGTGGCGGTCAATCTGGCCAGCGAAGAACCGCACCACGATGCGCTTAATCAGAAACTCATTCGCGAAACCGTTAAACTGGCCGAAAGCGTCAATCATACCGAAGTGCATCTGGTGGGCGCCTATCCGATTACGCCAATCAACATTGCTATCGAACTGCCCGACTTTGATCCCAGCGTTTACAACGATGCCATTCGCGGCCAGCATCTGGTGGCCATGAAGGCCCTGCGACAAAAATTCTCCATCAGTGAAGAGTTTACCCACGTTGAAAAAGGCCTGCCGGAAGAAGTGATCCCGGAATTGTCCGCCCACCTTGGCGCGGGCATTGTGGTGTTAGGGACGATTGGACGGACCGGACTGTCGGCAGCTTTCCTGGGGAATACGGCTGAGCAGGTGATCGATCACCTGCGCTGTGACCTGCTGGCGATTAAGCCGGATGATTTTGTCTCGCCCATTACGCTTGACGACGAAGACGAGCACGATTAACGCGGCCTTCAGTAAAAAGGGCGACGGTTATCGTCGCCCTTTTCTTTTACAGCGCTTTCAGAATACTTTCTACGCTGGCTTTGGCATCCCCGAACAGCATGTGAGTATTTTCTTTAAAGAACAGCGGATTTTGCACACCGGCATAGCCCGTATTCATTGAGCGTTTGAACACAATAACGTTTTGCGCTTTCCACACTTCCAGCACCGGCATACCGGCAATCGGGCTGCCCGGATCATCCTGCGCCGCAGGATTAACCGTGTCGTTGGCCCCGATAACCAGTACTGTATCGGTATCGCTAAAATCGTCGTTGATTTCGTCCATTTCCAGCACCACGTCATAAGGCACTTTCGCCTCTGCCAGCAGAACGTTCATATGGCCGGGCAAACGGCCGGCGACCGGATGAATACCAAAACGCACGTTGATGCCGCGGGCGCGGAGTTTTTCCGTGATTTCCGCTACCGGATACTGTGCCTGTGCAACGGCCATGCCGTAGCCGGGCGTAATGATCACGGAACGGGAAGATCGGAGCATCTCTGCCGTTTCTTCTGCGCTGATTTCACGATGTTCGCCGGTCTCATCACTTGCCGTTGAAGCTGTGCCATCGCTGCCAAATCCACCGGCAATGACGCTGATAAACGAGCGATTCATGGCCTTACACATTATGTAAGAGAGAATTGCCCCCGAGGAACCAACCAGCGCACCGGTCACGATAAGCAGATCGTTACTGAGCATAAACCCTGCCGCTGCGGCCGCCCAACCGGAATAAGAGTTGAGCATCGAAACAACGACCGGCATGTCTGCACCACCGATGGAGGCCACCAGGTGCCAGCCAAACGCCAACGCAATGATAAGCATGATCACCAGCGCAAACACCTGCGCACCGCGACTTTGCGTGTTAACAAACCACAGTAGCAGTAAAAACGAGACGACCAGCGCCAGCAGATTCAGCTTATGCCGCTGAGGCAGCATTAAGGGCCGCGACGAGAGTTTGCCACACAACTTGCCAAAGGCGACCAGCGAGCCCGTAAAGGTGACCGCACCGATAAAGATGCCGATAAAGACTTCGCTGAGATGGATGTTTTCAATAACTGCCGGCAAGCCAGGAGCATGATCGATATAGCTGTTAATGCCTACCAGTACGGCGGCCAGGCCGACGAAGCTGTGCAGTATCGCCACCAGCTCGGGCATTTCGGTCATTTCTACCCGTTTCGCCAGCCGAATACCGATGGCACCGCCAATAACCATCGCCAGCAAAATCCAGACAACATGACTGCTGTCGGGACCAAATACAGACGCGATCAGCGCAATCGCCATGCCGCTGATACCAAATATATTGCCCTGTCTTGAGGTCTCATGTTTTGAAAGACCCGCCAGACTCATAATGAACAGAATTGCAGCAACGATATAGGCTGCCGTCACTAATCCGCCAGACATAGCTTACCCCTTACGAAACATTTTCAGCATACGCTGCGTGACGGTGAAGCCACCGAAGATATTGATGCTGGCGATCAATACGGCAATAAAAGAAAGAAAACTCACCCAGCCGCCGTGCCCCATTTGCAATATTGCCCCTACCACAATAATGCCCGAAATCGCATTGGTGACTGACATGAGCGGCGTATGCAGCGCATGACTCACATTCCAGACCACGTAGTAGCCCACCACACAGGCCAGCGCAAAGACGGTGAAATGTGACAGGAATTCACTGGGGGCAACATTCGCGAGGCAGGCGAAGAGTACGACAGCGCCTGCCAGCAGCCCATATTTACGCCGGGGGGAAACGGGTGCCGCCGGGCTTTTCGTTTGCGCCGGTGCAGCGGCAGCCGCGGTTTTCGGCGCGGCGGAGACCTTAACTGGCGGCGCAGGCCAGGTGATCTCGCCGTCTCGAATCACCGTGACGCTGCGGATGACGACATCATCAAAGTCAATGACGATCTCGCCATTCTTCTCTTTACAAAGCAATTTCATCAGGTTGACGAGATTGCTGCCGTAGAGCTGAGATGATTGCGTCGGTAACCGGCTGGGCAGATCCGTATACCCGATAATTTTTACGCCGTTGTCCGTTACAGTGACCCGATCGGCGACGGTAAGCGCACAGTTGCCGCCGGTTTGTGCCGCCAGGTCAACAATGACGCTGCCAGGCTTCATGCTGGCCACCATTTCCCTGGTGATCAACGTCGGCGCAGGTTTACCCGGAATCAGCGCCGTGGTGACAATAATATCCACCTCCTGGGCCTGCTGAGCGAACAGCGCCATTTCTGCTTTGATAAAGGCATCCGACATGACTCTGGCGTAACCATCACCACTGCCCGCCTCTTCTTTGAAATCCAGTTCAAGGAACTCTGCGCCCATACTTTGCACTTGTTCCTTCACTTCCGGACGCGTGTCAAAGGCGCGAACAACCGCGCCCAGGCTGCCTGCGGCACCGATTGCCGCCAGACCCGCCACGCCCGCACCAATCACCATCACTTTGGCAGGCAGGACTTTCCCGGCAGCGGTGATCTGACCGGTGAAAAAGCGACCAAATTCGTGTGCCGCCTCCACGATGGCCCGATAACCTGCAATATTGGCCATTGAGCTCAGCGCATCCAGCGACTGCGCACGGGAAATACGGGGCACGGCGTCCATCGCCATAACGGTGACCTTACGCGCAGCCAGTTTATCCAGCAGTTCAGGGTGCTGAGCAGGCCAGATAAAACTGACCAGCGTGCTGCCCTCGCGCATCAGTTCAATGTCGTCTTCACCGGGTGCATTCACTTTCAGCACAATATCGGCTTGCCAGACCTGCTGGCGATCGGTCAGCGTGGCGCCGGCGTTGACATAGCTGTCATCATCAAAACTGGCAGGCTTACCCGCACCCTGTTCAATCGTGACGCTAAAACCCAGCCTGATGAGTTGTTCAACGGTTTTCGGCGTGGCAGCCACGCGCGACTCATTGGCTGACCGCTCTTTAGGTATTCCAATTAACATAGTGTTCCCTTTCATCGATTAAAGGATGATGACCCTTGTGGTACAGACTGCTCTGACGTCATCCGCGTTCAGGCGGTGTGAATAAATGCAAGGGCATAATCGTGTCTAAACCTACTGAAAATGTTACAGGTGATCTACTGCACAGACGCACCAATGTCACATTCGCGGTAATATCCAGTTTTGGCCTCGTTATGCCGCATAACGTCACTGTCTGATCGCATCACTGGCAGATAATTAACTAACTAATCGCCCTTCGATACGAATATTCCTTTCGGAAAAACCTAAATTTAACAACGCATTAACGGTTTTGATAAGGCTACGAACGTTTATTTCATCTGCCTGTCTTAAGCGTAAGGTAAAATACCGAGTCGTGACGCCGTGATAAAAAAAACCGGATCACAACGAGAGAGAAATCGCAAAAATTGGCTGCGACAGCGTGTTTATAACATGTAATAATCAGCAGCTATTCTGTTATACATCAAGAGTCCAGCACGTTTTCGTACTCATTTTGCGTAAGGCGAAGGATCATTTTTATGAAGCTGAAGAACACTATTCTGGCATCTACATTGTTATCTCTGCTGGCAGGAAATGCGTTTGCCGCTAAAGAGCTGACGCCAGAACAAGCGGCCGCGTTGAAGCCATTCGAACGTATTAATATCACCGGTCGTTTTAATGCAATTGGCGATGCGGCGGATGCCGTCTCCAAACGTGCTGATGAACTGAATGCAGATTCGTATTACATTCAAGGTATTAACGACAGCAACGGTAACAGTGGTAACTGGCGCGTAACCGCGGATCTGTATAAGGCGAATGCGCCTAAAGCGAGTCAGGAAACCGACTACCGGATGTTTAATGGCCTGAAAGAGCTGCCGAAAGCGGAAGCCTATCGCCTTGAACCCTTTGATACCGTGACGGTGACCGGCTTTTTCCCCAGCCAGCCCGATGTGAACGAGGCAATTTCTAAAGCCGCGAAAGAAAAAGGCGCTGCGTCCTTCTTTATTGTGCGTCAGGTTGATGCCAATACCGGTGGCAACCAGTTCATTACCGCTTACATCTATAAGGCGGATGCAAAACAGCGCGCCGTGCAGAGCCCGGATAGCATTCCGGCGGATTCTCAGGCAGGTAAAGCCGCGCTGGCCGCAGGCGGTGCTGAGGCGAAAAAAGTCGAGATTCCGGGCGTTGCCTCCTCTGAAACCCCAAGTAATGCCGTGGGCCGCTTCTTTGAAACGCAGAGCTCAACCGGTAAACGCTATTCTGTGACGCTGCCAGACGGTCGGGAAATCCAGGAGCTGAACGCAGTCACCGCGGCACAGATGCAGCCGTTTGATACGGTCACCTTCAGCGGCCATTTCGGCACACCAACCGAAGTTTCGCAGGAAGCCGCCAAACGTGCGGCTGGGAAAGGTGCGAAGTTCTACCACATCACACGCCAGTGGCAGAACCAGAGCGGGGGTAACCTCACCGTGACCGCCGATCTGTTCAAATAAGCAATTAAGGGCGGCGCAAGCCGCCCAACTGTTTGCATAATCCCTGCGCAATTTTGCATAGTCACGCATTGCCATCCTTCACCGCACTCCGTAAAATCCTCCGCCTGTTTTTCAGCGTATTACACGCGATTTACGCAACACAACACCGATATAATAGGGTGTTTATGCTGGTCACCCAGCCACTTATGCTCGCAGGAAGAATGTTTTGGAGAAAAAATTAGGCCTCAGTGCCCTGACCGCGCTGGTACTCAGCTCCATGCTGGGCGCGGGTGTTTTCAGCTTGCCACAAAATATGGCGGCGGTCGCAGGTCCGGCCGCGTTGCTGACTGGCTGGCTGATCACCGGCGCAGGGATTATTTTCCTGTCGCTGGCGATGCTGCTGCTGACGCGACTCAAACCCGATCTGGATGGCGGTATCTTTACCTACGCCCGCGCTGGATTCGGTGAGTTGACGGGATTTTGTTCCGCCTGGGGTTACTGGCTGTGTGCGGTTATCGCCAACGTGTCCTATCTGGTTATTGTTTTCTCTGCCCTGAGTTTCTTCACCGATACGCCGGACAGGGTTATTTTTGGTAACGGGAATACCTGGCAGGCGATGCTGGGCGCATCCATAGTGCTGTGGCTGGTTCACTGGCTGGTATTGCGGGGCGTTCAGACCGCCGCCAGCATTAACCTGCTGGCGACACTGGGCAAACTGGTGCCGCTGCTGCTGTTTGTGGTGCTGGCCGTCATGGCCTTCAATTATGACCGCTTCCATTTTGACTTTTCCGGGCTGAGCCTCGGCGTTCCGTTATGGCAACAGGTCAAACAGACCATGTTAATCACGCTGTGGGTTTTTATCGGCGTGGAAGGTGCTGTAGTGGTCTCGTCGCGTGCTCGCCATAAAAAGGATGTCGGACGGGCGACGCTGCTGGCCGTGCTGGCCGCCCTGCTTGTTTATCTGCTGGTCACCCTGCTGTCGTTAGGGATCGTGCCGCGCGCGGCGCTGGCTGAAATGCGTAACCCTTCGATGGCGGGCCTGATGACGCAACTGACGGGAAGCTGGGGTAACGCAATCATTGTCGTGGGCTTGATTATTTCTGTCTGCGGTGCCTATCTGAGCTGGACCATTATGGCGGCAGAAGTGCCGTTTATTGCCGCGCAGCAAGGTGCCTTCCCCCGCAGTATTGCCCGCCAGAACGTCCGTAATGCGCCAGCCGCCTCACTGTGGCTGACAAACGGTAGTGTGCAGGTTTGTCTGATCCTGATCGCCCTGACCGGTGCGGATTACAACATGCTGTTGACCATTGCCTCAGAAATGATTCTGGTGCCCTATTTGCTGGTGGGATTGTATTTGATCAAGGTGGTCAAAGGGCAACATAAACCCTGGGCGCTCGTGACAGGCATCGGTGCCAGCGTGTACGGCATCTGGTTGCTGTATGCCTCCGGTCCACTGCATCTGTTTATGTCTGTCGTGCTCTATGCGCCGGGCATTTTGCTGTTTATGTTCGCACGTCGGGGCGGACATGCGGTGGCACTGCGGCCCGTTGAGCGGGTTGCCATGGTCTGTATTATGGTGGCAACCCTGCCTGCGATGTGGGCCCTACTGACTTAGTGAGACTGACCGAGAACCACGCACAGCAGGTCATCCTGCTGTGTCAGCGTCACGGGCTTACGGTACTCTTCATGAATCGCCTCCAGCTGTTTCTCTGACAGCGGATACGGAAGCTGGATATCCACGCGAGCAATGTGCTGCTGCTCGGCTAACGTAATCAGGCGGGCGATGTTGATTTCGTCGCTGACCTGGGTTGATATGATTTGTAAGGCTAATTCTTTCAGGTGATCTTCACTTGCCTGTAAACTGTGCGCAGATTTGCGTGTCACCATGCCGAATATGGGCAGTACGCCATAGATGGCATCCACAAAGCTCCAACGTTTTTTGCAGGATGCCGACAGGAAATCACTGTAGTTAAAGCGGATGCGATCACGGTATACCGCTGATGCCAGCTCTTTATCAAACACTTTGGCTCCTCAAGGTGATCACAATGAATCCGGAACTCATATTAAACGCAGGGTTAATGATTGCATATTTTGCGGATTATATACCAGTTACTCAAGGATATTTCGTGTGATTGGATAGAGCTCTGCGCCAGGAAAAGTTATGCTTTATCCCTCCTTTTTACGTTAGTGTGAATTATGCATAAAATCGTTTACGTAGAAGATGAACCGGAGGTCGGTTCGCTCATTGCCGCCTACCTGGGACGCCATGATATTGAAGTGATTGTTGAGACGCGCGGCGATCGGGCTGAAGCCACCATTGCCGAACAGCAACCTGACCTGGTCATGCTCGACATCATGCTGCCCGGCAAAGATGGCATGTCAATCTGCCGTGACTTACGGGCAAACTGGCAGGGGCCGATCGTGCTGCTGACCTCCCTTGACAGCGATATGAACCATATCCTCGCGCTGGAGATGGGCGCGCAGGACTATATTCTGAAAACGGCTCCCCCAGCCGTTCTGCTGGCGCGATTGCGTCTGCACCTGCGTCAGTCACAACAGGTGCAAAGTGAAGAAGCCCCTGCGCCGACGAAAAATACACGCATGTTGCGCTTTGGCTCACTGACCATCGATGCCCTGAATCGCCAGGTCGTGCTGTTTGAAGAAAATATCGCCCTGTCCACGGCGGATTTTGATCTGCTTTGGGTGCTGGCCAGCCATGCCGGACAAATTCTTAACCGTGATGCCTTGCTGAAAACCTTACGCGGCGTCAGTTACGATGGCATGGATCGCAGTATTGATGTCGCCATCTCGCGTTTGCGTAAAAAACTGCACGACAGCGCAACAGAGCCATTCCGTATCAAAACCATCCGCAACAAAGGCTATTTGTTTGCGCCGCAGGCCTGGGACACGCGTTCGGTATGAAAAAACTTTTTATTCAGTTCTACCTGCTGCTGTTTGTCTGTTTTCTGGTGATGTCGCTGATGGTCGGGCTGGTCTATAAATTTACCGCCGAACGCGCAGGCCGCCAGTCCATGAACGACTTGATGGCCAGCTCGCTCTACCTGATTCGCAGTGAACTGCGTGAAATACCGCCGCGCGACTGGAATAAGACGATCAAAAGTCTGGATCTCGGCTTGTCATTTGAGCTGCATATTGAGCCCATGAGCCGGTTCGAACTGGATGAAAATGAGTTACGCCGTCTGCGTGCGGGCGAAATCGTTGCGCTGGACGACAAATACACGTTCCTGCAACACATTCCGCGCAGTCATTATGTCCTGACCGTCGGACCTATACCTTACCTTTTTTATCTGCATCAAATGCGCCTGCTAGATATGGCACTGGTCGTATTTATTGGCATGTCGCTTGGGCTGCCGGTATTTATCTGGCTGCGTCCGCACTGGAAAGAGATGCTGCGACTCGAACATGCCGCTCAGCGTTTTGGTCAGGGGCAACTGGACGTGCGTACTCATTTCGACAGCACCTCCAGCCTGTTTCGCGTTGGCGTGGCGTTTAACCAAATGGCTGAGAATATCAATACGCTCGTCGCCAGCAAGAAACAGCTTATTGATGGTATCGCTCACGAGTTGCGTACACCGCTTGTGCGGCTGCGCTATCGTCTGGAGATGAGCGATAACCTGAGCGAAGCCGAATCCGCGGCGCTGAATCGTGATGTGAGTCAGCTGGAAAGCCTGATTGAAGAGCTGCTGACCTATGCCCGTCTGGATCGTCCACGCGTCGACCTTAATTTGCAGTCGCTGGATCTGGCCAGCTGGTTGCGTGAACGCATGGAAGACTTCCAGGCCATCAACCCGGATACGCAGATTGAGCTGGATTTACCCCAGCGGGAAAATTACGGCGTTTCAGACACCCGGCTTATGGAGCGCGTGCTGGACAACCTTGTCAATAATGCGCTGCGCTATGCAAACCAGCGCCTGAGGGTCAGCTTATGGTTTGACGGCGCAGTCGGTAATTTGCAGGTCGACGATGACGGTCCGGGGATCCCCCATGAAGAACGTGAACGTGTATTTGAACCCTTTGTCCGGCTCGATCCGAGTCGCGACCGCGCAACGGGCGGCTGTGGACTTGGCCTGGCCATCGTTCACTCCATCGCCCATGCGCTCAGCGGCCGGGTTTCCGTTGAAACCAGCCCGCTTGGTGGTGCCAGCCTGCGTTTTAGCTGGCCGCTCGATCTCCCCTTTCGGGAACTTCCACGACGTTAACGCATTCAGGAGCTTTGTGTGACTTCAGCCTATCAACACCTTTGTAAGACCTTCCAGCGCCTGTCGCGTTTCAGTCATCTCAGCGCCATCGCCGGATGGGACATGCAAACCATGATGCCCGCCGGTGGCAGCGCCGCACGGGGCGAAGCGCTGGCGGAAATGAGTGTGCTGCAACATCAGATTCTGACGGATAAACGCATTGGTGACTGGCTGGATCAGGCAGAACAGCAATCGCTGAATGATGTTGAACGCGCCAATCTGGGCGAAATGCGCCGCGCTTATGTTCAGGCAACATTACTGCCTGCTGAACTGGTCGAAGCCAAATCCATTGCGGGATCGCGCTGTGAGCATGCCTGGCGTACACAGCGTCCGGCAAACGACTGGCAGGGTTTTGCGACCAATTTGAAAGAGGTCGTACGCTTAAGCCGTCAGGAAGCTGAACTGCGTGCGCAAGCGAACGGCTGCTCCCGCTATGACGCGCTGCTTGACGTGTTTGAACCGGGCATGACCAGCGCCACGCTGGATCATACCTTCGGGCAGTTAAAAACCTGGCTTCCACACTTGTTGCAGCAGGTCGTCGAAAAACAGGCTCAGCAGCCGGTGATCACGCCCCAGGGACCGTTCCCGATAGCCTCACAGCGCGAACTGGGTTTACGCGTGATGGCCGAGCTGGGGTTTGATTTTAACCATGGCCGCCTGGACATTAGCGCGCACCCTTTCTGCGGCGGCGTGCCCGAAGATGTGCGTATTACCACCCGCTACAATCAGGATGAGTTTCTGAGCGCCATGATGGGCGTCATTCATGAGACTGGCCACGCGCGCTACGAACAGAATTTGCCTGAGCAATGGCGCGGTCAGCCGGTTGCGCTGGCGCGATCCACGGCCATCCATGAGTCACAAAGCCTGTTTATGGAAATGCAACTGGGACGCAGCGCACCTTTCCTGCAGCGTATCCTGCCGCAAATCATCAGTCAGCTCGGTGACCAGCCCGCCCTTCAGGCAGATAACTTTGTCCGGCTGACGCAGCAGGTTAAACCGGGCCTGATTCGGGTGGATGCGGACGAACTGAGCTATCCGGCGCACGTCATTCTGCGCTACGAGATCGAACGCGCGCTGATTGAAGGCGAGATTGAGGTTGAAGACATTCCGGCGCTGTGGGATGAAAAGATGCAACAATCCCTGGGTCTGGATACGCGCGGCAACTACCGCGATGGCTGCATGCAGGATATTCACTGGACCGATGGCGCCTTCGGCTATTTCCCGACATACACACTCGGGGCGATGTACGCTGCGCAGCTGTTCCAGGCGTTACAAAACGCAATTCCACAATCCGCCGAGCTGATACAGCATGGCGACCTGCAGCCGGTATTTGACTGGCTGCAGCAGAATATCTGGCAACATGGCAGCCGTTTCACCACCGAACAGTTGATTGTCAATGCTACTGGCGAAGCGCTCAACCCAGACTATTTCCGCAAACATCTTGAGCAACGTTACCTGAACAGTTAAGGTAGCAGGCGGCCTGAGGGCCGCCTTTTCCTCCCGTACATCCCCTTTGTACAATCGGTTACACAGCGATACCAATCACCCACGGACGCGCCAGTTTTATTTTCATATAGTCTTCTCACCGGCCCCGCAGTGGGCTACACATGAAAAAATAGTCCGAGGATTTTGCAATGAAAAAATTATTTGCACTGGTAATCGCCGCTGCTATGGGTCTGTCTTCAGTTGCTTTCGCTGCTGAGACAACTGCCGCTCCTGCAACTGCTGCTCCAGCGGCTGCGACCACCACCGCTGCACCTGCTAAAGCTGAGCACAAAGCTGCTGTCCATAAGAAGCATCATAAAGCTGCACAGAAAGCGCAGGCTGCTAAGAAACACCACAAAAAAGCTGCCCAGAAAGCACAGGCCGCTAAGAAGAAAGTAGCGAAGAAAGACACTGCACAGAAAGCGCAGGCTGCTAAGAAACACACCAAAAAGCCAGCTCAGAAAGCCCAGGCTGCTAAAAAACACCACAAAAAAGCTGCCCAGAAAGCTCAGGCCGCTAAAAAGCACCACAAAAAAGCAGCCCAGAAAGCTCAGGCCGCTAAAAAACACACCAAAAAGCCAGCTCAGAAAGCCCAGGCAGCTAAAAAGCACCACAAAAAAGCCGCTAAAAAATAAGGTCGCCCTTTAGGGTCCGAGTAAGCGTTAATAATTAAAAACACCCGGTTCTGCCGGGTGTTTCTTTACTGGAGTGGCTAATATGGTCCGTCGCTATCGCTTCGAAATTATTCTGATTGTGATGATCTTATGTGGCGTTATCGCGGCCAGTTTTTTTATTTAGTCGCTGTAGCGTACTGATTCACTGAAAAAACTCCCTTTTTCACGCCTCACTGACTATAGTTATGTCACTTTAGTAATAACAAAAACGTTTTCTTTTTCTCGCTATTGAGAGTTCTATGCGCCTGGCTACCCTGTTAATCGTTGGACTTTTCAGTTTCACCGCGTTTGTTCATGCTGATGATAATGATGATTCACCGACACCCGCCGAAATTAAAATGTTGTTTTTTGGCAAAGATCATCGCCAGGCCATTACCGATGTCAGCGCGGCCCCCTGGGATGCGATAGGACAACTGGAAACCGAGAGCGGTAATCTGTGCACCGCCACGTTAATTTCTCCCCATCTTGCCCTGACGGCGGGCCACTGTTTACTGACACCTCCAGGTAAATTTGATAAACCCGTAGCGCTACGTTTTATGTCTACCAAAAAAGGCTGGCGCTACGAAATTCATGACATCGATGCGCGCGTTGAACCGTCGCTGGTGCATAAGCTGAAAGCGGATGGCGAAGGCTGGATCGTCCCCAGCAATGCAGCGCCGTTCGATTACGGTTTGATTATTTTGCGCAATCCCCCTTCTGCCATTACGCCAATTCCGCTGTTTGAAGGTTCGCGTAGTGACTTAACCGAGGCGCTGAAAGCGGCGGGCCGCAAGGTGACCCAGGCAGGTTATCCCGCCGATCATCTCGACAGCCTGTATTCACACAGCGACTGCCTGATTACCGGCTGGGCGCAACGGGCGGTTTTATCGCATCAGTGCGATACCTTGCCTGGCGACAGCGGTTCTCCGCTCCTGCTGAAAGGTGATAAGGGCTGGCAACTGATAGCGGTGCAGAGTTCTGCCCCGGCGGCGAAAGACCGTTATCTGGCTGACAACCGCGCGATTGCCGTGACGTCATTTAAAGACCGGCTGGAAGCGCTGGCGCAGTAGCTCTCACCGTTACACAAAAAAGCCCGCATTCTTAAATGCGGGCTTTTTTATTCTTACAAGACCCTGTTTGCCGCCGTCAGGCGGTGATCTGCTCCATCGCCTGCATGATGCGCTTATCTGAAATGGGATAAGGCGTGCCAAGCTGCTGTGCGAACAGGCTGATGCGGAGTTCTTCCAGCATCCAGCGAATATGCAGCACATCCTCATCATCCTGACGCTGCGGCGGCAGTTTGTTGCGCCAGGCCTGCCAGGCCTGTTCAACGGCCTGAACCCGGAGCATACGGGCGCGGTCGCTGTGGGGATCAACCGGCAATTTTTCCAGCCGACGCTCAATACCGTGCAGGTAACGTAAGGTATCTGCCAGATGCCGCCAGCCATTTTGGGTCACAAATCCCCGGTACACCAGCCCATTCATCTGCGCCTTAATATCGGCCAGCGCCAGTGCCAGTGTCATATCAACCCGACCTTTAAGGCGCTTATTGATATTGAAGACCGCCGTCAGAATCTGCTCAACCTGCTTTGCTATCTCCACCACGGTATCATTCAGCTCGGCGCGGACCTTCTCGCGCAGCGCATCGAAGGCCGCCTGTTCCCAGGCCGGTCCACCCGCCTCGGCAATCAGCTTATCGATACCGCAGGCAATACAGTCATCGATCAGCTCCATCACTTTGCCATAGGGATTAAAATAGAGGCCCAGCTTGGCTTTATTCGGCAATTTTTCGTGCAGATATTTCACCGGCGACGGAATATTCAGCAACAGCAACCGACGCTGACCGCGCCACATCATTTTCTGCTGCTCATGCTCACTGTCGAATAACCGGATGGCCACACTGTCTTTCTCATCGACCAGCGCGGGCCAGGCTTTTACCTGGTAGTTGCCGCGTTTTTGCTCGTAGCTGCGAGGCAAATCGCCAAAGCTCCAGAGGTGTAAACCGCGCTGTTCCAGACCATCATCCGCCACGTTGGACAGCGTTTCCTGCACCTTGCCTTTAAGCAGCACTTTCAGCGCCGCGAGATCTTTACCTTCCTGCAGCTTACGGTTGTGTTCGTCTACCACCCGGAAGGTCATTTTCAGATGATCGGGCACCTGTTCCCATTGCCAGTCGTCCCGCTCCAGCGTCACGCCCGTCATCCGGCGGAACTCGCGCGACAGGGCATCAAGCAGCGGCATTTCCATTGCGGTCACGCGGCCTAAAAACGCCTCGGCATAGTTTGGCGCGGGCACCAGATGACGACGCAGCGGCTTCGGTAACGATTTAATCAGCGCAATAATCAGTTCACGCCGTACACCGGGAATCTGCCACTCAAAGCCGGCTTCATCGACCTGGTTCAGCAGCGGAAGCGGAATATGGACCGTCACGCCATCGGCATCCGCACCGGGTTCAAACTGATAACTCAACCTGAGTTTGAGATTGCCCTGATGCCAGACATTGGGATAGTCGAGCTGGCTGACCGTATCGGCGCCCGCTTTGATCAGCATCTGCTTATCAAAATTGAGCAGTTCCGGGGTGGTTTTGCTGACCTGTTTCCACCAGCTGTCAAAGTGGCGTGCGGAAACCACCTCTTTCCCTACACGTTGGTCGTAAAAGGCAAACAAGGTTTCGTCATCTACCAGAATGTCGCGGCGACGCGATTTATGTTCCAGGTCTTCCACTTCACTGCGCAGCTTCTGATTAGCACGGAAAAATGCGTGGCGCGTTTGCCAGTCGCCTTCCACCAGCGCGTGGCGAATAAACAATTCGCGACTCAGCGTAGGATCGATCGCGCCATAGTTGACCTTGCGCGCGGCCACAATCGGCAAGCCGTACAAGGTGACTTTCTCACTGGCCATGACGGCGCCCTGCGATTTCTCCCAGTGCGGTTCACTGTAGCTACGTTTGATCAGATGCTGTGCCAGCGGTTCTATCCATTCCGGATCGATACGCGCGGCAATACGGCCCCAGAGTCGGCTGGTTTCCACCAGCTCCGCCACCATTGTCCACTTGGGCGGTTTTTTGAATAAACCTGAGCCCGGAAAAATGGCAAAGCGCGCATTGCGTGCACCGGTAAACTCCTGCTTTTCCGCATCTTTCTGGCCGATATGCGAAAGTAAACCGGTCAGTAACGCACAGTGGATCTCGCGATACTCCGCCGGTTCGCTGTTCACCGGAATACCAAGCTCACGGACCACCTGACGCAGTTGGGTATAGATATCCTGCCATTCCCGTACGCGCAGATAGTTAAGGAAATCGGCTTTACACTGGCGACGGAAGACATTGCCGGACAGCGCTTTTTGCTGCTCGCCCAGGTAGTTCCACAGGTTAACAAAGGCCATAAAATCAGACTCTTTGTCAGCAAAACGCCGGTGTTTTTCATCGGAGGCCTGCTTCTTTTCTGCCGGGCGTTCGCGCGGATCCTGTATCGACAAACCTGCCGCGATAATCATCACTTCGCGCACACAGCCGTACTGCCGGGCAGCCAGCACCATGCGTGCCAGGCGCGGATCCACCGGCAGTTGCGCCAGCTGGCGGCCGGAGCCGGTGAGCTTATAATGGCCTTCTTCGCTCAGGGTCAGCGCGCCCAGTTCCTCCAGCAATCTGACGCCGTCCTGAATATGGCGTTTATCCGGCGCTTCCACAAACGGGAACGCCGCAATATCGCCCAGTCCCAGCGCGGTCATCTGCAGAATGACTGAGGCCAGATTGGTGCGCAGAATTTCGGGATCGGTAAAGGCCGGACGGCTCAGGAAATCCGCTTCAGAATACAACCGGATACAGATCCCTTCCGATACGCGGCCGCAACGTCCTTTACGCTGATTAGCGGAAGCCTGAGAAATGGGCTCTATAGGCAGACGCTGAACTTTGGTGCGGTAGCTGTAGCGGCTGATGCGCGCCGTGCCCGGATCGATGACGTACTTGATGCCCGGCACGGTGAGCGAGGTTTCGGCAACGTTCGTCGCCAGCACGATACGTCGCCCGCTGTGTGACTGAAATACCCGATTTTGCTCACTGTTCGACAGACGCGCATACAGCGGCAGCACTTCGGTATGCGGCAAATCGCGCTTCATCAGCGCATCGGCGGTATCGCGAATCTCCCGCTCGCCGCTCATGAAGATCAGAATATCGCCCCGGCCCTCCTGGCTCAGCTCATCAACCGCATCAAATATCGCCTGAAGCTGATCGCGTTCCACATCGTCCGCCTCTTCGACGACCGGACGATAACGGACTTCCACCGGATAAGTCCGGCCCGATACTTCAATGACCGGCGCGTTGTTAAAGTGGCGGGAGAAGCGCTGCGGATCGATAGTCGCCGAGGTGATAATGACTTTAAGATCGGGACGGCGCGGCAGCAGCTCACGCAAATAGCCCAGCAGGAAGTCGATATTCAGGCTGCGTTCGTGCGCTTCATCGATGATGATGGTGTCATACTGCATCAACAGGCGATCCTGCTGGATCTCCGCCAGCAGAATCCCGTCGGTCATCAGCTTAATCTGCGTGGTTTCACCGACCTGATCATTAAAGCGCACTTTGTAGCCGACGCAGCCGCCCAGCGACGTTTCCAGCTCTTCGGCAATGCGGTTCGCGACGGTGCGCGCCGCAAGACGACGAGGTTGCGTATGGCCAATTAAACCGGTGATACCGCGCCCCAGCGCCAGGCAAATTTTGGGCAACTGGGTGGTTTTTCCCGAGCCGGTTTCACCTGCCACGATCACGACCTGATGAGCGCGAATCGCATCCGCGATATCCTGCTGTTTCTGACTGACCGGAAGATTATCCGGGAACGTGATGCGCGGTGTGGCGGCAATACGCTGGGCCACGCGCTGCTCAGCCGCGAGAATATCCTGCTCCAGTTCGGCGGCAATACCGTGTTGGGCATCAGGATTTTTCACTTTTCTGGCACCGTGCAACCGGCGTTGCAGCCGCTGCCGGTCGCGCAGCATCAGGGCATCAAGCCGCGACCAAAGCGGCGTTAAGGGAGATGAAACCGGAGAAGACATAGTAATGACGTACCTTACTCAGGCGGTGTGGACTCAGCGTACAGTGCTAAGATAACCCGCTGATTAACGATAATAATTGCGCCTATCATAGCACATTCCCGTTTGCCGCGCGGACCTCGCGCATGACGGGTTGTTCAATTAATTCGAATATAGCTCTCGAAATATTGCGCTTTCCCGCTCCGTTCAATGTTTGTAAAGTGTAAGCCATTGAGCGGGAAGCCTTCCGCGTAACAGACAGGAAACTACGATGAGCAAAGTATTAGTTCTGAAATCAAGCATTCTTGCAGGCTATTCACAATCTGGTCAGCTGGCTGACTTCTATGCTGAGCAGGCAAAGGCCAAAGGCGATCAGGTGACCGTGCGTGACCTGGCAGAAAACCCGGTACCGGTGCTGGATGGTGAGTTAGTGGGCGCGCTGCGTCCTTCCGATGCGCCGCTGTCTCCGCGTCAGCAGGAAGCCTTGTCACTGTCTGATGCGCTGATTGCAGAGCTGCAGGCACATGATGTGGTGGTGATTGCTGCCCCAATGTACAACTTCAACATTCCTACGCAGTTGAAGAACTATTTCGACCTGATCGCCCGTGCTGGCGTGACCTTCCGTTATACCGAAGCCGGCCCGGAAGGCCTTGTCAAAGGCAAGCGCGCCGTGATTCTGTCCAGCCGTGGTGGCATTCACAAAGATACCGCTTCTGACCTGCTGACTCCTTACGTCAAGCTGTTCCTGGGCTTTATCGGTATCACTGATGTCGAGTTCGTGTTTGCCGAAGGCATTGCCTATGGCCCGGAAGTCGCGACAAAAGCCACCGCCGAAGCAAAAGACGCGATCAAACATATCGTTGCGGCCTGATTCGCCGATCTTATCTGGAAAACCGGGCTGAGCCCGGTTTTTTTATGCCTGCCGTACAACGTTGTCGCCCGGCTATTTCCTGAGCCACTGTCCGTTGATGCCGCGTACATATTCCCCCGCTGCGGCACGGTTTACCAGCTTCTGTCCGGCGATTCTCGCCACCTCATCCGTTGTCAGGTTGTTCTGCTCTGCCAGACGTTGATACTGTGCAGCACGACCGTCATTAATGCGTTTAACCAGTGCCAGCGTGTCGCTGTCATCTGCGCGCGGCGCAATATATCCTGACAGTGTTTCTCCCACCCGGCCTGACTGACGGGCTTCATCCAGCGTCAATGCCCAGGCGGGCAGGCTCATCGTAAGGGCCAGTAAGCATGTGATACCGATGCGTTTCATGCGGACTCTCCTCAAAACAGGTCGCTCTGATTTTTCAGTAACGCTTCCACATCCTTGTCCACTTTAATGTGGATCTCATGCTCGATTTTCACATTCATGTTGATGGTAATCGGATCTTTTGGCGCGGCAACTTCGATGCGCGGTACACAGCCCGTCAGCGGGAGTCCGGCTATCAGCAGCAGTAAGGCCCTGAGGCTCATGGTGAGGGTTCCTTTTTCGACGGCAGAGTGGCATTTTCCTCCACCCAGGATTGCAAATTATCGCCAAAGCGCAGGCTGCGCCACAACTGGAACAGGTTTTCCTGATGACGATAGTTTAAATTTACGGTCTGGTTGCGGTTGCTGAAACGGCTGGTGCCCTGCACCTGCGCGACCATGGTCAGCTCGCCCAGATTATCCAGATTCAGCGTGGCCCAGGAACGCGAAATCTCCATATAGCGCAGCCAGTCCATCGCGGCGCCTGCCGCAATATTATTTTGGGTGATGGCATCGGCCATGTCTTTATCCATCCGGAAGGTCAGCGGCCCGCTGTTGGCAATCCAGCCATTTTCGATGATCCAGCGCGCATTCGTGATCCACAACGGTAATTCGCCATTCACCCTGCCCGACATCGCGAACTGCCTGGGTTTAATCGCGCTGACGAGTTTACTCAGGCTGATATCCCGAAGCGACACACGCGCCGGGCTGTGCTGTGGCATCCGCAGAGACGGCATCGTAATTTTCCCGCCCAGCAGATCCATGCTGACATCCTGCAACCAGAGCGGATCGTTTTCCCGCCATGGCCAGGCGCCTTGTAAGTCAGCCTGAATATTCTGCATGGCAAACTGATTCTTGATTTCTGCGATGCGCAATGAAACTGGTCCACGTAAGCCAAAATGCCACTGTTGGTTTTGCAGACGGAATGGCAGCGAGAAATCGATGCCGTTAATCTGGCTGTCTGGCGTCCAGACGCTGCCGTTTTTCACCGTCCAGTGTCCGCCCGCGTGAAAACCCTGCTGAGCGGCGGCAGAAAACGCCACCTGAGCGCGCAGTTCGCCCGCGCGAATTTTCATTTTCAGATCGGGGCTGAGCAACGGCTGAAAAACCGTCAGCGACTGCGTGGGCCACCAGGCCTGACCGCGCAGGCGCTCGCCATCCCAGCGCCCGTTAACCCGTACCGGGCCGACCTTGCCGGCTTTCAGTTCGCCGCCCCAGACAAAATGACCGGGATCGCGCCCGCGAGCGGCAAAATCCAGCGTTGAGTGAGCCAGCCAACCCCCGTAGCTGAAGTGCGTCTGACCGGCCTGCATCTGAAATTTTCCGTCAAAGGAAGGATTGTCCGCCTCTCGCTGCCAGTTCACCGGGGCAGTCAGGGTTAAACGCGGCTTTTCCACCCGCACGCTGCCGTATTGCATCTGGTTAAAACCGGTCGACAAGGTATCAAGATGGATAAGCGTGCCGCGCCAGCCACCTGTCCCCTTCACATCCCATTTCGCCTGTAACGGATGCATCTCGCCTTCTCCCCAGTAGCGCCAGCGCCATTCACCCGTATCCGGCCAGAAGTCACGGGCCCCGCCGTCCAGATGCAGGGTGAAGCGGCCAAAGCTGGGATCGTGCGCGCGCAGAATGGCCTGCAGGCGTCCAGAAATGCCCCGGGACGATAAGCGCACCCCCGCCAGCGGCCAGCGCGCTTCATCCACGTTCAGCGTTGAAAGTAAACGCCCGCGCAGGCGCAACAGTGCGTTGGGTTTAACAATCAGTTCGGGATTCAGTAATGATCCGGTCAGTTGCCCAGGAATACTGCCGAACAGCTGCATGGCAGCAAATTTACTGTCGCCGGTCAGTTGTAACGGCAGCTGGCTTTGCGTCAGGCTGAGATGACCGGGACCTATGCCCAGAACGACATTGCCTTTGCCGCCCCGCCCCTGCGTCAGCAGGTTAAGGCGACCAGTGACCGTTGTGGCATCCAGCCCGGCCTGCCAGTTATCCAGCGTCAGCGTCACAAAGCCCGACAAGGGTTGCGCCGTGAGTGGCCAGTAATATTCACCCTTCTCAATAGTGATGCGGTCACGGCTGGCCTGCCACGGAAGACGCAGCAAGGGACGGGCAGCATCCGCTGTGGTGATGTTCAGCAGGCCGCTTTCATGCTGCCAGCTCAGTGCCGCTTTTAGCGGTTGCGGAAACCCGTCCAGGGCCAGCGCGCCCGCGATCTCGCCGTTAACCGGCAGGCCGTTAGCGTATTGCGGCAGTTCAAAATGACCTTTGAGGCTGAGCGGCTCGGGAAGCGCCGGATGGGTGATCGTCAATTGTCTGACCATCAGCTGCTGACCTTCCAGCGTGGCCTCAAGCTGTAAATTATCGCCCCGGTAATGCAGCTGCTGGCTGGCTTTATTGAGGGTCAAATCCAGGCCACCGGCATAGTCCTGCCAGGGCGAGATCGTCAGCTTATCAATGTGAATATCTGCGCCCGGCAGCATGGCCTGCCACTCTGCCAGCGTTTTCGGTGCGGTTGGGGCGGTTTGTGATTCGGGAAGCTGTTGCAGGCATTCGCTTTGTAACGTGACCTGTTGTGCGTTGAGCGTCCAGCGCGACTGTTGCCGGCCCAGCGCCGCGTTTTTGACGCTCGCCAGACGACAGTCACCGGCTAAATAATGAAGAGACGGAAAAATGAGTTGCCCGTCATGCCAGCGTGGGCTGTTTTCCAGTTCGACGCGCGTGCCTGCAGGTAGCCAGAGGCCCACCAGACGCGGCAGCCACTGTGTAAGGGTCAGCAGTAATCCCAGCAGCAATAAAATCAGCGCCAGAATCGCGGCCAGGCGTCGACGGAAACTCCGTGGCATGAAAACAAGACTCCTTTTTTTTCAATATCCTGGGCGTAATGATGGCACGTAACACGCCGAAGGTGAAGGTTTGACCGGTAAGGTTAAAGAGGTGTCAGCAAAAAGTAAGAGAAAACGTTATCCTTGTTGCATCCCTTTTCCAGGAGCACCACGATGAAAATCGCCGTATACAGTACTAAACACTACGACCAGAAATATTTTGAACAGGTCAATAAACAGTATGGTTTCGATCTGGTCTTTTATGATTTTTTGCTGAGCGAAAGCACGGCTAAGACCGCCGTAGACTGTGATGCGGTTTGTCTTTTTGTGAATGACGACGGTAGCCGCCCGGTGCTGGAGGAACTGGCGGAATTGGGGGTGAAATTTATCGCCCTGCGCTGCGCCGGATTTAATAATGTCGATCTGAAAGCCGCGGCTGAACTGGGTCTGGAAGTGGTTCGCGTGCCCGCCTATTCCCCGGAAGCCGTCGCTGAACATGCCGTCGGCCTGATGATGACATTGAATCGCCGTATTCATCGCGCCTATCAACGCACCCGCGATGCGAATTTTTCGCTGGACGGCCTGACCGGTTTTAATATGCATAACAAAACCGCCGGCATTATTGGCACCGGCAAAATAGGCATAGCCACCCTGCGCATCTTAAAAGGATTTGGCATGCGTTTACTGGCCTTCGATCCCTATCCTTCGGAACAGGCGTTATCGCTGGGCGCGGAATATGTCGATCTGAAAACCCTGTTTGCCGAGTCGCATGTGATTACACTGCATTGCCCGTTAACGCCGGAAAACCATCATCTGCTTAATGCTAACGCGTTTGCGCAGATGCGCGATGGCGTCATGATTATTAATACCAGTCGGGGTGGGTTAATTGATTCTCAGGCCGCCATTGATGCACTTAAGCAGCAAAAAATTGGCGCGTTAGGCATGGACGTTTATGAGAATGAGCGGGATTTGTTCTTTGAAGATAAATCGAATGATGTCATTCAGGATGATATTTTCCGCCGCCTGTCAGCCTGCCACAACGTGCTGTTCACAGGCCATCAGGCTTTTTTGACCGCTGAAGCTCTGACGGCGATTTCAGAAACCACGCTGGAAAACCTCAGCCAGCTTCATCGTGGCGAAGACTGTCCGAACCGGGTGACGGCCTGATAACGCAGGCCGGTCACAGCCGGCCTCCGCGTTTAGCGGGCGCAGTTACCGCCGAGCAATGCCTGCTCGCTGCAGCGGCGTCCGTTGACTAACTGACACATGCCGATGCGCGAGCCGTCCAGTTGATTTGAAAACGCCAGCGTTCCCCCTGCATTGGTACAACTGGCCTCCGCCATTGCAGACATAACCACACGTGGCTGAACGTGGGCGGCGGTGGCTTGTTGTGGCGGCTCGTTGTCATCGCTGTTACTGCTGCAGGCAGACAATAACAACGCGGCACCAGCCAGCAGAAAAGTCGCGGCTTTCATCAATCAGACTCCGGGAAGGTGAGTTAAAGGCTAAGCAAGAATATGTCAGCCCTGACACGCGGTCGAGAGAAGAAATAGCTTTTTACAAAAAATATTCTGACCTATTACAAGCAGAATTATCCTGTTATCACATAGTCACGTGGCGGAATATAGTTTAACCATGATGTCGAGCGGAGAAAAAGAATGTTAATGGATATGCTGATTCGTATCGCGCTTGCGGGCATTCTGGGCGGTCTGATTGGCCTGGAACGTCAGATGCGTGCCAAAGAAGCCGGATTACGTACTCATATTCTGGTCGGGATTGGCAGTGCGATGTTTATGCTGGTGTCTAAATATGGCTTTGCCGACATGTTGATGAAGGATCACGTTGCACTCGATCCCAGCCGCGTCGCGGCACAGGTTGTCAGCGGCATGGGTTTTCTGGGTGCCGGAACGATTCTGATCCAGAAACAGGTGGTTAAAGGCCTGACGACGGCAGCCGGGCTTTGGGTTACCGCCGCAATCGGCCTGGTCATCGGGAGCGGCATGTATGAAATCGGCATTTACGGCACCGTGCTGGCTCTGGTGGTGCTCGAGGTTTTCCGCCGTTTGAGTCATTTACTGATTGGTAAACACCATACGTTAATTGTTTATCTCAAGGCGAAAAGCGTGCCGCTGGTGCTGTTGGTCATGCAACGCGAAGGCATCCGCTATGGCAATATTTCGGTCATTAACCGGGACGAGGAAAGCGGTTTATGTGAATTAAGCGTTCAGGTTACCCTTTCCCGGAAATCCAGCGATGCGCATCTGTATGACAAAATCATGGAAGTAAAGGGCGTGCAGTCGCTGGAGATGATGTAGGGCATTCCGCTCCCGCATGATAGATAAACATGGGGATCGTGCGGGAATGTCGCATGTCAATTTATCGCTCCCCCACCATCGCCATGAGATCGTCTTGATATAAGGCAAACAGGCGTAACGGTACAGGTAAGAGAAGCGAGAACATATTTTCATGTCAGTAAAGTAAAAAACGCTTAATTTACGTGTGCTCAGAACGGCATCAGGCATCGTCTGGAAACTTTAATGTGCCAGCGGTCAATTTTTTATTTTTATCATCCCATTTAGGATATCGCACTCACACTCAGACGACTCATACAAAACATAGTTACGGCAAGCGGCCTTCTGCTTTACAAGGTGTTATAAATACTGCCAGTGCACATGCGTTTTACATATCAGGACTAAGGGATCTTTAATATATGGCATGATGCTCTTTACGTTTTATCCCTGATTCAACGCCCATGTACAGGCACTGACTTTTATCCCGTCCAGTGCGCAACCTTTATCTTATTTCCAGTCAATAAATTCGCATGAAAGCCATACTACTCCACCTGTGCGCTGAAAGTTTATCAAAGCAAATCTTCAGTTTCCCTGAATTTACAAGGAAATAAAGGCGATGAATTATCAAGTAGTCACCTGGAAGCATATAACCTTCCCCGTATAACCTGACAATAGCTTCCACCATGATTTTCATAGCGTTTTTAGGCGTATCTGAAATGCATTCAAGTACAGTGTTATCAAAGTATTCGTACTTGACATTGACCAGTGAGCCTTGATATCGAATTCTTAATGAGCCGCCCTGGCTTTCCAGCTCTTTTTGGCGTGACCGTACTTTCAGCTTTTCAGCTTTCGCTAAAAAATGGCTATGCCGATATAGCGAATAGTAATAGTCATGGGTACTTTCTGAAGCCCTTTCTCTTCTTGATTTGGCTAAGTCTATAACCTTAACCCGCCTGGTTTCTAAGATTAAGAGAACCACTGGCATCAGGCATTCCTGATTTAAATGTAGCGAACTCGTCCATAAAACCACATCACTTACTTCCGAAATGTAACGATTGATTTTTTCTTCTAAATTTCTTTTCCTGGTAGCACAGCCTTGTGATACAGGGAATGTTAAGTATGCGTTACCTTCCTCATAGTTACTCTCTTCCGTTAGCTTTCCAAAACCAAAATCCTCATAAATATAAAAAAAAGGTGCTGGAATCTTTTCTTTCAAAAAGACGCTTGCAAACAGATATAGTGACTTATCCAAAAATAAGTGACCTTCCATTTCCCACGCTCTCGTTTAAGTTAATGCATCTGAATTTATCTATCATGCTGGAAGTTTGCTTTCAAGATAAAGGATTTTAAAAGGATCTCTTAAAATGTTTAACTGCTTCTACATTTGATTATTCATTCGGCAAGCTTTTCAGGCAAAGTCAAACGTTCATTCTTTGTGATGTAGTCTGCATGATAATGCTAAAGCCTGCTCTTCATGCTCAAACCCTTCATGTGGATTTGTATACCTTTTCCCCCAGCTTTTCAGCCAGATTTTCCGAAACGGAAAACGAGGCTCCCAAAATGCTTTCATTCTGTTCCAAAGCCAGAAACGCAAAACTGGCTAGCCAGTGTCCGCCGCTATAATGGCTGCCCACCACATGTGGAAGACTCACAGAGACATGGCGGACCGCGGCATCCTGAAACAGTGTAATCGCTGGATGGTCGCCTGGCAGCGCGGCTGCAATGTGTTTAAAACACCAGGCCCGACTGAGATTCAAACCGTCAAGGTGCGTAATGGCAGGATCGGTGCGATCGCTGACTTCAGCGGGGCGCAATAATGTGCTCAGGTTGCTCACATCCGGAAGAAATCTATCAAACCAACGTGTAAAGTCTGGTGAAATTTTACTCATCAACATGGCTTCAGTGAGCGCACCCGAAAGGTACTCATCTCCGCCGGGTTCATAATGTGCAGGATAGCCGACATCTCTACCGTAAAAGCGTTTTGCCGTGTCAACAATCACACGTTCCAGTTCACTGTCATCCATAGCACGTGCATAATCCAGGCCGGCCATCAGCGCGAACGCAGAATTAGTGTGTGTGCCCACCCGAATGGCATAAGTCAGCCTGGTGAAATAGTCGATGAACCGGTCACGCAGCATGTGTGTCAGGGGTTCCAGTATCCGGTACCACTGACTGGCCTGTGGCAAAGCGGATTGTTTTAGGGCCAGGGATAACGACAGCAGCCATCCGTAACCATAAGGACGCTCAAAAGCCGTACGAGATGGTGCAGTAAAATAAGCACGTTCCTGGGCAATATTTTCTTCTGTGAAATACGCATTAAAAAGCGTCACAATGTCATCGCGGCAGGACAATTCAGGATATATGCTCAGGCAACGCAGGAGTAACCAGTAACCATGCACCGCAGAATGCCAGTCGTAGCAGCCGTAAAAAACGGGATGCAGTTTACGTGGCGGTAAAGCATCACCATCATCAAGCATCAAATGCACAAGTTGACTGGGATATTCTTGCCGCAAATAGGCTAGTGGCATACGGGCAAACGCCTCTGTCAGGGATTGCGTTAATTCCATCATTGTTCCTCCTGTAAGAAAGCGTTAGCCGCCTTACCTTTCAGGTATTGACGGGGCTTCATCTCTTACTCAAACAGCGTTGTCGTGCTTGTAACTGTGTTCGCGCCGAGGTTCCCCCCGGCACGAGGTCAATCGACGCTCTGGTGGCTACGTCTGCGATTGCACCGTATGGTTTAATGCAGTTATACCTTTAACCCTGCCGTGTACCGCCGACTATGAGGTTATCCACTTTGAGTGTGGGTTGTCCTACGCACACCGGAACAGTCTGTCCCGATTTACCGCAGGTGGCTATGCCACGATCCAAAGCCAGATCGTTACCCACCATGCTGATTTGCTGCAGTGTTTCCGGGCCTTTGCCCGTCAGCGTGGCGCCTTTAACAGGGGATGTAATCTTGCCATCCTCAATCAGATAGGCCAGCGCAGTCTGAAAACTGTATTGACCACTGACGATATCCACCTGTCCACTGCCTAAATTGGCCAGGTACAAACCGCGTTTCACTGAGGCAATAATTTCCTCAGGTTCATACTGGCCGTTGCGCATGAATGTATTTGTCATGCGCGGCATGGGGAGGTGTGCGTACGACTGACGTCGGCCATTACCTGTCGGGGACAGTTTCATCAGCCTGGCACTGAGGCTGTCATGCATGTAACCTTTTAAGACTCCGTCTTCAATCAGCGTGGTGCACTGGGTTGGGTGGCCTTCATCATCGGTATTGAGTGAACCCCGCCGTCCCTTGAGTGTACCGTCATCAACGATATTGACGCCGCGTGGCGCAACCCGCTCCCCGATGCGTCCAGAATATACCGAGGTTCCCAGTCGGTTATAGTCCCCTTCAAAGCCATGCCCCATAGCCTCATGCAGCAACATACCTGGCCATCCCGCAGCAATCACAACCGGCATGCTACCGGATGGCGCCGCAACCGCCTCCAGGTTTATCAGCGCAGAATCGACCATTGTTCGTAAGGCGACATGCAAATCCTGTTCGTTAAACAGGGTGAAATCGCCTCGTCCGCCAATACCGGTTGTGGCCGACTCCCGAGCACCATGCTGCTCGACAATGACGCTGACCTGCAGCATGAGCATCGGGCGAATATCCGCGGCCTGAAAAAAGTCATGACGCAGCACATAATTGACGGAATGGGTTAATCCAAGGCTGGCAGTGACCTGAATCACCCGTGGATCAAGCGCGCGCGTTAATCGATTGATTTTTTCCAGCAGGCTGACTTTTTCAGCGGCCTCCCACGACAGTAAAGGATCACTTGCACCAAAATGGGTGGGTGATGGCCAGACGGTAAGAGACTGGGGCAGAGGAAGCCAGCTTTGCCGGGCGATGTTTCGCACTGATTTTGCCGCTTCGCGCAGATGCCTGAGGTCAATATGCTGAGAATAGGCAAAGGCAGTCTGATCGTGTTCAACTGCACGCAGCCCGAATCCCTGATCAGTAGTAAACGATCCAAAGTTAACGACACCGTTTTCCATCGACCAACTCTCCTGGCGCAGACGCTGCACATACAAATCGGCGTAGTCGACCCGGTGGACGAGCACCCGGCCCATGACATCCTCCAGCAATGCATCGCTGAGACCATAGGGTTCCAGCAATTGCTGTTTAGCCTGGTTCAGGCGGGAGGTTGTGCCTGTTTGACTCATAGTAAAACTCCTTTGACTCAACGTCCTGCCACCTGAAGATTATCGATTAATACAGACCCTGATGAGAATGCACCCTGAGTAAAGACATCGGCCCCGACCGCCACGATGTGGCGGTACAGATCAGCCAGGTTCCCCGCCACCGTGACACCCTCAACGGCGTAACGTATTTGCCCCTCTTCCGCCCAAAAACCACGCAGGCTTCGCGAATAATCGCCGTTAATCATCCGTGCTCCGCCACCGCTGAAACTGGTGACGATCAGTCCGGTATCGAGTTTTTTTACCATCGCGTCGAAATCATCGCTTTTCTGCGTCAGAGTACTGGTCAACGACAGATTTCCCGGCCCCCAGCCGCTCCCGGTGGGCACCATATCCAGATACCGCGCGGCATAGGCAGAGAGGAAAAAACCGGTCAGAGAACCACGATCAACGACCTGCCGGGCGGTGCCGGCAATGCCATCACCGTCGAATGACCGGCTGGCGAGTCCCTGCGGCGTAAAAGAATCTTCTTTAACGCTGATATGATGACTGAAAACCGCCTCACCCAGCCTGTTGGCGAGGAAGCTGTTGCGGCGATAGAGTACGCCACCACTCGTCGCCTGAACCAGATGTTCAAGCAGAGACAGCGCACATTTAGCGTCAAACAAAACCGGGCAACGTCGGCTGCCATGAAAAGGGACGGTCTCCAGAGCCGCTAACGCCCCGCTTCCCGCCCGGCGGCCGATATCTTCCGGCATCAGCAGTGACTGCGCATGCCGGGCACTCGAAATACAGAAATCCAACAGGCTGTGGCCCTGTTTTCTTCCCAGCGCACGGGCAACCATGGAATGATGAGTCTGGCGCTCGCTGCAGGTAAATCCACGGCTGTCCATCAGGAAACAGTCCGTCTTCCCGGAATGTACGGTGACGCCATCGCTGATAACACCGGTCCCGGCTGAAACAATGCCTGTCTCTATGCGCTGCGCCAGCACGGTTGCGCCAGCCTCGTCGATATCCCAGGGATGCCAGAGATCCAGCCCGTCCGATTCGCGACAAAAATAGCGTTCCGCCGCAAGTCCTGCGAAACGGTCTTCCCCGGTATAACCCGCAATCCGGCAAGCCGCCTGAACCGTTTCGCGCAGACTGGCAGACGAATAATTCGTCGAGCTGGTCGTCCCCTGATGATGCCCCCGGTACACGGTAAGAAACATGTTTGACTGACTGGCACGGGTTCGGGTTTTTAAGCGGCCCTGGCGCATCTCAATCAACAGACCTATGTTTTCGTTAAATACGACCTGTGCATCAGATGCGCCTTCCTGTAAGGCCAGTCTGATGACACTGTCTGCCAGATCGGCCAGCTCGTCCCGGCTGTGCGCAAAAATATGCTGCATAACCTCCCCCTTTTTGCTAACCATCATCAAAGGTCCGGAGCGGCGGCAAGAAGCCGGTTCAGCGCGGTCTGGAGCTGGGTATAGACGGGCAACGCGAGTTGAGCCAGGTTCTGGTGAAGCGCATTCTCTTTACTGATAAATTCGCTATTGAGCGACTGCCACTCCTCTCTGAATTTTGCAATCTCCTCCGGGCTGAGCTTGCCCGCTATCGTTTCGCGTTCTTTCGCCATAAACCAGTTCATTCTCTCGGCTGGCGTGGCCCGTTCCTTATCACTCCATCCCGAATGAATTTGCATAATGTGGTAATGCGCCCAGCTGATGTTTTTTGAGATAATGCCCCACTGTTCATCACCGGTCGTAGCAGGTAACGGTGAAAGATGACTAAGCAACGTGGCGACAATTTTCTCAAGCTGTCGGTCTGGTAACGAGTAAAACCGCAGAAGTGAAGTTGCCTGATGGCTGATATCTGTCCAGGCTTGCGGACTTGTTTCTCGTCCGACTAACCGATCAGTGCACAGGCTTTGCCACCGGGTTATTAACGTAACCAACTCAGGCGCGCGCAGATGTTTTTCCCAGAGAAAAAAATCGTCGCTCAGCCACCACTGCATAAATGTCGAGGGCACCAGTCGGTAATCTTTACCCGCGCGTAACGCCTTAAACAGAACCTCCACCTGTTTTAGCGAGAGATATTCACAGCGATCCAGCAGGTGTCCCAGCGCCGCTGGGAGTCCGGTAATGCGTTCAAAGGCTTCGCTGCCGGACTGATGCACCATAGCCGCCGCAAGCGTGCCTTTACCGTCGAGCCAGTACCTGCTCTGAGCCGTTATGATCTCCCCGGCGCTCGCATGCCGCAGCGCTCGGGCTGCAATGAAGGCGAGCAGTTCGTTATCATCGTAGAAACTCCCCCATTCCAGATTTTCATACTGCTTAACTTGTGCAGTGGGTGCCGACACGCTTACGTGATTATTCGTGAGCCACGCGTTGAGCTGGGCCAGCGACTGAGCGCCGACCAGCCGGACCGGATCTTTAGCGTTATTAAACAGCAGTAAGGTGGGAATTCCCCTTACGCCAAAGCGTTGCATAATGGCGGGGTATTTCTCGACATCAAGTTTGGCGACTAGCAGGTTGCCTGCAGTGTTACGGGCCAGTTTGTCAATCGTCGGTGACATGGCGCGACAGGGTGCACACCAGGGTGCCCAGAGATCAATAAGCACGGGCAACTCAGCGTCGGCCAGGAATACGTCCAGATCAGAGTCAGTTAATTCGGTGGGTTTATGCGTCATAGTAGTTCCTTTGCAAGCATTAGCGCCCGTTGACAGGCACGAGCGTGAGAATATGGTGATGGAAGTGTTCGAGCTCTTTACGGTGTGCCACACTGATGATCGTGGCGTCAGGTAACTGGTCGATAAGCGCCTGATAAAGGCGGTTTTCTGTCTGGGGATCGAGCGCGCTGGTCGCTTCATCAAGAAAAATCATCGCGGGACGGTGCAGCAGCACGCGTGCTATTGCCAGCCGCTGCTGTTCACCACCGGACAGGACCTGCTGCCAGCGATCAAATTGCGTTAATGAGGCCGTACGCGTTTCCAGACAGCTGTCAGTTAATGCCTGCTGACACTGCTGATCGGTGAAAACATCCGGCTCATGTGGATAGGCCAGCGCGCTTTTCAGTGTGCCAACCGGTATATAACTTTTCTGCGGTAAAAAAAGCGTACGAACTGATTCCGGGGTCGTAATCGCCCCCTCACCATAAGGCCAGAGCCCGGCGCAGGCGCGTAGCAGTGTACTTTTTCCACAGCCGGAACGCCCCTGCACCAGCCATCGCTCCCCGGCCTTCACCTCCCAGCGAGGCAAACAGGACAGGACCTTACCATCCGGCTTCTGTAGGATCAGATTCTCACAACACAGCTTTTCACCCTGCTGCTTCGTCACAATGCCAGAAGGTTTCTCCCGGGCTTTATTGAGTGCCCATAGTAAATCCCTGAGTCGGTTGGATAACGCCATCCAGTTGGTAAAAGACTGATAAGCCTGCGGAAAAAAAGAAAGTGTGCTGAGCAGCGTTCCATAGGCCATCGTAATCTGCGTCAGGCCGCCCATGGTTATTTTGCCCGACAGCAATAACGGCAGGGCCAGTAACGTGGGCAATGGAGAAAATATCTGCGAAAAAAAACTCTGATAAAAATTAAGCCTGAACGTCTTACGCATCATAAGCAGCGTATTTTCGCGCACCCGTTCGAAGCGTGAAAACAGACGGTGCCGTTCACGCTCGCCTCCATTAAAAAACGCGATTTGTTCCGCATTTTCCCGCACCTGCATACCGAGGAAACGGAAGTCTGCCTCCACTGTCTGTTTATTCATATTAATGCCGATCAGGACTTTGCCCAGCCAGTGGGCCAGCGCCAGGTGGGCAATCGAATATAAATAGACGGCAAACACCATATAACCTGGTATTGATAATGTCCTGTCACCCAGATTAATTGATAACGCGCCGGACAAGCCCCACAGTACAATAGTAAAGGTGATCATATTGACCACTACATTGATAATGTTGCTGGACAAATTGATTGTGACATCCGTGAAAAGATTAATATCTTCCGCAACACGTTGATCGCTGTTCGTAATGACATTATCCCGCTCCAACTGGTAATAAGCCGGATGTTCAGTCCAGCGCTCTACGAAGCGAGCGGTCATCCATGTCCGCCAGCGTAATGTCAGATAATTAATCGCCAGTACGCTTATCAACGGCAGAACTGTCGTTAACGCGCCGATAATGAGGCTTTCAACCATCGTATTGCTGATCACCGCCCAGTTAAGGGCGACCAGCGCGTCGGTTAACTTGCCATGCAACTTATTCAGTGCAACAAACGCATAGGTCGTAGTGAAATTAATCGTCAGGATGACAGTCAGTAATAAGATGGCAAGCCATTTTTCTGAAGACATCCAGTAAGGGCGAATTAACTGCCATACGCCTGGCCGGTTACCATCCGACGGGATTTTCTTTACCACGTTATTTTACTCTGGTGATTGATATGAATCAGAACGAATAAGTCAGCGTCAGGCGCGCTGTCCTGTCAGGTTTAACGCTTATGAATTGAGGGGTTGAGGTGTAATAATAGAGCGTGCGGTTAAATATATTATTTACACCTAGCGTCACCGTATATTTAGGCTGATGATAGAAAACGGAGGCATCCGTTTGTGCCCAGCCGCCCTCTTTAAAGAAATTATTTCTGTAACCGTTCCAGGTGCTGCTCGCTGCCTGTATGCCTATACCTGCCCCCAGCCCCTGTAATTTACCCTGCTGAATTTCATAGGTTGTCCAGAGGCTTGCGGTATGCTTCGGTTGGCCGACGACTTTGCTTTGGTATCCCAGCAGAGCGCTGTTATCCGGGTCTTTAGACCGGGAAAAGGTATAACTGGTCGTGATGTTCCATCCTGGCACTATCTGACCATTTAAATCGAAATCGAAACCTTTGGTTTCACGTCCCTGCGTCCCAACGGGCTGACCAGCAAAATTCGTAATAATCAGATTTTTTTGAACGATATCAAAGGCAGAGGTCGTGATTGACAGGTTATCGTCGAGCAGGCTGAATTTAAAACCCGCCTCCTTCGATTTCCCTGTAGTGGGTGCAAAGGCACTTCCGGTACGGGGGTCCAGTAAGCCGCTTGTCTGGAAACTGTTGAGTAAATTGGCATAGACAGTGACCTCAGGCGTAATGTCATAACTTACCCCGTAACTGGGCACCCATTTCGTTTCATCAGAAAAGGTAATTAAAGTGCGAGTCGGGGAAACATAGCCTGTGGATTTTGACGTCCATTGCGCCCGCTTGGCGGACAACTGCAGGTGCAGTTTTTTCCAGAAATCAATCTGGTCCTGAAGGATAATTCCCTTTTGTTGTTCGAGCGTATTATAGTTTTTGGCGGTAGGATCGGGGATCGGGGGAAATGAAAGGCTGTCAGGATTGTTATAATTTCCCGTCGCAAAAATACGACCGCGAGCCAGTTCCCAGTCTGTCGTTTCGGTATGCTGATAATCATAACCCAGCAGAACATTATGGGTTAACGGGCCCGTGTCAAACTTTCCCCGAATATCATTCTGCAGGCTTAAAGACGTAGTGTCCTGCCGGATACCCAGCTCGTGGCTCAGCAGACTGCCATTTGGCGCAGCATTATAAACTTCATGGACACGAAAATTATTTACGCTGTCCACATAAGTGGCTTTACTGTTGAACGACCAGTTATCCCACAAATCCTGCTTCAGTTCGTAATAGGTTGTTTTTGCATCAAGTGAAAAGTGATCATCCTTGTCCCCCAGCCGATACTCAGGCAGCTTCTGAATATGTCCATTCGTGTAAAGCGTTGCCGCCGGGCCAGACGTCCGTGAATTGGTGAATTCAGCACCTACTTTTACATGCGTTTTCTCGCCTTCCCACGCCAGAACGGGTGCAAAATAGTCAGCACGATTACCGTTGAAATCCGGGAAGCTGTTATCGGAGTGCATGGTTGAAGCATTAAGGCGGTATCGGAACGATTTATCATCGTTTAACGGCCCGCCAAGATCGATTGCGGTTTTGAGTTCACCATATTTCGCCACTTCGACTTTTATCGTATGCACGGGATAGGCGGTTGGTGCTTTGCGTACGACATTAACCGACCCTGCCGGTGAACTGTTTCCTGCTAATACCGCCTGCGGCCCTTTGAGGACTTCCACGCGCTCGATGCCATCAATGCTGGAATAACCTAATGTGCTGCCGTTCACCTGACTGCCTGGGTTGGCGACGCCGTCCGTTGAGCCAGAGCTTATCGTAAAACCGCGAATACTGACGCCGTTTTGTCCCCTGTTTCCTGAACTGAAACTGACGCCTCCTACATTACGCAGCGCATCTTCGACCGAGGTAGCCTGCTGATCGTCAAGGACTTTTCGACTGATGACCTGAACGGACTGCGCCGTATCCTGTAGCGACAGATTGGTACGGGTGGCTGAACTCGACATGGATGGATTGTATACCGTTTCATCTTCGCTTCGTTCAGCCGCGCCATTTACCGTAATGGTCGGCAGCGTCTGTCCGCTGTCGCGCGCGGCCTGTAAATCCGAGACTGCTTTAACCGGCGCAGTGGCATTCATCGAATAGATGGTCAGCGTACCATTGGGCGTGGTGGTAACGGAAAGTGGTGTTCCCTGCAACTGCTGCAAAATAGCCTGTTTCAGTGACAGTTTGCCGCTTACGGGTTTAGCCTGGTAAGGAGCCACCAGTTTCGGATCAAATGAGATAGTCTGGTGACTTTGTCGGGCTATTGCTAATAAGCCGTCTTCAAGGGAGCCCGCCGGGACAGAGTAATTAACCGTTGCGGGAGATGCAGCATAACCTTCCTGCAGAGCGACCAGCGGTAAAGCCGTCACAGCCAGGGCAATATTGATAGCCAGAGTCAGACGGCTATGGATAAAAAACGTTTTCTTAGCATGTTGCGGTGCTTCATTCATTGCTACAGCTCCAGCAGAAAAGATAAAGGAGTGATAAATCGTATTGTTATGAGTTGATTATTCTTCTCAGTCTGTATGTGCAATGAAATTCAAAAAGTGACACCGGGATGGGAAAGTTATGTGAGAAAAATCATTCAACTTCACACATAAAAAATATTAACTATTTAATTTAAAAATTAATTTATAAGTTATTCATCATTACGTAACTCAATCCGGGTTTGGCAACGCTACTTTAGTGCACCATTAACGTGCTCGTTTATATGCCACCGTTTATAAGATGGGGCCCGGATGCCCTGACTATGGCAAGAGTACAGTTTCATAAAAGCGCGAAGCGCGTTACTAACTAAAATTTATACTCTTTTCTGCCGATCTTTTTTTTCTTTCTAGGTGGGGGCGGAAGAACGGACGCACTACAACTGTGCAGCATGACAGGGCTGCACTTTTACCGCGTAATGCGCGAGTGAATAACAGGGAAGAACAAGTGTGTGATGACACTTTCATAACAAGCTGAAAGTTAATGAAGAATTTCATAAAAATTATGAACAAAACAAAAGCTGGCCTTTTTCTTGCTAGTAAGCCAAACCATTTCAATTATAAAGTGCAGCGCAGAGTACGATTGAAATGAGGATACGTCTCTCGGTCTTAATTGGGCGCTGAGAAGGGTGTTGCGTTTTTCAGATGGGGGATAGTATGCCTGCCGACATGACCGATCGTTCAGATGTGTTAACGCTTATTTTCCGGAGTGATTACCGCTGGCTGACAGACAAATTACGACGACGTATCAGCTATGGCACCATGGCCGAAGATATTGCCTCTGAAGCATTTTTACGTCTGGCAGCAATTCCAGAACTCATGCATATTCGCGAACCGAGAGCCATGCTGACGACGCTCGCCCAGCGAGTTTTATATGAAAACTGGCGCCGTCGCGATCTTGAGCAGGCTTATCTTAATGCGCTGGCGAATAGCCCTCAGTTTTGCCACCCTTCTCCGGAAGAAAGGGAAATGGTGATCGAGTCGCTACTCGCGATTGATCGCGCTCTGGATGGTCTGTCAGTCAATGCCAGAAAGGCCTTTCTGCTTAACCAACTGGACGGTATGACCTATGCTGAAATCGCGCTAGAACTGGGCGTTTCTGTCAGTATGGTGCGTAAATATGTGGCTAAGGCGCTGACCAATTGTTATCTGGCAACCAGTGAGCCCCCCATAGACTGAACGGAAAAAAATGAAACTGACCTCACGTCCTGATGATACAGCGCAAAAAGCCATTGAATGGATGGTACTACTGCGTTCTGGCGATGCTTCTGAAGAAGATTTTCGTCAGTATGAATGTTGGCGTTATTCCGACGAACGTCATGATGCGGCCTGTCGAAAAATAGAAGCTACCCTGGGTAAAATCCAGTCCCTGAACCGGACCATGCCGTCGGAAAATCTGCGGCAGACCTTACTCGCGCCCTCTGGCCGTCGTAAATTCCTGCAAAAAGCCTGTGGCGTTGCTGTATTAGGCGTGTTCAGCGGGCTGTTATTGAACCAAAAATATCCTTTGCCCTACCTGTTATCCGATGCGTATACCGACACAGCACAGCGTCGCGTCATTCAGCTTGATGATGGAAGTACCCTGAATATGAACGCCCGTACGGCGCTTAATATTTCCATGAGCGACAGCTTGCGAAACATTGAACTGCGCACCGGCGGTATCATTGCTCAGGTGATTAACGATGAACGTCCGTTTACCATCACGACGCTTGCAGGGCGTATCCTTGCCCAGGAAGCACGTTTTCATGTGCGGCATGAATCCGGCGGCATTCATCTGGCTGTTCTGGACTCGGTGGTAAAAATCAACACGCTGCACGGCACCAGTCAACAGGTCCAGGCCGGGCATGGTATATGGTTCGACAAGCGCTCACTCATCCCGTTGGGCATTTCCGCGTTCGAAGAAACCGCCTGGACTCAGGGCCGTCTTGAAGTCAAAGAGGCAACGCTGGGATCCGTGATCGACTCACTGAGAAACTACAGCCCTGCCGTTATTCGGGTCGCTCCTGGCGTTGCGAATCTGCGTGTCAGTGGTAACTTCCCGCTCGATGATGTGCCCTACACACTTGATGCACTAGCCCAAACCATGCCTATCGCCATCACGCGCACGACCGACTACTGGATCAGAATCGAACCTGCAGAAGTATAAATCCCATTTTTTTACTTCAGCAGGTGTCACTTTTTTATTCTCATTGCACATACAGGATAAGTCTTCAGGAAACTGCCGCAGAAAATCACGAGGCAGTAAAGATTTATCGCGAGGTCGTAGTGAAAGCAGAGCGCCTGATTTTCAAAGAACACTTTTCAGTGCCTGGAATGCCCATGGCTACCCTGAATGCTCCGCAAGGCGCGCAACGTTCGCTTAAAAAAAACCTGCCCAGGCTGGTGGTGAGCGCGGTGGTTTGCGTTCACCTGATAATCATTGCCATGGCTATCACCCACACCACGCAATATCATCCTCTGAATATTATTAACCCTGCCACACAAACCAGTATTGAAGCGACTATGGTTGAGGAACCTGACGAGCCGATCCCGGTGCCTGATGTTGTCAGTCAACCGCCCGTGTTAACGGCCGAAAACAGTACGCGCGAAATCGATCAAAATGATGCACAGCCAGCCGTAATCCCGCCAGTCCCCAAAGTTGTGCCACCTGAGCCACGACCTAAACCTAAACCGGTTGTGCGACATAAAAAAATAATTGAAAAAACGCACCCGGTGGAGCCGGTTAAACCTTCTCCCGTACAAAATGCAAAAGTGGCGGACAGAACGGCGATTCCAGCCACATCGCAAGGACAAATGCTGAAAAACGTGCCAAATGCTGCGCCTAAAAATGTCGCTACGGTAGGTTGCCAGGTACCGGCACCAGATTATCCGCGTCGGGCTAAACGTCTTCAGGAACAGGGCGAAGTGCTCGTTCGTCTGATCATTAATCCCGATGGCACGGTGAAGCACAGTGAAATTGCACGAAGCAGCGGCTTTGACGATCTCGATCAGGCTGCAATGGAGGCGGTTTCACGTATCCGTTGTCATCCCTACGTGGAAAACGGTCAGGCGATTTCCATTATGACTATTCAACCCATCACGTTCAAATTAGCCAGTTAACCGGCTGGGTGAGAGCGAACAGGTGATTTTCTTTCTAAGTGAGGATGTACTATGAATGAGTTTGGCATTGAACATGTATGGCAACAGGGCGATATCATTACCCGATCAGTGGCCATTGTCCTGCTGATCATGTCTGTCATGTCATGGTCAGTCATTATTATAAAATGCCTGCAAGGCGCAGGCATGAAGAAGATAGCTCAACGCACCAAGCATCTGTTCTGGAGCCAAAAAACACTGCCTGCAGCCATTGATACGCTTGGCAACAGCGGTAATAATCCGTTTCGCGACCTGGCTATCGCCGGGCATGCGGCGATGTCCCACCAGTACAATGTTGAAACAGGCATCAGCAATAATCTGGATATTAGTGACTGGCTGGCGCGAGCCCTTAAAAACAGCATCGACGACAGTTCAGCCAATCTGCAGTCAGGCCTCGGTATTCTTGCCTCTATCGGCAGTACCGCCCCGTTTGTTGGTTTACTTGGAACCGTCTGGGGCATTTACCATGCTCTACAGTCAATCAGCATAGCCGACCAGCCCGATCTCGCACATGTCGCAGGTCCAGTGGGCGAAGCGCTTATCATGACAGCATTTGGTCTGTTCGTAGCCATTCCGGCGGTCTTAGGATTCAACACCATCAGCCGGCGTAACCGTGCACTCCAGCATTCCATCGCGCGTTTCGCAAACGATCTGCATGCCTATTACCTGACAGGTTCACGCATCACGTCTAACGTAGAGGAACTGCATACCGGTGAGAAAGTACAGTCGGCCCCTGTCCAGCCCTTCCACGCCAGTCAGTCAGTGTAAGCCGGCGGACTCAGGAGACGCAAAAAATGAGCATGTCAGGTAAATCGCAGTTTGAATCAGACGACGATCCGCTGGTCAATGACATCAACATGACACCCTTCATTGATGTCATGTTGGTCTTACTGATTGTTTTTATGATTACCCTGCCCGTGATCAATCCGGCGGTAAAAGTCAACTTACCCAAAGCTAACGCCACGATGGTCGATAAAAAGGTTAAATCCATAAATATATCGCTGATGGCTAACGGCAACATTGCCTGGGATAAAGAGGCGATTGATGATGCAACCTTTAAAGCCCGCCTGCAGGACGCGGCGAAACTCCCTGAAGCCCCTCATTTACGTATTTATGCTGATCAGGGAACACCTTACGGGAGAGTGGCATTTGTGATGACAAGTGCGCAAAGTGTTGGTCTGACAAAGTTTGATTTCGTGGTAGATAAAAAGATATCGCCATCGAATTAATTATAAAATTTTTCAGATGAACAAGCTGGCGTCGCAATGTTTAATAGTATGGAATACTTATTATATTGAGGATTTTTTCAGGGAAATTGATTCAGATAAGCGTAGCAACACCCGTCTTCATTATTTTTGCGCGCTTTTTAATTAACTGGATGTTTGCCAAATCTAGCTTCGACGTTTGTGGGCGCAGCCCTCTGTATCTTATTTGAAATGGTGAACCGCGCGCTCTGTAAAAAACGCGTACTGTCTGACGCAGGTCCGTGCATTGTGTGACAGGTTCGCCAGACGAACGGGAACAGTAAGCTCGTAAACAACGTCAGAACACTGTCCATATGATACAGGTACGCTGTTTTGTCTGGTGCCTGACGGTAATGATGCCGACTGAATTTAATTTTTTCTCCTTACCGGCCGCCTTTACACAGATGCTTAACCGGCATCAGGATCAGTAATTTTCCCGGCGGGTCGATATCGGGCAGGTCGGAACACCGCTTTTTTGGCTCCATTTGGGCAGTATGGTTTACCGGCTTTGTCAGGTACAGGTATGGTGTAACCTTTCACTGACTGGCCCTATCGGCCCACAGTGCATAAGCTAAATGCAGTCCGTTCAGTCTTTTTGATCCCGCTGGACGCGCCTGGTACAACGGTAGCTCACAGACAGTTATTTCAGGTCAGGCGTCGTTTTTCACCGCCGCTAACCGGGCAAGGCGGAAACACAGCATTTGCATTTTGTTTTAAACTGCGCAGGTGCAAAGGGCGGCAAAAGTCACATCATTATTTATCGGGCAGCAGACATGGCCGAAACGCGGCAGTAAAACGTGCTGGCATTCGTCGCCGGAATCCGTACCATACGCGGCATACTTTTGTCTGCCGGCTGTCATCTGCTGGCGCGAATCCATTATATAGAAAGAATCAGACAAGGCATAACCGCGTAAAAGGTTTATAAGATTTTTGCTTCGCAGATATTGGGACAGGACGGCGAACATGTGCAGGTGATCAACTTAAAACTGCCCGCTGACGACGTTGCCCTCGATATGCCCTTTTTGGTTTCAGAGATTGATTAAAATGATGCAAAATCAAGAAATTAACAAGAAAGAACAATACAACCTCAACAAGCTCCAGAAGCGTTTGCGTCGTCACGTAGGCGAGGCCATTGCCGATTTTAATATGATCGAAGAAGGCGACCGCATCATGGTTTGCCTGTCCGGTGGTAAAGACAGCTATACCATGCTGGAGATCCTGCGTAGCCTGCAGAAGAGCGCGCCAGTGAGTTTCAGTCTGGTGGCAGTCAATCTTGATCAGAAGCAACCCGGCTTTCCGGGGCACATCCTGCCGGAATATCTTGAGGCGCAAGGTGTTGAGTACAAAATTGTCGAGGAAGACACCTACTCTATCGTTAAAGAGAAGATTCCAGAGGGCAAAACCACCTGCTCGCTGTGCTCGCGTCTGCGTCGTGGCATTTTGTACCGCACAGCCACAGAGCTGGGCTGTACCAAAATTGCGCTGGGCCACCATCGCGATGACATCCTGCAAACGCTGTTTTTAAATATGTTCTACGGCGGCAAGATGAAAGGCATGCCACCGAAGCTGATGAGCGATGACGGGAAACACATTGTCATTCGTCCACTGGCCTACTGCCGCGAGAAAGATATCATTCGTTTCTCCGAAGCGCGTCAGTTCCCGATTATCCCGTGTAACCTGTGTGGTTCGCAGCCTAACCTGCAGCGTCAGGTGGTGGCAGATATGCTGCGCGACTGGGATAAACGCTATCCGGGCCGGATTGAAACCATGTTCAGCGCGATGCAGAACGTCGTGCCGTCACACATGGCCGACGTGAATCTGTTTGATTTCAAAGGCATTAAGCACGGGGATGCGGTGGTGGATGGCGGCGATCTCGCTTTCGATCGCGAAACCCTGCCGGTGAATCCGGTTGGCTGGCGCAGCGATGAAGACGATGCACCCGATGTCAGTGAACGCCTTGATGTTTTAGAGATTAAATAACGCTGCTGAATACATTAAAGGTAAAGGGCATGCGCGTAAACGCATGCCCTTTTTTTATACGTTGCGGTGAGGCGGCGGATCCATTATCGGCGGAAACTCCGGATCCGGTGGCGGATCGGGTTGCGGCTGAGGAATGGGGGGCGGATCGGTTGGAATCGGCTCGCTGTTATGTATCGCCTTCATACCGTGCTCCTCTGTAGCGAATGAACATTAAGCTTAGGAAAGATTAGGCCTTTCAGCCAGCAGGTAAAAAAAAGCCGGCAACAAGGCCGGCGTAGGTCGAATCAACTGTATTATGCAGTTATTCAAAAAAAGGAAGTAAGACAATATGGAGCGCAACGCCCATCGCTTGACGTTGCATTCACCTGCGGGAGAGAGTTTGCGTCAGTTGCCTCCGGCAGATATTGATGTCGATCAGCTTTACTTCTGTTAAGCCCTCTGTCACTAAGGCAATTCACAGGCTTTGTCTGTCAAAGCCAACGCCGCTTACGTAAATACCCCGCCACGCCTAACGCCAGTATGACCAGTAAAATACAGAACACGCTGAAGCCGTAGCGCCATCCGCCGCCGGGAATGCCGCCCAGGTTGACACCAAACAGCCCGGTTAAAAAGGTAGCGGGCAGAAAAATCATCGCCATCAGCGACATCGTATAGGTGCGGCGATTCATGGATTCGGCCATTACCGAGGCGACTTCATCGGCCAGCACGGCCGTTCTGGCTACGCCCGCGTCCAGATCGTCCAGGCCGCGCCCCAGCCGGTCGGCAATCTCCTGCATGCGGCGGCGCTCACTGTCGTCCATCCAGGGCAGTTTCTCACTGGCGAGCCGGGCAAAAACATCACGCTGTGGAGCCATGTAACGGCGCATCACAATCAGCTGCTTGCGCAGCAGGCCCAGTTCACCCCGCGGGGGAATGCGTTGGTCCAGTAAGGCATCTTCGAGTTCAATGATTTTGTCATGCAGATCTTCGATAAATTCGCTGGTGTGACCGGTTAACGCATCGCAGACCTCGACCAGCCAGCTGCCACAGTTGACCGGGCCGTTACCGTTTTCGAGATCGGTCAGCACTTCATCCACGGCAAACACTTTACGTCGCCGGGTGGACACAATGAGCTGATCGTTAATAAACACCCGCATTGCCACTAACTGGTCAGGGCGCGCATCGCTGTTATGGTTCACGCTGCGCAGGACAATCATAAAACCGTCCCCCAACCGGGACACGCGAGGCCGCATGCTTTCACCGGCCAGCGCATCACGCACGGCATCCGGGATCTGAGGCGTGGATTGCAGCCATTCAGCGCTGCGGGGATGAGTATAATTGAGATGCAGCCAGCAGGGATGCTCATCGTGCAGTACCTGGGTTTCATCAATCGGTATCATGCCGCCCTTTCCATCCAACTGGCAGGAAATGATGGCATCTGTTACCTGAAGCGATTTTCCTTTCACACCGTCCACACCGTTACCCCGCTATCAAAATCAATACGATACAGTCTAGCGTGGCGGTGTTGAGTTGCAATCCTGAGCCTGTGTACAAAGATGTCAGAAGGCGGCCCGTGGCAGACCGCCTTAGATCAGTGTTTCTCAATCCACAGTTCACGGCTGTAGGCGACGTCTTCCGGGTTGGTAATCGGATAGCCTTTCACCCACGGCTTGATCAGGCGGCCATTGGTGTACTGGTAAATGGGCGCGATGGGGGCCTGTTCCGCAATGATTTGTTCGGCCCGGTTGTAATCTGCATTGCGGGCCTGGTCACTGGTTTCCATGCTCGCCTTGGCGATCACAGCATCATATTCGGCATTTTTGAAGCGCGGGATATTACTGCTGTTGCCGGATGTCAGCAGAGTTAAAAAGGTCGACGGCTCATTGTAGTCCCCCACCCAGGAGGCGCGGATGACGTCAAAGCGTCCAGAGTTACGGCTGTCGATATAGGTTTTCCACTCCTGATTTTCCAGCTTCACGTCCACGCCAAGATTCTTCTTCCACATGGATGCAACCGCAATGGCAATCTTCTGGTGGCTTTCAGACGTATTATACAGCAGCGTCAGCTTCAGGGGTTTCGCCGGCCCGTATCCTGCCGCCGCCAGCAACGCTCTGGCCTGCGCGTCCATCTCTTGTTGATTATGCTGTTGCTGCAAGGCAGGCAGCGGTGTAAATCCGGCGGTCACATCTGGTGTAAAGTGCCAGGCCGGTTTTTCACCCGTGCCCAAGACGTTGTCCGCGATAACCTGGCGATCGATACTCCATGACAGCGCTTTGCGAACGCGCGCATCGGCCGTAGGGCCCTGCTGCGTATTAAACGCGTAATAGTAGGTTCCGAGTTGATCCGGCGTATAAACCTGCCCCGGCAGCGTCTTTTTCAGCAGGGCATACATGTTTTTAGGAAACGATTCGGTAATGTCCACATCGCCCGCGCGGTAGCGCTTGGTGGCGCTGGATTCTTCGTTGATGGGCAAAAAGGTCACTTTAGTTAACACGGAGTGCGCGTTATCCCAGTAGCGGGGATTACGCACCAGTACGATTTTTTCGTTAACCACTCGGCTGTCAAGTTGGTAAGCGCCGTTTCCGACCAGCTTGCCGGGCTGTGTCCACTGATCGCCCTCTTTCTCAATCACGCGTTGCGGGACGGGATAGAAAGCCACATTAGACACCATGGCCGGAAACCAGGGCACCGGGCGCGAGAGCGTCACTTTCAGGCGGTGTTTATCCAGCGCGGTGACGCCCAGTTTGTCCGGTGTTGTCGTCCCTTTAGTGATAGCGTCCGCCTCACTTAAACCACTGAGCGCGACAAAAGAGGCCTGAGACGAACTGGTTTTAGGATCCACTACGCGCTGCCAGCTGTAGACAAAATCCTGTGCAGTGACGGGCTCGCCATCAGACCAGCGTGCATTATTGCGCAGGGTGAAAATCCAGACTTTGTTATCACTGCTGCTCCAGCTTTGTGCCACGCCCGGCACAATTTTCCCGTGAGCATCCTGGCTGGTGAGCCCTTCGTAGAGATCGCGCATCACCTGGATTTCGGGCAGTCCCACGGCTTTAGCCGGGTCAAGTGACGCAGGCTCATCTTTGATGTGACGGACGATCTCTTGTTTTGCGGCGAGCTGCGCGCCTGCAGGCACCTCTGCGGCAAAAACGGGTAAGGTGGCGCTAAGCAGACTCAGGGCGGTTAGCGTTGGAGAAAAGCGAATAATCATGTTCACCCCTTTACGATAAAGAAGTGCTGCATCAGCGTCTCACTGAGTCAGCCTGTTACCGGCCACTTTATCGCAAATTGCTGATTGATAAATAGCTATTTTCCCCCGGCGGCTTTTCCGCTACTTTTAAGGAAACCCTCTGGAGAATGTCACTATGCCGTCAATGCACCCCCGCTCACAGCGCGGAAAACTGGCTATTTCCTGGCAGCAATACGGGCGTTCCGTTCTGGGTGCCCCGCTGCTCTGGTTTCCCGCCAATCAGACTGACAGCAACAGTGGTCTGATTCTGGCTGGCACGCACGGTGATGAAAACGCCGCGATTGCGGCCCTTTCTGCGGCACTGCGCACCCTGCCTGACGGCCTGCGCCGTCATCACGTTGTTCTGGCGGTCAATCCCGACGGCTGCCAGTTAGGGCTGCGGGCGAATGCTAATGGCGTTGACCTGAACCGTAATTTCCCGGCGGCTAACTGGCAGTCAGGTGAAACGGTGTACCGCTGGAACAGCGCGGCAGACGCGCGGGATGTGACGCTTTCGACAGGGGCACATCCCGCCTCAGAGCCGGAAACCCAGGCATTATGCAGCCTGATTCATCAGCTAAAACCGGCCTGGGTGGTTTCCTGGCATGAGCCGCTGGCCTGTATCGACGATCCGCATCACGCCGAGGTCGGTGCCTGGCTGGCCGCGCAGACGGGTTTGCCGCGCGTCAGCAGCGTGGGCTATGCCACGCCCGGCTCCTTTGGCAGTTGGTGTCACGACCTGAGTCTGCCGTGCGTGACCGCAGAGATGCCCGTCATTGCGGTAGATGAGGCGACGGAAACGTGGCTGGAGGTGATGGTTAATCTGCTGCGCTGGCAGCCGTGATTAATGCTCCGTTCTGTACCTTCAGGGCGGGCTCGACATCGACAGCCAGCCAGGTGGCACCATCCAAATCGGCAAAGCGCACCATAGGTACCAGCGGCAAGGCGGCGCGAATCGCCCGGGACGTACAGATCATGCAGCCCAACATCAGCGTAAAGCCCTGATCGCGCGCAGCCTGTGCCAGCGCCAGCGCTTCCGTCAGCCCACCGGCTTTATCAAGTTTGATATTCACCATGTCGTAGCGCCCATGCAGCGCGGGCAGGCTTTCCCGCGTGTGGCAACTTTCATCGGCACAGATGGGTAAAGGGTGAATAAAATTTGCCAGCGCCTCGTCTTCTCCAGCCGGTAACGGCTGTTCCAGCATAGCGATTTCCAGATCGGCTAACAGCTGGCAGCGTGCCGCCAGCCCTTCGGCGTGCCATGACTCATTCGCATCCACGATTAACGTGGCGTCGGGCACCGCCGCACGGATCGCCATCAGGCGCTCGGTGATAAAGTTGTTGTCCATTTTAATTTTGAGCAGCGTTGCGCCATGCTGCCACAGTGCCTGGGCACTGCTGGCCATCGCCTCTGGTGTATCAATGCTGACCGTTTGTGCGGTGACCACTGACGCGATCGGTGCAATGCCGACGACCTGCTCCAGCGTGCGTTGCTGCTGCCGGGCGGCCAGATCCCACAGCGCGCAGTCAATGGCGTTCCGGGCGGCCCCTGCGGGCAACAGCGTTTGCAGTGCCTCGCGGGTCAGGCCCTGCTGAAGCTGGGGCATCACCGTCGCGATGTGCTCCAGCACCAGCGCTTCGCTTTCGCCATAGCGCGTATAAGGCGTGGCTTCTCCCGTGCCTTTTACTCCGTTTTCTTCAATTTCCACCACCACGACTTTGGCTTCAGTGCGGCTGCCGCGCGCGATGACAAACGGCGTATGCAACGGCCAGGCTTCGGGATAACATTTTACCGTCCTCATTAGCGCTCCTTGTTATCAGCGATTCATCACTGTCATTTAAATTCAGGCAACAATTACACTCGTAAACCCTTAAAATTTATGTCATAAACAAAGGCTATATCTGTACTGATGCCCTATTTTTTTGTCAGATAACATCATTAGAAGGAATTCGTATGTCTCAGACTGTTCACTTTCAGGGCAACCCGGTAGCGGTTGCTGGCCAGTTTCCGCAGCCCGGCGATAGCGCTAAACCTTTTACGCTGGTGGCCAAAAACCTCGCGAATGTCTCACTCTCTGAGTATGCAGGAAAACGCAAGATTCTGAATATTTTTCCCAGCGTCGATACTGGCGTGTGTGCGTCTTCGGTACGTAAATTTAACCAACTGGCGGGCGAACTGAATAATACCGTGGTGTTATGCATTTCAGCCGATCTGCCGTTTGCTCAGTCGCGCTTTTGCGGCGCAGATAACCTGAATAACGTGGTCACGCTGTCCACGCTGCGCGGTGGCGAGTTCAAACAGGATTACGGGGTGGAAATTGCTGACGGTGCCCTGCAGGGCCTGACCGCGCGTGCCGTCATCGTGCTGGATGAGCATGACAACGTGCTGTACAGCCAGCTGGTGAATGAGATCACCACCGAGCCGGATTATGATGCCGCGCTTGCCGCACTGAAATAAGACGGGACACAGCGGATAAGCGCCCGCTTATCCGCTGTGTTGTTATTCGCCGTCGCTATCCCCGCGTTTCTGCCCTAACCCGTATTCCCGCAACTTATTGGCAATCGCCGTGTGCGAAACGCCAAGCCGTTTTGCCAGTTTTCGCGTACTGGGATAAGAAAGATACAAACGCGTGAGGATGGAACGTTCAAAGCGACGGGTAATCTGATCCAGCGTCCCTTCCATCGCCTCTTCTCCCAGCGACACATCGAGCGCCTGTTCCGGCAGTACGATGTCCTGAGGGCGCAATTCGTGGCCTTCGAGCTGGGTCAGCGCCCGATACAGCGCGTTTTTCAACTGACGCACATTGCCCGGCCAGTTGTAACGCACCAGAAACGCGTTGAGCTGCGAAGAAAGGCGTGGTCGGGGAATCCCCTGTTCATCGGCAAAACGCGCCACAAACATTTCCGTCAGCGGCATGATGTCCTGCACACGCTCGCGCAGCGGCGGCAGGTTAAGCGTCAGGACGTTAAGGCGATAGAACAAGTCTTCCCGAAACTCGCCACGCTGCACCAGTTCGAATAAATTCTTCTGCGTGGCGCAAATGACGCGCACGTTGACATGCACTTCATGCTCTTCCCCGACGCGACGGAAGGTGCCGTCATTCAGGAAGCGCAGCAGCTTGGTCTGCATCGTGGGCGACATTTCGCCAATTTCATCCAACAGCACCGAGCCGCCATTGGCCTGTTCGAAAAAGCCCTTTTTGCCTTCCAGCGCATTGGGATACGCGCCCGCCGCGTGACCAAACAGCTCACTTTCCGCCACATCATCGGGAAGTGAAGCGCAGTTAAGTGCCAGAAACGGCATTTTTCCACGCGCACTGCGTAAATGGCAGGCACGGGCCAGCATATCTTTACCGGTGCCGGTATCACCAATAATCAGTAATGGCGCATCATGCATTGCCAGTTTACGTGCCTGCTCCACCACCTGACGCATTTTGGGCGTCACGGCGACGATATGATCGAACTCCGTTTCGTCCGTCACCACCAGGTTTTGTAACTGGCGCCCCATCCTGGCGGTGGACTTCAGCATTACCATCGCACCTACCAGCTGATCCTGCTGTTCGCTGTCGGCAGACAGATAGATGGGATGGGCTTCCATCAGAAAATCGCGCCCTTCAATGACCACATGCTGCGCCTGCGCCTGGACACGTTCGCTTTCCAGCCAGCGGCCAAAATTAAAACCGTTGATCAGGTGGTCGGCATTCACATTGCGGATCTTGTTCTCATCCAGATTAAACAGGTTTTGCGCGGCCGGGTTGGCCAGTTCTACCTTGCTTCTGAGATCAACAGAAAAAACCGGCTCGGGCATGGCAACCAGCAAGGCGCTCAGTACCCGATGCTCACGCTCTGAAGGCATATAGGGCACCGTGCGAACATCCGTTACGCCCGGCGTGCGACGGATTTCTGCCATCAGGTTACTAAACTGCTCAAACTCAAGCGTGGAGAAATTAAGATAGATGCGGCCTGATGAGGCCACTTCGATGCCGCGAAGATCGATTCCGCGCGCCACCAAAAGATCCAGTAATTCGCGCGCCAGGCCGATTCGGTCCTGACAAAACACTTCTAAACGCATTGCGTGGGCCTTATCCGTTTATTATCCGGCGATAATACGCTAAACCCCTACGCCGCAGAAAGGGGGCTGTCAGGAAAAGTTGACAGCCTTTATGCAAGCGCGTTTTTTTTAAACGACAGGCTGTGGCGATGGCGGGAGAGCCCTGACGGTGACATTCGCTCAACGTTGTCAGGAGATAAAGCACAGAAGGCACAGCATCTGCACTCACGTTTCAGTGCACAGCCGTTACTGGCGTTTCTCTCCGCCCTTCTGCAACGCTTCTTTTATCTGGCCTATCAATTCACGACGGTAGTCGCCCAGGCGGGGTTTGTCGTTTTCCAGCCAGGGTAACGGCCGACACAGCTCCATGGCTTTAATGCCAAGACGTGCGGTCAGCAGGCCTGCGCCAATGCCCTGCGCGGCACGGGCGGACAGGCGCGCCGCGATATCCTGCGACATCCAGTCCATGCCCACTTCACGCACCAGCTCAGACGCGCCGGCAAATGCCATATTCAGCAGCACCAGCCGGAACAGGCGCAGTCGGCTGAAGTAGCCCAGTTCAATACCGTAAATAGCGGCAATACGGTTGACCAGCCTGATATTGCGCCAGGCAATAAAGGCCATATCGACCAGCGCCAGCGGACTCACCGCAATCATCAGGGCGGATTCTGCGGCATGACGGCTGATTTCCCGCCGGGCCTGGCGATCGAGCACCGGCTGCACCAGTTGGGCATACAACCGCACGGTTTCACCGTCATTATGGGTTTCATGGAGCGAAGCATGCCAGCGTTGTAACGCAGGATGCGCCTGATCGAGTTCGGCCTGGCGAGCCAGTTTTTCGCAAAAATCCCGCCCTTTACCCACGCTGTGGCTGTTAAGCAGTTCCCGACCCAGATCGCGCTCTTCTGCACGCTGACGCAGCTGATACAGTCGTCGCCACTCGCGGGTTAACGCGCCGACACCCGCGGCCACGATCAGTCCCCCGGCCATCCCGCTGCCCAGCGCAAACCAGTCATGCGCCAGCCAGGCGTTGTGGCTCCACTGCACGCCCTGCGCCACGATGCTGATCCCAAACAGGCCCAGCCCGGCACCGACCATGTTGCGCCACAAACTGCGTTTGGGTTTCAGGGCCGCTTCGACGGCGCGCTCCCCTGCGCTTTCCTCTTCCACCACCGTCTCGCTTTCTGCAACGGCTAAAAACGCGTCCCGGGCTTCCGCGTCGAAGGTTTGCGCCGGACGCAACACGTCATTCGGCTTGTCGTTCAGCGGCGTGGCAAAATCAATACGCGGCTTTAACGGATCGCTCATCGCAATTTATCTCCCAGTAAAAACTCCAGTGCCGCATCCATGCGGATGTGCGGCAGAGGACGATCGATATCCAGTTGCTGTGGGCGAAACTGCTCAAACTGAAAACCCTGTTGTTGCCAGAACGCCGCCCCCGGCAGGCGCGGGGGAACTTCACCCGGATAGACCGTCAGTGCCTCGCCATCCGCTAAGCGGTGCCCGCGCAACGCGGGGATTTTTTCACCCTGATGATCAACCTGTCCACTCTGTGTCGCCTGTACCGAAGCCAGACCAATACAGTCCATGCTGATACCTTCAAACGCGGCATTTTGCCAGGCATCCTGCACCAGTTGCTGTAACAGGGACACCATATTGCCGTGCTGGTCGTGAGTAATGTGATCGGCTTTGGTGGCGGCGAACAGCAGCTTATCGATCACCGGCGAAAAGAGACGGCGAAACAGCGTGCGCTGACCGTAGTGAAAACTCTGCATAAGCTGCGTGAGGGCTAACCGCATATCGTTAAAGGCCTGCGGGCCGCTGTTGAGCGGTTGCAGGCAGTCCACCAACACAATCTGGCGGTCAAAGCGCACAAAATGGTTTTTATAGAATCCTTTAACAACATGCTGGCAGTAGTAATGAAACCGCTGTTGCAGCATGGCGAAATTGCTGCCTTTGTCCGCCTGCGCCAGCTTCGCCGCCTGGGCATCGTCAGCAGCAGGCCACGGAAAAAACTGGAGTGCGGGCGCGCCCGCCATATCGCCGGGCAGCACGAAGCGGCCTGGCTGGATAAAGTGTAATCCTTCGGCTTTGCAGCGATGCAGGTAGTCAGTCCAGGCCTCGGCAATGTCGGCTAAACGGTTCTCGTCAGCCGGTGCCAGCGGATCGAGGCGCTGACACAGGTCGCGCCAGGGTTGCGCCCACAGGGCGCGATCGCCCTGCAACAAGCCGTTCATCTGGCGTGACCAGGTCAGGTAATCCTGTGCCAGCATTGGCAGATCAAGCAACCATTCGCCGGGGTAATCAACGATTTCAAGATAGAGCGTGGCGGTCTCTTTCAGATGACGCAGCAGCGAGTCATGCGGACGGTAACGTAACGCCAGGCGCATTTCGCTGACGCCACGCGTGGGCGTGGGCCAGGCAGGTGGTGAACCGTAAAGCTGCGCCAGCCCTTCATCATAGGTGAAACGGGCCGTGCCCATGTCACGTTGCGGCACGCGTTTCACCCCTAACAGACGTT
>Ga0153955_100141_pt1 | contig 50502 bp, 41 predicted proteins | sample TSFL039MetaG_FD_104744 | JGI IMG/M metagenome (GOLD analysis project Ga0153955, IMG submission 104744) | Attine ant fungus gardens microbial communities from Florida, USA - TSFL039 MetaG | ecosystem: Host-associated > Fungi > Mycelium > Unclassified | place: USA: Florida, Wekiwa Springs...
CCAGCCCAAAGGACCTACAACGATGTCAGGGATTTGATACAAGAAATGAAGGCAAGGTATACATACAGCTGTAACGTTGGGGTGTTGGATCCAAGGCTCAAGTATGAGAGGGCCGACCGAATGAACGACAACAATGGTATTGTTATTCTGGGCAGCTACAGCCTCAACGAGTGCATCACCACCGTGCCATGCTGTCAGATTTTTTCTGTGGTCTAGTCCTCAATAACACAACGATCGTCATACGGGTGAACGCATACCTATCACCCTCATCACCAGTGATGTAATCCTCTCCTGAATCAGCAGCAAAGGCCGCTGGCTCACTTCATTTCTAATCATATTTGCTGCATGCTTGAGATCCGGGACCGGACCCAGGGGCTGCAAGCCCTCGTCCTGTGGTGTGGCAAGGCCCGATCTACTCGATGAATTCTCTGTCTCTCCTGATCCACATCGTTGAAATGAGGCGTTCATCAAAGGTAGCACTAGGTGTTAGCAACATATCCAAAGAGATTCTTGGGGAGTAGGATAATTGAAGCTATCGGTGGGACTCGACTAGGCACCCTTTAAGATACCGTTGTGTTTCAGCCTGTCCTCGTCCTTGCCTTGTTAAAAATATTTTTTCAGTCATTGAACGTCGCCTTTGCAAGTGGTTGCGGCAACAGCAGGCCTACTACGAAGTATAAAGGTATAATTCAGATATGACTATATCTATTGCCTCTATATGAGTCGCAATCAACAACTGAAGGTGTGACATCAGCTAAAGTCTTGCCTCATTCACGAAGTTAGTTCCCTGTGCGAAGTATCTCTATCAGTTCAATACTAAAAAGAACATGAGTGACGTACGATTTCAATGTTCTTCGTCAACTCAGGGAGGGCAGCTTTGATGAGCTTTTTCTCAGTATCGGTAGTTTGGCCAAGAGAATGAATCTTCACAACACCCTCTTGCTAATCAGGGATGGAAAGTAAGGTCCGGACAAAATGAAACAAAATTGAACATACACCAAACTCAACGTTGGAAGAGAAGTAGGCTAATTCCTGGTCAAGATCCTTTTTAAGAAGGGAAGCACCAGTTGGGTCAGCTTCCAGGCTGACATAACTAGGTGCGACAATGCCCTGCTCTCCCTTCAAAGCTCGCAAAATCTTTTTAGCAAATTCTGCGCCAGCGTAAGCCATGGACAAGGTCGCAGAGCCAGCGCCATCTTTGGCCTTGACGACTTCATCACCACCAAATTGAATGCGGTTCACAAGTTTGTCATAGTCCTCCTCAGAGAAATTAGGGGGCAATGCATGAGAAGATTGAGAAAGTAGTGGAACAATCTAATATAGTGGGTTTCAACCGAGACGAGCAGAACAGCTTTGATATAAGGCTCACTGTGACACCACTATGTCCACCAACAACAGGGACAACTACTTCTGAGGACAAAGCAGGATTGCCAATCTTTTCTGCCACAAAGGTTGATGCACGAACAACATCAAGGGTAGTGACACCGAAAAGGCTTTAAGGTTTATGTGTCAATAGACAAGGGGATGAAGTAGAAAGACAGAATACCGTTTGGGATCAAAGACGTTATGTTTCTTGAAAACCTCGGCCACAATTGGGACAGTAGAGTTGACAGGGTTGGAGATAACAAGGACGAAAGCCTTAGGAGCAGTAACAGCAATTCCGGTTGCAAGGTCCCGGACGATTCCCGCATTGATCTAATCAGAAGGAGTGCGATTAGTTTTTTTGGAGAGTGCTACACCACTGCAGACCTTGAATAGATCGTCTCTTCAATTTACATACTTTCAGTGGCTGCGTAACACAAAGTAGAAATAGGATGTTACCTAGTCATCTGTGCGGTCACCATTCTTCAGCGTCTGCCTTTAAACTGACGTAGAGAAGATCACGTACACCAGGCTTGCGGGGGACTCCAGCAGGTATAACAACGATGTCGGCACCTTTCAAAGTCTTGGCGAGCCCATCATCGGGAGGTAGATAGCCCTCCACCTTAGCCGGTGTAGCAATGTGAGAAAGATCAGCGGCAACGCCAGGAGTATTGACGATATCGTATAGACTAAGCTAGATTATTACCCTTGTTAATGTAATGCGGTAGTTTGAGATGCTCTTGTCACAACATACTTCGTCTACCAAAGGGTTGTTCTTCAGAAGAAGGGCCAGAGGTTGACCGATACCACCTGAGCAATATCATAGGGTACATATCACTGATCGGACGTCACATCCACATACCGGCGGCACCTAGAACGACAGCTTTAACCATAGCAGACAAATACAGGAAGGTAAAGGTTTGAAGGGAAATAGATGGTGACAATCGAAACTTGACTGGGTACGCGATAACGCCCACGTGATGACAATCTAATATTGCCGCAGAACTTTTTACTAGAATACGTATTTGGCTAGATCATACTGGGTACACCGGGCTTTGTGAATGTACGAACAAGCAGTACACTCAGGAAACGATTCTAGAGAGACCATGATGGTCGGAGTCCGTTTGGAATCAAGAGACCAGATGATACAGAGGATACGAATTGACAAAAGAGCAGGGAGTGCTTTGGCTTCATCATAACAGGATATTGTTGGAATTTGGATTCTATGCGAGCCTGCGCGATGCACATGATGGGATCAATTGGTAGCTACGCTACATGATGTAGATATATAAGTAGTGTAAGTAGTTTGTACTCACCATCCGTTTGTACCCTCCCCCGTTCGTATTTCAACAGATATGTGAGGGCACAATTCAGTTATAGGGGGAGAGAATCGCAACACAGACAGGCAGATATTACTTGGAACTCATAGAAAGGAACAATGTAAAAGATGAAACTATCGGATAACTATCAGATACACAGACTTTGAAATTGGAAGCGAGTCGTTAGAAGTCCTGGAATGTGACGTTAGAATTCTCGTGGATCAAATATCTAGGCAATCTTTTGTTTCTCAATAGAGGAGTGTAGGGCCACCCACATATCCGTTCGCCCCAATATATTCTCCACTTTCGGTAAAGTCATTTCTTTACTGGTAATCCCACCCGATGGGTGTCAATTGAATCAATTTGATAGATTGTTGTGAATCATCTCAGGTCTGAAGCAGTCAATATAGTTAAAAAGGTCTTCCTGTAGTTTAAGTCGCAGAAAGGTACTCATTTATTTTTTTGGTCTTATCCCGCGGATCATTTTGAGTCGATGATAGGCATATTGATATAGCAACTCCCGATCTTTGAATCAACGGCTGGCGAGAACGTCAAGTGAAATTGTACCATGTCAAAATAAGAAGAATGAAGCCTTTATCATATTTGACAATCTTGATGGTCCGTTTCCAGCTAAAGCCACCCTAGTCTAAACAAACAGCAAAAGGAATTGACTATTCTTGTGGCACTTCAAAAATACATGTATAAACTTATACTTGACCCGTTTTTGAAAGATGTTATTCAGAAGTGTCTTGTAAAATCAATCTTGGAATCAAAAAGGAAGCCCATTCTAGGTCCTCAACCGCCACCTTCGCCCAGTAAGGCTTGATATCTTGGGTGAATGATATTAATCGTTAGATACTTGGCAGTGTTAATTCGAAACACTTTCCTTAATCGAACGAACACCGTTCACCGAAAGACGAGTGATTATTCGCGAGAAGCTCAAACTAACAGCGGTCCACCTGACAATTTTTGAAGACTTGACAATGAGGAATGATACTAGTGTTTTGTATCTGTACCTCAAGTATGTCCTTCCCTCCACCCCTGCTTCGGAGCATCAAAAAATCCGGAGAAGGACAATCCATCTCTTTCTTCAAGAAAAAGAAAAAGCCCTGTTACTCAATACATAGCTGTGTGAGGAATTTTTTTTTCACTGAGTTCCATAACGTTGAAAGAAGAGGCACCGCAGGAGAAAATTTGATTTCATGTGCCCACGTTCAAAACAAAATGTCACCGGTCTCAGTTTTTCAAGGTACAACTCTTCAACTCTTCAAGTAGGCACTACAAGTGCACTACAAGCATTGCTACTACAAATTCGCTTTCTGTGGTAACATTAGATAATCAAATCCAAATTAGTGAGCTGGCACTCAAGCGGAGCTGTCCACTTTCAAATGCGAGTGGTGTATGACCATTGTAGCTGTGCTATTACATTGAAAGCGATAAATAGGATGTAAATTAATTTGTGAAATCTGCAATTGCGTTGAGGGTTATAAGCTAAGGAGGGTATTGAGGAGCAGCTGGTTGGTGAATGGATGAATAAGATAGAAGTGGCTGTTGGTGATACAAGCATTGGGGGTTGCTGCAAGGAAAGAAATGATTTGTCCGCATTACGCAGCAAATAAAGTAGGCGTAGGGATGCAGTGGCTAGAAACCGCCGAGGCAGCCATCGTCACGGAGAGCAAGACTCGAGAATGAGTTGCTGAGGGAGAATTTACGGGATAATTTTGATGGTGAGAGGACGAGCTGCTGTCCAAAGTGGTGGTCATCGAGGAGATAAGTGCGGCCACCACGCTCTGGTAGAGCACAGAGGTTTGGTGTGACGATGATGGGCGAGCGATCATAGGCCGCAGAGGAGTGGACAAGAAATGTACTTGTCAGGGTAGCAAAGTGGACAGCGTGTTTTTCAGCAGACGAAGAGGCAGAAGAAGGACGCTTGAGAATGGGTCTGGGATGCATTTGCTGCCGCAAAATCCATTCCCATCCCCGTTAAAAAGCACTCTGCCAAGATCTCCCGGCATCTCCGGCCTTCCTCCGTCCCTGCTCACCTTCTTTCGGTCCCCTCTGATCCGAGCTATATGCATCTACTCTCTACCCCACGTATCAGCTCATTCCGGCACTAGCACCAATTTCTCGACCGTTCAAACAGGCTCTGGAAAAGTAACGGCATCGTTCAAGACTCTGACAACTAAAATGACCGGTGACACCGATCCTATGTTACACTTTCAACAGAGCTCTGTTGAAAATAATTCTCTGACTTACGCACATACACCATCCTCTGCGAGTTGGGTTTTGCTGAAACCATAATATAATCTCGAGCATATTGCACCAACAAGTGCCTCTTTTTAAACGCCAAGTCATCAATACATCAACGGCGAAACTGGGGTGATAGAATTCGAGATTTCTGCTAGTAACATAAATTGTTCCATTCACATCGGCGGCCCCCCCTTTTCTGCGATCTTGTTCGATCCGACGATATCATGTAATAGTCGTTCATGACGACTCAAAGTACATTTGATGCCAAGCGTGATGCACACTGCAAAAGAATATAACATCATTTATTCATAATTATAAACATCGACACCCAGACCAGTAGACAGCAGCCATTCCACCTGAATGACTGGCCGCAGTGGCATATCTCTTGACCAGTATTCGATCACAAATTACAGACTCCGGGGTACTATGAAGGTCTAGACTTGAACCGCCTCCCCTATTGGAAGTCGAAATGATTATAGCACAAATGGCGTGCATGCATGCAATTGATTTTCAAGAGTTAATGACATTTGAGAATCCCTTGCGTAAAGTTCTCCTATTGTGCCATCACTGAGAACATCTTTATCGGCTGTCGTTTTCAAGTGATTCTCCGAATCTTTTCACACTGGTCGTTGTGTATGTACCAGAACCTCTCGATGACGTGTATACGAGAAGTCAGTCATTGCCAAGTAGAAACCAACATTGGTGCACTCCCTGATTGTGCTTATCTCGTTGACCTCAAAAAGAAAAACGTACCATCATCTACCATCATTGCTTGGCACGCCCAAAAGAGTAAACTACCAATTAGCAGGAATCAAAAGTACCAAGGACAGCTTCTGCCATTTGCTTGGTATTAAATAAGTCTATATGACATCTTCGTCCGACCATGTGAAGAAGAAACATTGCCCAGCCTTTTTCTAGGGAACTAATCAAGCGATAACTCTGTGCATCTCAACCGAAGTCCCTATCTCGAAATAAATCCCTCATGGAAATACGTGTTGCAAATGGATAATAACATGCTATAGATAGGGGGAGGCGATATCAAGAAGTCTGCCGAGCAACGAGTGGGGACTAAGCAGACATCGAATTTGTAGCGTCAACCTCTGTGGTGAATCTTTTTCTGGTTTCTTTTTGGAAACCCTCTCAAAATGAACAATACTCGCGTGCAGGCAAGGATCTACAAGCAGAACATAGGCTTGGCATATCCAGATATGCTCAAAAGGTATGAGCCACCGGTGGCTGCAAACACGTCCACATATTTCCCCTTACGAGCAAGCTGATCATAGCTGAGGATGAAGCTGAAGACCTTTCGCAGGAAAGTGGAGCTCCTCTGTCACTACCATAGATTTGGTGGAATAAGCTCCTGATGTCATAACTTTGCTACATACCGAGGAGTCATGCCTATATCCTCATGCCAAGTTCTACTTGGCAATCAGTACACAAAACATCGTACTGCTCATTTTATGGTTAGCAACCACTCCATGAATCGCAGCCCCAAGGAGTTCTGATGTTCTTTGCAGCAAGATGTAACAAAACATCTCAAAAGGACATAACGTCTATCGCTCATTGTGGGCCGCGAGGAAGACCAGTGGTTGAACCAGATAGATGGATGCGTCAATGTGTGAGAGGGAGAGCTCTGACTCGATTCCATTAATGATTTGTGGTCCTGTATTAGGAATCCATAGACGACTTTAGAACGCAGCCTCTGCGACAGAAGAAAACTCTGTTTTTTCAAAGGAGTATTCGTTCAAAGAGCGGATGGCAAGGTATGAACGGGCAGGTTCTGAATAATTGACTCAAACAACCCCCACAAACAAGGTTGGAATCTCAGAGCCACTGTGTGCGACCAAGATGTTGGCCCTGATCGATCACTGATTAACAAATAAAGCAGAAGCAGTCCAGTAGCCATCTGCCACAGTTGTGTATCTGGCTACGCTTCACACAGCACGGGAATTTTCAAGAAGTTGATGCCTTTGTCATCGAAGCTGGCAAGAGGCCCACCTCGTCATTATTTTGCTGTACAATGAAGTTATCCAGGATCTGTGAGCTTGACATCTACTTTATCTTTCAAAAACATCGGGGCTAGTACGATGTTCAGCAAATCATTCATCAAGGTACTGGAGTTAACAGGCATTGTAACCTAAGTAAGCCCTCTGCGACCACTTAGGCTCATAAAGTGAACTTCAGCCTGTAGTGTTTCCATTGACTCCTTTTGTAGCGTTAGCTTGCATAGTCAGTTCGATGATTTACAGGGCTCTCCTTGAGTTCTACAATGAAAATTAATCATAATTTCTCAATGCCCTATACTTCCACGTTTCATATTGACCCTGTATGTTATCGAATATCTGACCAGACCAGTCATATTGCTTGCTACTTCCATATACCTGTTTTACAGTTTAAGACTCAGTAGTCAACAGTACCAATTGACGACTGAGGTGGAATGAACAACTGGAGTGAGTATATAAAGCTAGCTTGACTGGTGAAATACCGGTCCTGTGGACTGATGCGGTGTGTCTGCGGCGGTCCTCTTTAACAATCCTACTATAGGTGATTGTTATGCCATATTTTTTCATTGCAGATGTTTGGGTCTCGGCTTACACCAAAGAAAAATTGACTAGTATATGAGTTTGTTTGTATAGAGGTATAGTAGCGATCATCGACTAGTCCATCACTCGCCCTCGGAATCATCCGCACCTCCTGGCATTTCATCCAACACGAACTCCTTATCTTCTCTCCTGAGATTCAAGAACTTATCGGTCAACCAGAACCGTGTAATACTGAGATATATGCTTTGTCTGTCATCCTTTCCTAACGGAACGTTCGGGTCCAGTCTGAAATCGTACCATGCGTTCAGAGCAAGTGCTACCATAGCACATCCAGTCAGTACTCCGGTCATAGGGTTGAGCCATGCAAGAAATCCAAGAAATGTAAAGAAGATGACTATGTGCTCGAATGCGCGGTCTACCCAGTGTGCAAAACGATGAATTCCAGAAAGAGGCTCGAGATATCCAGTGTGGAATGTTATTGTGTCTAGTTTGTCTGGGCAGAGAACGATGCTGCCTCCGACAGCAATGCACCAAGGGAGGAAGAAGGAAACACGGAGAATTGCTTTGCACACCTCGTTCCTGGTCCATTTCTTGTTGAAGAGAGTGTCGATACCTTTACAAGCGTAGTCAATATCACCTTGTTCTGGGCTATTGAAGCCAGCAGTCTCCTGAGTATGTTATTAGCTGATGAAAACTCAAGAGATCTCGAAACGGACCCTGCTGTGCTGCTCTTTAATTTCAATGGATATATGCCTATTCGGCAGAGTATATAGACCCTGCTAGTCCCAGCTCAGCAAACATGTCATTATGAGTGTATTCCAGCTCACTCTGGCCTGCTTATACACAACTTCAGGGGTCTCGAATTCTGGCGATTGTGAGAGGCTCGACGAGAAACCCAACGATACCACACGCATCATAGCAGGCTACATTGAGATTCGGTCAGCAGCAAGTCGCATGAAGGACTGGAGTGACTTTACAGTAGTCCTCGGATATTCTTTTTGTGTTGTTGCTTTTGATGATTGGTGTTCCTTGTGATCCTGCAGCAAAGGCTGCTGACTCACTCCAGTAATCATGTCTGCTGCATGCTTGAGATCCAGGACCGGACCCAGGGACTGCAAGTCCTCGTCCTGTGGTGTGGCAAGGCCCGATCTACTCGACGAATTCTCTGTCTCTCCTGATCCACATCGTTGAATGAGGCGTTCATCGAAGGTAGCACTAGGTGTTAGCAACATATCGAAAGAGATTCTTGGGGAGTAGGATAATTGAAGCTATCGGTGGGACTCGACTAGGCACCCTTTAAGACACCGTTGTGTTTCAGCCTGTCCTCGTCCTTACTTTGTTAAAAATAGATTTTTAGTCATTGAACGTCGTCTTTGCAAGTGGTCGCGGCAACAACAGGCCTACTACGAAGTCTCAAGGTACAATTCAGAGATGATTGTGTTTACGGATTCCGCATTATCGGTCATCGACAATTGATTGTATGACGTTAGAGTCAATTAGAATCTTGCCTCCCTGTACGAAGTACCTCCACCAGTCCAATTCTATATGAGCCCCCTAAATTGCAAGCTATTTTTTCTAAAATTCAACAAGCTTATCACCATGATCAATGCGAGGTCATGCTCATGACTAAACCCAAAACCACCCATCAGCCCCAACCTTGCTTTGCATGCGCGAAACCCTCTGGATAAGCTTTGAGATGTATGGGTGAATATTTCCATTGTTTAAGGTTTCGCCGATGGGCAGAAGTTCATTTCAGGATGTGTTGATTATATACATTTTCATCATGACTGAGAGCACAGATAACCTCTCAGTATGATAGGAATGCTCCCGCCGCCGATATATTGGTCTACATCCAACGAAGAGCAACATCCAATGTCCAAATACTTCGGGCCAGGTTTCAGGCCTCTTCGGACGAATTATTTTCATCAGTGGCATCCTCGTGGAGATTGATTTCGGGTCCGTGGTAATGTTTGTGGCCGAACAAAATATACCACACGCTATCGATTTTAATCCGTAAAAATCGGTAGTATACTCCACAGAACAAGCAAATGCGAGACTTACAATGCAAAAATCACAACGCTACTGGCCATTACCTAGATTCAGTTAATCGACCAACAACTGATGTTTCTCTGCAAAGGTCACGTACCGAGGCGTAATTCATGTTCTCCTTTGTGACTGGGAGTACAGTGGGTAGCGAGAAAATTATGCATATAAATAGAGTCCACAAGATACACGTCCAGTTACACAAATTGCCCAAGAACCCGTTTCCTAGATAGAAAGGACCTGGTTTGAAATTGACTTCTGGATGATTGTAGTAAATTCTTCGAAGGAAAATGGGTATGATATAGCTGGCATCCAGTGCCATGGCTGTTAGCGAGAAAATTGCATTCGCAGCAATCGGGCTGGCGAGGTCCAAAAGACCGGGAAGGATACCAATGCAAGTTGAAAGCCACACAGAACGTAAGGGTGTGCCAGTTGTATTGCTGTTCTTTCCGAAGAAGCCACGGTCAGGAAGACCTAAGATACTTTGAACTCGTAGGTTCATAAGTCGCGATCGCAAACACGTACCATGATCACGGCTGAAGGCATAGACAGTTCTGGAGGCTGCCTGAAGGGCCGTCTGTACGACGAAGAAGGCTGTCATACAAACGGGAACCTTCCAGGAGGCTCAGCAGTCTAGTTCTCACTGGTGATAAGACGTGCCACCTACCCACAGAATTAGAGCACCAGTCTTGCCTATTCGATCCACCATAATCTAGCCCTGCTAAGTCATATCGGTATTTGATTTCTCAGAGCATACCTGGAGGAAGGCAGAACCAGAGAGTCCTGGTAGATTCTCCCTTCCGGTCAAGTTCAGTGAATATAATTACTGAATAGAAATATAATCATTTACTCACAGGGGACCAGAACACAGAATCATTACAATACTTAACAACCATCCAATGAGACCAGTGCCGATGACTGTTATTTGAGTCGACAGAAGTGCTAACATTGGTATGCCGATACCTACCTGCAATAAAAATGGCTGATGGTGCGGCATAGGCAGCTCGATGTACCTCTTCGCTGCGGATGACATGCATTCACGATCAATCACAAGGAGTCTACTGAGAACGTACGAAATGTGAGCGGTGGCATCATAATCCTGGTGTGATTGCGGTCAGTCATGCCATTCAAATTTAGATGCTGAACTTCTCACAGTCATCTAAGGCATGCGTAATCAATGGAATGTCATCAGCTTCAGGAAGTTCGACAACCCACCGTCCATTGAACACTAAGAAGACCAAGTAGAAACGCAATTCCCGTATTCCACCCACCAGTCTGGTTGACAATGCCTTCAAAACCAAAGACATAGCTCGCGGGGTGCATTTCTGATCGGGGTGTCATTGCCAATAGCACAATAATGATAACTTGGTAAAATCTTCAATCATATGTAGGATTACAACAAGTAACATCTACTCACGGAACGTTGTCCCCAGATTCACAAAGACAAAACTGGTAGTCATCTTCGCGAGGTGACGCGTGGCCAGAGAATTCTTAAGGAAGCCGCAAGGTCAGAACAATAGAAGCGGGTTAAAAATATATTGGGTGACGCACCAAGATGCCATGGAACACCATCAAACCAACAAACAGACCAACAACCTTATTCTGGGTTTGATTTGGATTTCAGTACACGTCATGACCAATACCACAGGATCTATCTTACTGAAGTCACTTGTAATTGAGGTCCCTATTTGATGATTAAACCATGAACGAGATTTGAACTGATGACATGGCTCACCTGTCCAATGCTCACTGCAGCCCAGATCATGTTCGATAGCCCAAACTCTGTAGAGGAGACGCCGGCAATCTGACCTATGCAGATGTATTAGGCTCCAACTCTAAACATAGATTATCCGCTCACCAAGGATGTTGAGCCATCCAACCAGCCACCCAATCTACACACACGTTTGAGATATTTTGATGCTTTCAAGATAGATAGAAGTACCTTTGCGCGGTGCTTTCTCGGGGTCAGCTGCGCAGACGCGGTGTATCTAGAAGACAGGATTCAGCAAGAGCGCCATTGACAAAAACATGATAGATGGATACTGACAGACCACCGCAAGTCGGATAAGCGCTAACAATTTCTGCGATACTTGTTCCCAGTGTCAAGCACATACAGGCACCGAGGATCCAACACCACACGACCTAGACAATGTTTATGACCTCTTTTGGTATCAATCAAGATTCAATTTCGCATACGCACAGTTGCCGGTCCTCCCAGCAGCAAAGGGGTGTTAAATGTTGTTGCAATACTCGAACAAAGCCCCTGTGATACTTGATGAGTTCGTTGGAATTTACGACGGAGGATACTCGCCATTATACTGAATGCAAAACTGATCTACATCAGTCAATCAACGACTGCTCGAAAAACCGACTCTCAAAAATAAAACGCACCGTAGCCAGATTCGAAAATTCCCGCTTGAATGAGGGTTTATACCCTAGTGCGACAAGTTCCTGGTCATCATTATATGATAGTTCTGCCATTATATCATTGTCACTATCGACATTTTCAAGACTGTTGTCCTTCTTCATGACAGGTGATAGCGATGTTAGCTGTATGATAACGATATCTTATTGATGAGAATTTAGCCTTTGTTTGCAATAGGGAAGACTAGTAGGTAAGCTTGACTGTCCAAAGAATGAAGCCAGGTACGAAAAAGATTAGAGTTTCAGGAGTCTGATTACAGAGTGGGTCAAAAGGACAGGATTACACTGGTTCATGGAATTATAAAAAAAACTCGGTAAAGCGTGGAAAATTAGAGTAATCACTTTTTCAAAAGCACGTGATTGTACCTTTTTTGGAGCGAGCATTCTGTATAGTGCAGCAAGATGTGAAGGTGAAGGTTTTATAATTAGTAGGATTGTGTTGCTGTATCAGATGTCAATCTGATGTTCTAGAAACCAATCCAACTCAGTCTGATATCCACAGAACTAAATATATTGAAGTGTACCTAGAAACCAATCCAACTAGATACATCAATGAAACATACAGAAAATATAACAACAGAATATTCACCTCAGTCTGATATCCACAGAACTGAGGGCAAATAACTATTCTCTTGCAAAAAAAAAAGTCATGCTTAGTAATCATAACAAAAATAGAAACATGTGCAAAATGATGAAGGCAAAGGATTAGAACCAAATAGAGATAAACAAAAGAATGAGGCTCGAGATGCACTTACAACAGAAGGGTCCTCAATATGAGAAAGGTTAATGCACTATAGCAGCATTAAATTCATAATCCCTGTTCATTACCATGACTATCACTCTAACAGGGCTAATTCTGGTGAAGGGGGTTATTTGCATAAACAAGGTCACATTGTTTCCACATTGTCAAAATGACATGTATAAATAGAAAATTGGAACCTCGAAGTTGACACAAAAAACATGAATAGGTTCGGTAATTAAGTCTATTATGCCTCATTCACCACAGTGAGTCCTATGGCCTTTCCCCTGGCCGCTGTTTCCAATTCAGTGAATGACCCGCTTTTTAAGCACATGTTCCTAAAGGCGCTATCTTCCTTCTGAATGAGATCCCATGGGCTACCGATTTCGATGATCTGCGGCATTGGAAGTAATCAGCAGGAATAAAGTCAATAAAGGGGGGCAAAAACCTGGCCGTGATCTAATACAATAAGCCGATCATAGTCGATTACGGTCCTCAGACGGTGCGCAACTAGTCCAAAAAATCAGCTTCCTCCCGAACAAAACTACTCCAAAACTACTCTTCCTCACCTGTGAGCAACAGACTGTCAGTAAACTCTTCCCGAATAGTCTGCTGGATTTTTGCATCAGTAGCAAAGTCAATACTACTTGTAGCCTCATCCAAGATGATTATTGAGGCCCGTCGCAATAAAGCACGTGCCATAGCAATCAACTGCCTTTGCCCTTGAGAAAAATTCACACCACCAGCAGAGACTTGGGTCTCCAATGTGATCTTGGTTTTGTCACTATCGACCTCCGTCGGGGTGCTTGGGGTGGTGAGCATGGAGCCTGCATCGTCTGTGTCGAGATTAGAGGTAGAGATGAACTCCTGGTGAATGGACGGAGTACGGGAATCGTTCGGGCTCGCGAGCGTAGATTGATCTCGAGAAGTGGAACCTGGTAGTCTGCCAATCATTTGAACGCGCTGTAGAACGTCGAGACACTCGGCATCGGTATGTTCATCTGCATCCAGGGTTATGTATGATTTACCTGGAGTGATCAGAGGGGTAGCACTTACTAAAGGGATCAAGGTTGTCCCGAAGAGTCCCAGAGAATAAAGTGGCATCCTAGGAAATGTTTTATGAATGGGACACTACAAAAAATCAATACATACCTGGGGAATGAAGGTCTGATATCATTTAGAGATCAGTACTCAGTGCCTTACTAAAAACCATTAGGCTCACAATGCGCGAACGTAAGTCGTGGACTCCAATTGTCGTGATGTCAATGCCATCAATGATAATCCGTCCTTCCGTAGGATCAACCTGTAACCCTGTCAACATCGTATGCTAACATCTTTGAGAAGAAAGCAACCAACGAAGCGCAAAATGCTCATGGCGAGCGTCGACTTTCCACTACCAGTACGGCCTAACAAACCGACACGTTCTCCCGATCCCAAGCTAAAAGACACATTGCGCAAGACCGAGGGTAATTCAGGGGCATACTTGACAGTGAGATTTTCAACGGAGATCAAGGATGGGCCGTTGTTACTAGAAGGCCAATAGGCAGGGGCCCGGTTAGATTCAATCATTGCTGGCGGTTCTTGGGGTAAATCAAGACTGAATACACGATGAGGACTATAAAATTTGAGCAAGAGATCGTCTCACTATTCCACGACACGTTCAACGGAACTATTTGCTATTAGTCTCCATTGTAGCTTAGACGAGGGGAAACATACTTAAGATCCAACTCAAGTGCTGCAAAACTGATTGTTAGAGAAACATCATTATATAGCCAAGTGATACTTTACCCGTCCAAAAGCGGCAAGCCCAGTAAACTGATTCAATGAGTAAAGCATGACTCAAAATCTGACCTCCAGCTCACCCGACATTGTGAAAGCCATGGCACTTGTGATACACACACCGGCTAAGCCTGCTCCGTTTGCCAGAGTAGAAATTGAGAAAATTGTTGTCACAAGGACAGCTAGTCCGCCGAGAGTATCGAAATTCAACAGCAACCAGCGGTTTGTCATCCAGAAGCCATACCACATCTAGCACACAAAAATAAGTAATGGAGAACTTGAAATCAGTCAACTGAGAGACTCTACCTTAGTTGTGATATCGATTTTGCGGTGCAAATTATCCAGAAACCTATTCTCAGCAGAGAATGCCCGGACAGTGACGATGCCTTCCAGAAGTTCACCGAAGTCAGAGAAAATGGGCGATCGAGAGTTCGACTCCATGCGTCGAAGATCGCGTCCGGTGTTCAAGTAGCCAATGGCGAGTTCATAATACCCAAAACCAATGAAAAATGCCGGGATGAGGAAACCCGGGAAAACGATTCTGGAAACGATTGGTTAAGGATTCAACTTAGAATAGAAGAGAACTGACGCTACAGTAAGGATTGCAGCGAAGAAACTGGCCAGAGATGAATTGACAGCTTGGAGAGAACCCGCCAAAGAAGAGTCGATTGTCTCAATATCCTAGTATGTTTCATTGTGAGCTAGCGATCAGCCAAAATCAGGCGTCGTACTTTGCCAAATCGATTCAACATGCGTCCTTGAGGTGTGGTATCATGAAATCTGAAGGTGGCCCTCACCACCGTGACAAGCAGCTGTCTATGCAGGTCATGTCAATCATGAGCTGATAACCGCCTTTTGAAAACTCACTTGAACAATATCCTAGAAGCTCTCAAGGCGCCAGTATACTGAGCAGCAACCGACAGCACGTTCGCACATGTAGTTCCAAATCCAATTGCGGCGTATATCCCGATATAGAAGTATGGATGATTCATTGCATCCGGCCAACCGATGTCAAACATACCAAACGAGAATGCTCGGGCTAGGATTTGATGAGAATGCTGTTGGTACGAAGAAGGGTATCCGTTTATAATCTCGGAATCAGTAGCACTGAACGATTTGAATGCATAGTCAGAAACTCCATCTTGCCCATATTTCTCGTATGCTTCTCCCCAGACCTAGATCATAAGTTTACTTGCTAAAACAACAACAAAGCCCATACCTTAACCCAAAACTTTTCACCAACGCCCAATAGTTGTGTAATAACTACTAAAACACCAAGGATCACCCATGTCCAGTATGATCTGCATACGAAATCTGTATCTGCAGCGGAATTTGGAAACTAGAAAGCTCACGAAGCCTTCAGATAACTCTTATAAACTCTCCATTTAACACCACCGGTGTCTCTATGTTCATCCTTGACTAGCTTTCTTGGTTTCTTCGTGACAGCTTCTTTCTGAGTCTCCATCCCAGTAGCATCTCCACTTACAGCTGCCTCTTCAACCTCGGTAGTGCATGCCTTTGTGGTAATTTTGCGTTTCTTGACTTGGACTCCAGCATCGTAAGCGATGTTGTCAAGAGCACCCTGCGAACGGAGATCCTTGATTGTACCGTGTGTATCAATCCGGCCATCGAGCATACGAATGAGATAATGAGCCCCGGGAAGAACGAGCTCGACATGATGCGTGACAAGAATCTGTAACGAAGTCAAATTAGGTTCAGGATCGAGACAAGAGGTGAAACATACCACTGTACGATTGGCAAGTAATGACCCCTGGAATAAATGTTCAAACAGGAATTGCGACGTGTGACTGTCCTAGATTTTGAGGTAAGGGATTTTGCTGATTATTATCACATCCTTGGGGAAACCCACGACAGCACTGAGAGGATCATCCAACAAAATGTATTTTGTTCTTGCATAGACAGCCCTAGCAAGTGCAACCCTGGCCTTTTGGCCTCCAGAAAGACTGACACCCCTGATCAAGGACGTCACCATTCTTGATTTTGAGGACTAGATCCGACAAATGGCTCACCTCGCACCAATCTCCGTTTGATCTCCATCTTCCAACATTTCCAAGTCCGGACCGAGCGCGCAGGCCTCAATGACTGCGTTATATCGTTCCTCGTCAAAAGGGTAACCAAATAAAATATTGTCCTTGATTGATTGATGTCTCAGCCATGGTGACTGAGCCGCATACGAAATTGAATGCATGAGCCCATTATCAATTTGGGAAGGCTTTTTGCACATGACAATGCGGCCGGAAATAGTCGTCATCTCTCCCAACAGAGCCATCTAACAGAGCGCAGAGTGAACAGGGTGCAGACAATATGTGGCCTGTGGCATACCAAGAGTGCCGTCTTTCCCGACGCTGTAGGCCCTGTGACAATGGTTAACTCTCCTTCTGGGAATCGAATATTCAAATCCTTTAACTCAAATCGCCGACCCTCGTCGGGAGCCGTGAAGTCAATGGAGATGGAACCAATTTCATCACTGGAGGCTTCTCTGAGAGAGGGATCATGTACAACTGTGCTAGTTGATGAGGGATCTCGTGTCTTTCCGTTCACAACGCTTCCGGTATCGTCTCCCTTTTGTTGTGGTACTTCATTCCATCTGAATGATGCATCATCAAAACCCAACCCATCCTCTAAGTCTGGGCTTTCACTGGCCAAGGGTAAAGCGGAGTCGTTCTTCTTGAGGGAGGAGACCTGGTCAGAGACTTCGTCTTCGTCGAGGTAGACGGAGATACGATCAAGTGCTACGCGGGTCTCCACACTGGCTGAGCACAGTGCGCGTGACAAAACAAGAATCGCCAGACTCACCTGGAGAAGCTGGATGATGTAAGTCGGAATAATATTGAGTGGCATTCTATATCATAGATGAATAATGAGCAGGACGGCTAATCATCTACTGCACCTGATCATGCCGAAGAGCGCAATCGCCTGGCGTTTCAAGAACGTATTGGTACAAATAATCCTCTTCCAGGAGATGAACACTCACCGTGAAAGCAGTGGACACATCGAGAACATTGCCCTGCAGGACATAGACGAGGAACGAAGTAATAGAAACCAGGATGGGGGCACAGGACCAAAGAACATAGAACAACACTGAGTTGAACCGAGCTATAAAAACATAGTAAGATCCAGGGAAGCCGCCAATTGGGGAAAGCTATACATTTGACCATCCATTGCAACTCATGATTCCGGGCATCGAGTGCACGCTTGATCCAGCCATCCTCCCAAGCGAAAAACTTGATGAACTTGACCTATGCCAGAAGTCAAATCAGGCTTGGAACCCTGAAACCGATACCATGCATACAGCACCAATGAGTTCATTGAGAACTCCCATGCGTTTGTCCCTTGCAGCCAAGATACCCTTCTGAATCCTCACACTCCGACGTGAAAGGATGTTATTGAGAGGCCAACCAATAAGCAGGACACAGAATCCAGCAAAAGCACTCCAACCAAGTAGTCTACATCATCAGTTAATTGTGAGTTTGAGATGATATATCGAAAGACGTGCTGGTATAGGAATACTCCTGCTATTACAATTTCAAAGGGTGCACCATAGAGGAGGTAGAGGGCAGAACACGTTTGTGCGATCTAAATGATGATCAGACTCTGATACATGGATACAGGTTGCATACACACTCTATTTGCATCTCCTGCCATGAGGTTTACAATTTTACCAACATCTGCCCCAGCTTTAGGGTCATCGGCTTTAGTGACATCGTCCTTGTTCAGTACTTTGCTCTTGTCTGAAGGTAATCATGAAACCTTCACTCCATCAACTGTTGAGCACGACTTACCCTTGAACTGTCCGTTATCTGCTGTCTCTCCCTGTTTCTCGGCTGTATTCTGAGTGGTGATACCCGAGTAATCTTTTCTCTTGAGAGCTTTCTCGTATATGGAAGCCATGAGCTCTGATCGGATACGAGTGGATGCACGACGGCCAAACCATAAATGTTGTACATCAGTCTGGGCCTAAAGTAGTATTCTTGAGCATCATTGTATACTGTAGATGTTTAAGACCTGACTTTCGCAATAGTACAAAGGAAAGCCATAACAGCATAGATGTAAGCTTTGTTCCTACTTGCGCGAGATAAGTCCTTGTTGTCAATTTCTTGAAGAATACGCCTTGACATTGTGAGTGAGGAATCCGAAAAGACGTCTGCAAGCATACCGTAGAAAGAATGGACCCATGTAGTTAAATGCGACACTGCCAAAAGTCAAGAAAAAATCGAGACTAGTATAGTGAGGGCATCAGCCATGGTCCAGCAGGACCTCGTCAAGGACATACATGAGATCAAGAGAATTCGCAGTCCAGATTCTTCGTAATAGAGTCGATCGCCTGGCACCTATCGTGAGTTGCAGCTTGGAAAGCAAGATATTGTCACAAACTTGGTTCGACCAAATTTGATGAACACAGGACGCGACTGCAAAGTTGGGCTCAAATCCCAAACATCATGTTCATCCAGAGTTTCATAGCGGCCCTAGAAAATTTTATCTTGAGTACTATCAGCAACGAATAAGCTCACCTTGCGCACTAAAGGGTACACCCAACTAAATGTCACCCAGCGGAAGAGCGAAGTATAATCTTCGATTGTGATCGTACGTCCCTAGAGGTATGTGAGCATAGATAGCGCAACAAGTGGAGGCAGTGTTACAATATCCTCTTCTTTCACTCGACTACTTGGTAGTGCAAGGGGCATTCCTCCTACTACAACTAGCATCCCCGTCGTTGCAATGAAATTCATGGTGGTTAGGGTCAGAATGCCCCAATTGGGAAAAGGTATTTGATAAGAGTTATGATCATACATATAACCTCCTAGTTCCAAAACGCTTGCAGCCAAAAGCAGCAAATAGACAACCAAGACATCAAATGGGGGGGTCATCCTCGGACGCACGACTGGGCTGATAGCGGTGAATAACCAAACAGTTGCATAGATGAGAGCTCTGGCCCCTTTCCACCAATGACTGTTCTCGCTATAGATGACATAGGATCCATAGGCCACCCAGCACAGAGTTTCCACGATCCCGACGAACACGAACATGAGTGTACGCGATAGCGACTGGGAAACACGATCCGAGGCACCTTCTCTCCCTTTTCTGATAGGTTTATCCTCAAGGGGTCTGTGTTCCATAAGCGCTTCAGCTTCAGATAGTGTAAGGTATGAGTGGACATGTGAAGTGATAGGCTTGAATAGGCAGCGAATGGGAGTGATTGAGAAAAGGCAAAGTACAGATACAAAGACAGCCGGTATGAGGGCGCCCCATGAGTCTCTGACACATGAGTCCCCGAAGTCGAAAGGACTCTTGTCAGCACAGAGATTCATAGTCGTCCCGGCCAAGGTGACGCGTATGGGAAGACTATCCCAAAATAGAACACGTGGCCCCGGATATTCCCACAAACAAGTTCCAGGAATAAATTTTCAGATGTAACATCTTTTTTTTTAATCAACAATCTATTACACGGTGCTCAATCACAGTTCATGGCAGCACTATGTAAAAGGTAGCTACACACCCCTGACATGTGTTGTAAGTGTGCCTCCCAACTGTAGTCAGTAGAGAAGAAATTACACTAAATGACAAATTAGATATCTCATTCTTGGTGAATTCTAGTAACAGATTCGAACTCTACACCTCAAGTAGTGTACCATGGATTGATTTCTCTGATTCCAACAAAACCATATACTAGACCTGTAAAGTGCTTTCCAATCTTGACTAATTCTTTATCTCCTGCACGCAGTCTCAGGAACATCATACTAGCAATACTACTTATACTTCTCATTGATTTGACTATACCTGAGAAACGTAAACATTATTAGGGTATGGCCCTAAATTCCTATTATATCTGAAGACACAGAAATGATTAAATGAAACACACAGCCTGGCACGGGAAAGGAAACACAAAAAGGGTAAAAAAAATATCAAAATCTTGTCTCACAACGTAAACCTGGCAGAAATGAAACAGAGGATTACGTGAGAGAGAGAGAGAGAAAAACAAGTCCAACTCTTTCACCAAGAATTCGAATGCTCAACAATGACAAGGGGGAAGAAAAGAAGTAAAGCACTGAACCAGAGTCACATTAGAAAGTAATGAGGAAAAGTCGTAAACGATCAACGCCACCCAAGACAGAAAATCCACGTCTAATCTCCTTCCAAAAGGATGCCAAGGTAAGAATTGAAAAAAATACTCTGCTTTGATTTTTTTCCTTGAATTTTTGCGATGCTTCAAGCCTTGATTGTGCAGATAGAATACAAGCGTCATCGGGAAATCTCACCCGCCGAGTAGCTCACTGACCCAGCCTCTGAAGATCCGCGCGCCTAGATATACAACGTCAGCGACCGGAAAAAAGAAAAAAAAGAAGCAGGAGAAACAACTCACTGTCGAATGGTATCATACAAAAACTTGTAGCTCCTCAAATTCCCCTTCAACCTTCTGATGTCCAGACTGAGCATATCATTCAACCTATCAATCCTCGTCAACTCCACACTAAATCTCACTTCGTCTCCAGCATCTTGTGAAGGATCTCCATACGCCGTTTCACCTACCATCATGACTGCCGGCGGCGATAATGCCGAAGCTGATGACGGTAGATTGTTTCTGTTGTTGTCACCAGAAGCAAGCGAAGAAGAAACGACGATTGAGGGTTCATCCAATGATAAACCACCTATGTTTGTGTTCGCAGTAAGTACGGAAGAAGAAGAGACTTGAGACGATTGTCGACGCATCAGCAACCCCCGAAGCATATTCCCAGTCACTCCAAACGAGGAACTCTGCGAAGGAGCAGGCAAACCCCGTTTATCAACCTAAAATGACAATACACATTGAATTAGCAAAATTGTTTCCCAACCAAGAACAGAATTTCCCAAATACGAAGAGTAGAAGGGAAGAAATGAGACAGGAAAACATGAAAACATACCCCATCAGAAGCAGCACTCCCGGCCATCGTAAACACCGCAACATCCTCCTGTCCCATCCCCCTATCATTACCATCTACACTATTGACGATACCCCTCTTCCTCTTCTGCCTCACACATCTGTACTTGAACTCACTCTCTTTATAAATTTCCACTCCCATACCTTCTAATATCTCCTTCACATGATTCATAACTTCCACCGGCGGCCTCGTCGTTATCGTCGTTTGATCCACTGCACCATGATGAATCCTCAACTTCTCATGTGGTTTCTTCGATGAATCAACATTGTTGCCGCTACTCTCTTTTGTATGCTCCACGTTACGAATTTTCGAACTTCCACCAGGCGTGCTGGATACACTATTTCCGACTCCCACACTATGCCTGATCTTCTGTACAATTCCAGACGTAGAAAACGACATCATAGAGTTCTCCGTATTCGTAGAGGCAGTTCTCTTCGGATATCCAGGTGTATTCTTACCAGCATTCGTGCCAGGCGTTCGAGGTATTCTCGTCGTAGTCGAGGTTGGCGTCGTTAACATCATCGCAAATCCTTCACCAGCGCCACCTGTCACCACCTGTCCCTGATCATCCTCCCTGCTAGAATGTGAATTGCTGCGATTACTGGCAACAACAGTGGCCGCGGTATTCGATCCAAGCATTGAATCTCTTCCTTTTGACTTCGCTCTAAACCAAGCCATAACCTTCTTTGCTTTATTACTTGACGCGGAATTCCCACTTTCATCATTAACAGAAGCAGTAGTAGTGGCGGTGGCAGTAGTTACACTGTTGTAGTCCTTATCACCAGTTGATGCAGCACTTGAGCCTCCATCAATAGCACCTTTCGATTCGGCAGTAATTGTACCCCTCGAACTGGATGTGGGTGTCCCTGGTATACTCGATGGAAGAGGTTGTGACCGTAGAGATGGAGGGGCGAGTGAAGCGAATGACGTATTTCCATGGTTGGTGGATTGAACGCTAGTGGGTGTCTTCGATATCTTGCCACCACGTATAGTGCGTGATATAGGCTCAACCATGACCGTCAGTGTGTTCCTCCTTGCCTTGTTCTCCTTGTCTCTTCCCTTGTCCTTCTCTTTCTCCATCGGTACAGAGGTAGGCGGTGGTGATAATTTCGACTCTTTCTCACCGCCATATCGTTCAGGTGAAGCCATCAACGGTGAACCCTTAATCCTTGCCTTCTCTTTTTCCTTCTCATCTCCAGCTAATGCGTCAGCACTATCCCTCACACTATTCCCACTACCAAAAATCTTAGTCAAGGTAAATCGATCCGTACTCGATTTTCCCTTCTTGTGTCCCTTCAACTGTGATGGTGATGCTGACGACTGAACTAACTGTTCATGAGCAGTCGACTTCTTACCAATAGAAGAAGTTACGCTTGAACATTCCTTATCAGCGGCCGGGTCAGGAGAAGAACTTGAAGGCACATCTGCTGATGGTCTCTGCGCGTCCGGACGAGAGGAAAGCAGGGATTTCACAGATGATTGTTGGGACTGTTCTTGTGCCTTCGCAGAAACCACAGCGGGAGAAGTAGACAGCTTTGTGGATGCAGAGAGCGCTCCAGATGAAGGTGGCGGTACAGGTAAAGGTTTACCCGCAGAGGTAGACACCAACACGCGCCTATCTTGAGTGGTCGGAGTGGATGAAGTCAGCTGTGGTTGCTGTGGCTTCGGCTGCATTTGTGAATGCTGATGATCCGTACCCACTCTCGTGCGACGTTCATCTCTCCTATTACTCCGATCATCATACTCGACTTGAATTGTGTGCCTGAATCCACCACTGCCAGAACTATTGTGTTTGTGTCCTTGCGTAGGAGCAACGTTTTCCGAAGTCCTCGCAGTAGACGAATTGGTGGTCATGGCTGTAGCACCGACAGAATTGGAAGCTGGATGTGCAAAGGGATCATCAGGTGTGATTCCTTGGGCAGTGGGGCTTCCAAATGTAGGTTTATTGCCCGCAACAGGGGCACTAATGGGCGTGGAAGTCCCGATGCCAGTAGTGGTGTTACTTCTCACAGCAGCGGGCGGCGAAGAGATACCTTGATCAGCAGAGGATTCATATAAATATTCAGGTTGAGTAGACCGGCTACGGGACGGGACACCTGAATGTGTGGCTTCCCGTCCATGAGAAGCATTGCTTTGAGAAGCAGCAGCAGCGGCAGCGGCACGCATCTGTCGTTGATATGCCAATCTGCGTTGTTGGTGTTGATCCAAAGCAGCTTTCTCCAGTTCGTCGACGGTTTTACCAAACGCACTGGGTGAGCCATCAGTCCTCGGTGGACCAGCATGAACCGAGAGCCAAGGATGACGCATGACACTATCGAGGTTGGCTCGACGTGTAGGATCAGGTACAAGCATCATGCTTAGGAGCTCACGAGCTTCTGTGGAAATGTAGTCGGGGAAAGAAAGGGGTGTGCTGACGATATACTTGTAGAGTAGATTAATGTTATCACCGTCGGGATTAGCAGGATCATCGTCAAAAGGGAGGTAGCCAGCGAGCATAGCATAAAGGATAACACCACAACTCCAGATATCAACAGCACTTCCTACATAAAGACCTTCGCTGATGACTAACTCGGGTGCAGCGTAGCATGGACTGCCGCAGCTGGTCTGCATAAGATCGTCGGCTTTATGTTCGAAACGGTTAGCAAAGCCAAAGTCCGTGATTATAACATTGCGGTTGCGATCAAGGAGAAGGTTTTCGAGCTTCAAGTCTCTATGGACGATTTTCTTCTGGTGAATGTACCAAACACCAGAAATGAGTTGGGAGAAGAGCTTTGCAGCATCTCGTTCTTTGAGATAGCGGTGGGCAAGGATGTGGTCGAAGAGTTCTCCACCAGAAGCATATTCAAGGATGATACCAATGTATTTGTCGGTTTCGATGACATCGTAAAGCCGCACGATGTTAGGATGTTTGAGCGTCTGGGAACCAAGCCAGTGAGTCGGAGACGGAAAAAGAAAAGACAGAGAAGCGAACCCTGAGAACCTCGATCTCGCGTTCAACCTTGGAAAGGCGCACAACTGTATCGACATTTCCTCTACGGATAAGTTTGACGGCTACTTCCTCGCCCCATTGGACATGGATACCGAGCTTGACTTTGCCAAACTCACCCTCACCGAGGGTCTGGAGGAGAAGGTACGGGCCAAAACGGGGGATGGTTCGGCGTGGATGAGCGGCCATATAGGCCTCAACAGCAGGGTGGTTAAGGACATCGGGATAGGGAGAATTCTGAGAAGGCTCTTCCTGGTTGTGAGAAGTGGTGACAGAGTGGGATGCACGCTGTTGCCTGCGGGGATTAACAGACTGAGAAACCTGGGGCTGGACAGCGACAGAAACAGCACGGGAACTGGCCGAGGCCATGGTTGACTTGTGAGAGACGCCCAAATGGCCTTGCCGTCAAATCCACCGTGCGAATCCCATCACTAGAAATAAATTCTACTTTCCGAGTCATGTGCCATTACTTCTCAAACTATCTCCTGAGTACGACAACAACTATCTGTTGCCTATTTGTTCAACCCGAGAACGTCGATAGCTACTCCACGTGTGAGACTTTCAAACTCTTGCTTTGACAAAACTCTGGGCAGCGTCTTGACCCATGCTTCACCCTCGTCAATGGTGACCTTGGTCAGATATCAGGCTCAATCTAAACTGCAATACCAAATCTACATACGAATGGATAGTCAACTGAATACATGATCCGATCAAGTCCAATAGTATTCGCGTGGAACTGCAACAAGTCAGTTGCAAAGTTGCCCGATGTCGTCTCCCAGATGTTGGTTTGCCAGTACGAGCTGACATTCAACTTCATCGGCATACCAATTGGTATCTGGCGCTTGAGCTCTGGACGTGCTGAATGAGTTTGGTATTTCAGTTGGACACGACATACGTACGTTCATCAATCCGGAACAAGTCAGAAGGGATGCGTTCACCAAGATGACCAACGATGATCTTAGCCTTTGGGAAACGGCTATCAGTGATATGGTCAGCGACCTTACAAGGAGCGATATGGCCGCTTGGTTACTCGAATACACCGTTCGTACACAATCTGGACCGGTCACTTGAGACACCTGATTTTATCTATGGTATTATGTGATCACCTTACCCTAAAATATGGTATGACAGTGTTGCCGCAAACTCCTGTGCTGGACCCGTGAGCCACGGGGCGTGCCTCAAGGTGAGATTTCTAATTTGTGGTATGTTTGTGCGCGGGTGAAAATATATAGGAACCTGAAGATCGGAAACCATCTGCCAAAAAACATCATATTCTGGTTGGTCGTAATAAAGCAAAGTCGCTATGAACCTGCCCGTCACTCATGGTTGCAACATCGATTTGAGCTACTTACCATTGTCGGGTCCCGATTGTTGGTAATCATTGACCAAGGCGCCTGCTCATCAATCAGCGTGTAACAACTGATTTCAGGTTGCAAAACACAGACCAAGGAAGCCGAGTTCCTTCACTGTTCGCCTCAATTCCAGGGCCGCATTTGTTGCATTATGCATCGAAAGGGAAGCAAACCCCCCAAACCGCATAGTGTTGTTTGAAATGCTCTCTGCGAGGATGTTGTTAACCGTAACAGCCATATTTTCAGCGGTGGCTACATCAGAGATGCCTTGAATGCAAGGACTGGCACAGGAAATGACCATCTATCACCACTGTGCGTCAAGGTATAACTGCCAACCAAAAAAAAAACTGAGCATCTCACGTAGTCAACGTTGTTCTCATCCATGAATCGAAGCCGCTGATTGTGAACATCTAATAAATTCGCCTTCAGTTCAGCATTGGTACCACCTCGAGCCTCATTAGTTCAGACATCAAAATGAAATGAGAAATTGAATTCACCTAGTGCTGCGTTCGTGTTTCTGTCAGACTCAGGTGTTAATTTTTTGTGCAGACAGACATGACGATCAGTGCAATCACCCAATCTGAAAAAGTAGGTCCAGAGTCGTCCAGGCTTCCTCAAGGATGATGGTTCCACCAGTGTCGCGCCATTCTCTGGCATTGATTCCCTGAAGGGTAAAGGTCATAAATATCAAGAACCGTACGAGAGATAGCGTCAACATTTGTTCACGGTAGTTCGACAGGTATGCCATTCCACGAGGACTGGTGATTATATAGTTTCATTCAGGCGGGAGAGAAATGCAATGCAAAAGAGGGAATAAGTGGCAATGCCAGCCTGATAGAAGTCTCCATAGGGTCCGAGTACACTGGCTTCGAGATAGACCATGGGATCAAACTAATTAAGTCGATTCTCATGGCAGATAATAGCTTGCGTCTTCATCGATCAAGATGATTTGCACAGAGGTACATGACACACAAAACCGGTCGAGTTCATATACTCTTGCCGCTAGGCCCTCATAGATTAAGTCCTCTGCATCTTAGATTATTTTGTTGTCGTCATGTGACAGCCAGGTTGGGCGCGTTGACCTTGTGATCCTTCAGACCAATATCCGTTTCATACTGATAACTTTATATCATAGCCCTTCTCTTTCTTAATTGGACAGCCAGTGTTTTCGGAAACAAGACATGAACTCCTCCGCTAATGCGTTTCATGCTATCTCTCACTTAATACCAGAAGAAATACACCAGGGACTAAAAAGTGTACCTATGGATGAGCTTTCTCTGGATAACCTGGTTCGATTAATTAGTGGGGCAGGGCCTTCCCCATCTTCAGGAATTGACCTTGGAGCAGAGTGGCTGGAAAAGCAAAACTCCATCATCTCTGTACTATCACCTCTCTGTCAGTCTAATGTCAAACGTCCTTTAGAGCAGCCAGATCCAGATATATCAAACAAACGTCCCCGTACTTCTCCACCCAAAATCCAGTCACCAACTGTAGCTGACGCTGGCCGGTCTGTTTACTCCCTGAAGCCTATCTCAGCTACTGCACCAGTACGCAAGAAGATAGAAATTGACATCCGAGAGAGTGTTATTGTCATCCTTAACTCTACAACTCAAGTACCAGAGGGACCTCCCATTCCACTCTCCATACTTCGCCGCGCGTTCCTCCTCCCTACCCGTGGCAAAATAAAACCTCATTGGACAGTAGTTATCCTATCTTCCGACTACCAACTGACAACGGGACGTGGCAAGCAATCCACAGCCGATGAGAAACCACAGATCATCTTCGGTATCGATGCGATACTTGCTGCACCACTTCAAGTCACTTCATATGACACCGAAGGAAAAGCTACTGTGACTACACACGCTAAAAATGAAGACTCTCTTCCTGTCCTTCGTCAACTCTTCAATCACCTACCTATACCCGTTCTCGAGCCCAGTACAAATGTCTTCAAAAGCGCCGTGCCTGGACTCTATAAAAGCACTAATCCTGACGGTGTTCCGGGTATTGAGGCGTATCGTTCGACTAAACCTGGTAGTCTCTGGTTCATGCGTGAAGGAATCCTCTGGGGAGAATCCAAACCCTGCGAATTTTGGGCTGTGGAGGATCTCATGGGAAAAACACAAGGCCTCAAGGTCATTGGCGGAATCGGCAAAACTTGTTCTGTAATTCTCACGAGAATATCCCGTCACACGTCCGAGGTTATAGACGGTCCGGAGGACCCAGGGGAAGAGACAGAATTCTCAATGGTCGATTCTAAAGAGAAGGAGGGAATTGAAAAATGGGTCCAACAGCACCAACACTCATTTAGTACCGCAGGGGGTGGTGGCTCATTCACTGGGAGAAAAGCATCGGAGCCCAAGGTCGTGTCCGTAGGGCCTCTGACGATTCATAACCTGGGTGATGCAAACGACTCATCTGATGAAGACTTCACTGTATCGGCTGACAATGACTCTGATTCATCTACAAGTGATTCTGATTCAGGTAATTCTGAGGGCGTCGATGATGACGAGGCCGAAGAATGTGAGGGAGAGAATGTCAGTACAAAATCCGGGATTTCGGGCGAGGAGGGAGAGGAAGAGCTAGGTTCAGAACATCACCCGATAGTCCATTTAGAACGTTTCCCTCGGGTGTCCAAGGCTGCTATGGATATGGCAATCACTATGGTTGTGGACGATATGGTTGGAGGAAATGATGAGGAAGATGAGTTGATCGATTGATTTTCATACGGCCATCTGGCACTCTAAGCACGATGTCATCACACTCCTTATGTATTATGCCATTGTATTGTCGTTCTCATAAACGAACTGGAGTCGACAAAAGTAACAAGCATCCAGACTCGATCTAATTCCTTGAGAAGACCAGAGAGATAGCTACGGAATAAGACGGCGAAGATTGACAACCCCAAGGTCGGCCCACCAAATTGGAGTGACATGGACATGACCTGTCCTTTCAACTTCTCCAACTGGCGTTCGGATGTGGTTTCGGTATCAGGTCTGATTTCCTACCTGTCAGATTCCAAGTATGACGTGCTCTTGCCCTCGGGAGTTCACAAACGAGGAAATTCTCCTAATCAATGTTATCATGTATCTGAGGTGAATCTGAGGTGTGGACGTTGAGGCTCATCCCCACTGGATTGATAAGGAGGCGGTATTCTGACGAAGCCACATCCATGAAACGTGCAGTCTGTCTAGAGCGGACCATGCTGGATTCTTCGGTATTGAGATTCTCCGTCCATTGAGTCCTATGGAAATTGCATATCAACGTCTGCAAGTGATTTCGAGTGCAAGAACAGGTCAAAGGATAGGGAACAAGGCGTGTGTGAGGATGATCGGGCGAGATAGAAGTCATGTTTCCCTGAACACACTAAGCCACGTAGTTGATGCCGGCGATATGAAATATCAGTGCCTTTGAAAGAGCAAAAGCATTTCTAAGAGACACGACGCGCGATAACCACATTGATTCGTGCAACGTCTGCTATCGCGCTCCAGACTACGGAACTTGATCTATCTACTCTTCGCGACCACCCAAAAGCATGATAATGTTTTCGTACACTGTGAAAACAATACCACCACTCATCTGTACCAATAGTTAATCGAAGCTTTGAAAAATTACTTGCTTACCACGTACTACTAATCGTGCCAAACGTGGCGTCGTCCCAGTCCAGAATCGCAAAACACCTTCCTCCGAAAATATCCGATATGCACAGTGGAAAGAATTCCTGTACTGTGCGCGTGCTTCTAATGATTGCATGCGCGTTTTGATAACACTTGTTCACAGTAGTGTAAGATAAGGACCTCTCATCTGATTTGATTTGAAGCTTACTCCAGAGGCATCGTTGTATAAACCGTTACCAGGCCAGCGACAGCACCAATACCAAAGGTAATCGTACTGGGTAAACGTTGACCAGGTATAGTTGATCCTTGTACCAACTGCTTGAGAGTGGAATAGGTAGTAAACCGGACAGCAGAATTAGCTCCTTGACGCATCATCTATGCAAGTGTGAATATCCTCTTTTAGGTTCGTGTATAGATCAGCCATTTACAACGGGAAATAGGCCACGGTAAATACCAAAGATGCCCTCCTGTTTGACAATAGACATTGTTCCATGTACCAGTCCACGGTATTGAGGATTTGGATTTTTGGCATCGTCGATGAGCTTCGTCCTAAAAATGCCAAAACGATCAGTGGGCTCGTAGGATGTGTCCTTCGAAATCATACTTGATAGTTTCTGATGGAGTTACAGCAAAAACGGCCTCCATCATGCCTGCACCCAAACCCGCTGTTCATAGAATCATTTAGCATCCACATAAATCAATATGAGGAAGAGAGGGTACCAAGAAGACTTCTTGGAGCACTTATTCTTCCCTATGTAATATCCCAATTATCGTTTTGATTGGCATAAAATACCTCCGTACCTCTGCATCCGCCAACTTGTGCTTGAAATGATCATAACTCATAAACCGCACTCCGGCCTTCGCAGCGTTACCAATCATTAAAGCAGAGCATCCCGAGTATAGGCCTCTAAACCCATGTTTCTTGATCGTATCTTTAACGATGGCAATAGGTCCCTCTTTCTGTTTTGCAATGTCAGAAGCTGTTCTCGTGTGAGGGTAAAAGACAAACTTTTCCCGAAAATTGGGAGCGAGTTTTAACAAACTCAGTGGGATAGGTTATGAACCTGTATGAAGCTGAACGTAATCAACTGGGAACGAACACGAGACACGATTTTACTTACGCTTCAACTGCTCCGGCTGTAGCACCCGCGATCCTGGCGTTGAGAAGCCAATTATGAGAAGGGACCATTGACAGGGGTCATGAAAATCCATTTACAGTGAGTGTGAAGTCTTTTCCTTCTTGAAAACCATGCTATCGGCAACAGAGAGATAACAGGTGAAAGGAAGGGAACAATCAAGCCCTTTAAGGAAATTCGAAATGCAATTTCGACGGCCCTATTTGGCGGACTCTTTGCTGTCCCCTCGTGACATCGTGTCCAACTAGCTTGAAGAGTCAAAAAACATGCTTCATATCGAGCCTACTCCCTATCGTATGGATCCGCAATACTTCCACGTCCTTACCAGCTCCATCCAGAATATAAGGCTATCCCAACAAAGAATCGGTAGATCCCCTTGTCTTGTCCCAGACGCCTCGAACTCTCTGTGCTAGCAGTCCAGTATGGGAGATACCAAAAGATGTTTTTGCACTCATGGGGACCACAACCAGTCTACAGTCTCTTCGCATTACATTTGCAATAGGTCCACATTGCACCTTTCATAGACTCAATAGTAAACCAACCAACCACCTTTCCCATCTTCTTTCCGAGCCCATGGAAGATTTCGAGTTACGTTAACAATGCTTCGGCATTTTCGTGGTGTTATCTTAGACTTATCGTCCGTCACCTTCCACTGGATGAACCCCAGATCAAGTTCCTGAATCTGAAAATCCTGAGATGAATTCTGAGGGGGAGGACATTGCCACACATCTTTGAAAGCATACAATGCCAGAATCAGTCAAAACCCACAATGCAAGGTTCAGGCTTTCAAAGAACCTAGACTAAAGGAGAAAATATCAACCATCTAACGACCTCGCCATTCGTCACTCGCGTAGGGAATCAGATGTCGTTCCCGACTCAAAAAAAAGTGGCGAGTAAATCATGCAAGTTTCTTACACATTATTTAGGTTTAGCTTCCCAATATTCATAGTAGCTTCCCAATATTCATAGCAGCTTCCGATTCCTTCAACATTTCCATCTCAACTACAGGCAACAGAATCTTATCCTCGTTCGCGAAAACCAATTCATTTCGATCACAATGACTGCTTTTATTCAAACCGACAATTCGACCCTCTGACTCTTTCTAATCGCCTGCCTAGACTCCTCATCAGCTAATGCAGGTCTGACCCACTCCTCCAAAAATATATCCACTTGTTGTGGTGCTCGGCCAATAAAGCTTTGAGGATCCAAAAGTCGATCAAGTTGACCTTTAATCGGGTCAAAGTAACTTTCTTTCTTGATCCGTTCAATGAGATCATTCTCGAGTCCGAGCTGCTTGACTTGATACCCGGCTTCTTGCGAAAGAACCTTTTGGTTGATCAGCAAAAATGAGCTACTCGAGTCAATTGAAGACATACCCTTATCTTTTCATGGGCTTCTTGTCTATCACCGCCTTTTTTGACCATTGCCATAATCACATTCTCGGTAGCCATGAAAGGCAGCTCCTGAGAGATGTGGCGGGCAATGACCTGGGGATAAACAACAAGTCCTTCAGATACGTTCTGAAGGGTAGACAAAACGATATCGGCAGTTAGGAATGCTTCGGGAAGAGTAATTCTGCGGTTGGCGCTGTGTAGATAATACACGGAGTTATTCACTTCACATGTTGACTTAGTAATAGATGAAAAGCCTGCCTGTCGTCAAGAGTGCGCTCAAACCACTGTACGCTGCAGGTCATCAGAGCATTTTGGTGCATAACCATGAGATGGCGAGAAAGACTACAGACACGCTCGGAGCGCATGGGGTTACGTTTATACGCCATGGCCGAGCTTCCTATTTGGGTAGGCTCAAAAGGTTCTTCTATTTCCTGCGTAACACATTAATGAATGCTTTTAACCAAGAAGGCAAAAAAACACGACCTTCAGGTTGGCAAGGAGCCTCAAGTCTGTAGCAATCTTGTGTGCTGTGGCACCAAGTGAAGCCAAGGGAGCAAGAACATCGATGTCGATTTTGCGCGAGTAGGTCTGTGAAGTGACAGGGTAGGCATAATCGAAACCAGAAAGGTGAGTAACAAGCTTGTCCAATTGTTCGACCTAAAACAAGACCTGAGTCAGTTATTCTGTCCTTTCTTCTGAGGGTACTCACCTTCTGGTGGTCGCCATCGAATAAAGACAAAAAGCTAGCCTGGGTACCAGTCGTACCCTTTACACCTCTGAAACCAAGGTCGTCCCTAACTCTCCTCATGTTCCTCAAGTCCCACAACAGTTCCTGGATCCAAAGAGTTGCGCGTTTTCCAACAGTAGTTAGCTGTGCAGGTTGGAAGTGAGTGAAACCAAGAGTTGGAAGAGCGCGATGTTCCGCTGCGAAGACGGAGAGACGCGAGATGAGAACACTCAGAGAGCGTATAAGATAAGTGAGGCCAGTGCGGAGGAAAATAAGGTCGGCATTGCTATTAATGGACCATGTGAGATCGGAATCGGAAAAGACGTTCTTAAGACTGACTCGGTAACGTAGCAAGATGTAGCCCCAAGACTGTTTACGGCAAGTAAGATGAGAATCGAAAACCCGACCAGAGGACATACTGGATGATACCCGCAGCAGCGGGCGCAATCTTCCCAAATGTATGAACATGAGCCATGACATCGTGTCTACGCTTTTTCTCCTCGGCAGCAGCAATATCGAATTGTTCAGGTGTCAGATCCTTTAGCCATCATGAATTAGAGGACATGGTTGTTCCTGTTTAAAACCAGGACTCACCAAATTGTCCCTCATTTGAATAAGTGCTTCTTCCGGAATCGGAAGCCCTAGTTCTTTTTGAGCGACGGCGAGGTTTAGCCACAACTGCCTCCAGGTACGGAAACGCATCTATTTTTTCGAGAAAATTGAGGGAACTTAGTGAGTGAGCTGTCTTTGTGTATCCTAGTTCATCAGACTAACAGCAGGGGAAAAGAGATTCGCCATTTCTTTGCTCGCATAGCGGCTGAGACGATTGTCAGTTCGTATTCTCGAAGCAGAACCCAATCAAGAGGGTTACACAAACCTGGATAACGGTGTCTTATATGTACTGTAATCTTCCATCCTCGCGATGATAGTTAAGTATAGATTATTCGTTCTTCCAGATGGTGGAAGGGGTAAAGAAGCAGGAATATCATGATTAGTGATCCAATCTAATTGATATTCCTGATTTAGCACATTGTCATCTGACGATACCTAATGGGCTACTTGGTTGAACATTGGTTTATTGTGATGTCACTGTCCACTGTTCAAATTGTTGGAAGGACAAAATGTATGCAACAAGTTAGAGGAGTAATAATACAAGAATCGTATACTCATACAGTGGCAGAAGTAGTAGAAAGACAATACCGTTATTCCACGACAGATATGGGACGATCGTAACAGGAAATGAGGATAGGGGAGGCAGAGCCGCTCATTCGCTTGGAACGTACCTTGTTCAAATGACAAGCCTAGGGCTTGCCTAGCGTGGGTGAGCATCAACATCACGAAAAAGATCCATGGATCAAGGCATCCCAAGCACTTTTACCCTGAAGAGTCTGGATGAACTTGGCTCTAGGCGTTCCGGATCTTCCATCTGGGTATTGTTGACATGGGGCCTGATCTGGGCTTCCTGTTCCGTTAGTGGCCGAGGAAGCAGACGATACAGGAACATCTCCGGAAGGAAGTATACTCGGGGGAGGCAACCTATATTCTGCCCTGATATTGCTTCCATCTCTGTTTGTAGTCGCAGGTAACGTGGGTGCAGGCATAGTAGGTCGAAAGTCCGCAGTGTCCGTTGGCATTGTCGTTGGTGGATGTGCTGGTGGAGGTGTAGTAGGGTGCAGCCGAGGACTCGTACGGGTAGAAGGGGGATTAGGAGGGCTACGAGATAAGTTACGGAACAGTTGAGGATGAACAGGAGGAGGAGAATGATGTTGAGAAGATGACATTGGCACTGACAATGGTCTGTCTGTGTTTGGTGCATCAGCTTGTGATTCCTGTTGTATAATTGGTTAAGCAAGCTAAGTTCCTATATCTGACGCGGACCAGGACCTACCACGCGAGCTAACTTAGACGGAGGGTGCGAGGGATGATGATGATGCGGATGTCTTGTCCAGTGCTCCTGAGAATTGCTAGCGTCCAACGAGGGAGTATGGACCATGACTGGTGGTGTGGCTGGAGTGTATGTTCCAGAGGAGCCGGAAAATGAATATGCGGGAGTAGTAGTGCCCGAAGAGGATCGTGAACCAGGCATGGAAGGGCGTTTCTATTCGACGATAAACAGATTCCCAACCCTGCCATTTATTTGAGAAAATACTCACGGGCGTTAATATACTTCCCAGGACAAGCCTCAGAGCCTCACGGTGCTGGAGGTTATACTTGTTTCGAGGGTCACAAGGTGGATGATGTAGGGAGTCATGATGACCCGGAGGTGGATACCTATCTGCACTCGTTCCAGACGATCGTAGCGGGTCTACGGAGGGCGGTCGACTAATTTGAGTTGGCTGCAGATATCACAGTAAGATAGAGCATTCGGATAAATCGTGCGATAAAGACAAAAAATGTTGCAACAGTCAGAGGTTGGAAAGCACTGATTCACAAGGATCGAGTGCGAACAAGAGAAGGTACAACATACCATGGTGCAGGATATCAAACCACGGCTCAAATGCACAGCTAGTTGTAGTAAGGAATGGGACTTGCAAGCTGTGGAATGGTAAGAGATAAGAACGAACTGATAGAAAGCAAGGGGAAATGAATGCCGAATTTCCCCGTAAATACTCCATATATCCAACCCCGTACTTCAGTAAGCGTTTCAGTTGGAGCCAGCTTCATCCTATTTTCCTTCCTGTTTTCGTGTTTTATACAGTTTGACTTACAGTCATTCAATCAACCATGCCGGAAGGTCACCATACTGATGCATCTTCCAAGAAGAGTGAAATCGTCTCCGGCCGTCCGAATGATGTTCATATAATGACGAAGTGTCACGGTGGGCAAACAGCTGTCAACTGATCAGCTGAATGATCAGCGTCAGCGTACCTGTCAGACGTTGACTAATCAATTAACAGCTGTTTGTCCACCGTGTGTAGGCACATTTGTTAAACCTGTAGCACGTGATGGACCGCTAATGCGGCAGCTCAGTCTTGTCGAGTTGCTTTGCTTGGGTGATATGTTTCAACTGTGCCTCCCTGGTTGATACTTGCTGGCAGTGTCAAACAGGGAGGAGGCACTTGGGATGGGTTTTGGAAGAAGTATGGCTTGGAGTCATCGCTCCTTGGTCTCCGAATCCAGTGCCCAGTGATGACTGGCTCTTCATTTCTGCTCATGAGTGTGATGAGAATGACAGGGATAGCCAAATATGATCCTGTTTTGTGTTGTCGAGTAGCTAAGAAGATTCAACTCACATTGGCATCCATTACCATTGGAAAATCTTATTCCACCCTTCCATGGCGCCAATGTTTGTGACAATGTCCTGCTGTAGGCTTGACAACCCAGAACAGCCGATACTGTAGTTCAATGAACTGGAGAATTTAGCCTCACAACCGACAAATGAATATGCCACGAGACCATGGAGCTGCAAGTCACCGAACTATAGCTCTGTGTATGACGCGATGATCTCAGTTGATGCCTAGGAGAAGAGATGTTGGTAGTTGACAATATGAAGCATGGAAATTATGATCGATCAAAAGGGTGTGTCAAGAAGATATCAGTTGGCAAGAGGGTTTTTGTTCAAACTTGCTAGGTTTTTCTGTAGTTGACTTTGAAACATTTGGTGATAAAATAAATGGGGCTGAGCCGTTGAACGCAAAATGTCACATGGACAGATGTTATTAGGTTAGACGTTCGAACCTCATCTTGACCACTAATCTTGTTGCCTTTGGAAAGGGACGGGCTAAGCGCAAATTGTGTAAAGAGTTAAAAATAGGATCCAGTTCAGCAGCTGTGGAAATAATTCTACAGCTCTGAATTGTTTTTTTGGTCATGCTAAAAAGTCTCACAAGGCCCCCTAATCGTCATTTGGAAATAGAAGGTTCATCTCAGCGAGGTAATCAAGAAGTAAATCAAGAGGCGTCCACAATATTAAAAAAACTGGTATTGTCACCCGTTAATTCCCATTCTTTCGCAAGTCTAGCTATTCGACATCGTTATGAAGATAGGGACACCACCGTGGACTATCGTTGATTTTCCAATTCAGGGAATCAGGTAGGGGTGCTTTCTGTACACCATCCATTGCTTTTTCTAGGGTATATGTTACCAATAGTGAATTTTCCGAAGCCCGGGGGCCCACTGTACAGTTTAGAGAAGTATTGCCAGCCCATCCTGAACAGTAAAGACATGCTCAATCAATGTTGAAAGGGACTTGGTGGCATTAATAATCAATAAATGACATGATAAGCTAGAGGAAAAGACGGGGTCTGCACTCAAGTTGCAGAAGAGGAAGGTAGTAGACAAATCTGTTGACTGGACGATGATGCATCATGATAGTGTTTGATAACAGTCGCGCAGGTGAGTACCGACATGGAAGATATAAAATTTCTGAACTTGTCTTTACTTAAATGATGGCCAAGATGAATCTAATGAACCGAATATAGATCACGATTAGCAACCGCCATCGAGGCGATTCTTTGGCCACTCGCTCGGATAGTTTGGAGCGTTCCATAATGTCAGATTGAAATTGGTATATGGTTCCTCATACCTGGCGGTGGTAGGCAAGATTGCAAACATTCGATAAGTGACAAAACAGATATGCAGACAAGGACGTACGTCTCAATGTATTTCATGGTTGGGTAGTCTACCGGGTCACAACCAATGTTTACCGCATCCTGCGGTTGATAGACACGAATATAATCTATACTCATTGTCGCTGGCAGTTGCAGATTCTCGAAATCAATCCAGCCGAAGTTCTGTGAAAAACCCAGATTGGCGATAATGTACTAAAATCGGATTGTTAGCCAATATTCTCAAGTACTACCATGAAATGCACCATTGGCTCCTCAGGTACAGGTCTGCCATGTATCTCGGTTTCTGCATCTGGTCCCATGCCTGCTCCCATCAAAGTCCATGCCTTTGTCCCGTCATTAATCCAGGTGACATAGGATTTATCGAAGCTGTCACACGTCTTTGCTTTAGCTTGGGAATAAGGAATAAGCTCTGGAACACCTACCCTGGCTTGTATTCGAAGCCGTAGACGGAGAAACACCCCTTATTGAGCTCATAGCAATCTTGATTTGTGACCGTTAAACCACTGGTAGTTTGCTGATAAACGCCTAACGGGACATAAATCATGTGATCATTATCTATGAACATAAACGGGTTGTAACGCACCACCGTGATATGAATTAAGCACAGTATTCTGACCATCGTAGATGATCAGATTGTCCGAGCTGTTGAGCCATTTATAACCAGCCTGTGTCAGAGGTCGTATTAACCTTGATGATCACTGCACAAAGGGAAAACCTCACGTTATATGGTGCCCACTGAGCTGACTGAGAAACCTTTCCGATCCCACTATCGATTGTAGCCTCGAATACATCAATCTCTGGAGCAGCGCGACCCACATAAGTTCCATCGGATCGAATAGGTCCTGGATGAGACTGTCCGGGACAAGTACAAGCGGCTAGAAACCAATCGATTCAATTACCCAATTCTTGCACCCTGGTGACGTGTGAGCTGCGAGCTTACAGAGGCGCTGGCCAGGCAGAAAGGACTATTTTAGACATCAGCGAGCCGTTAGACGATTTAAAAGTCATCATTGACCTACCAATACGCCACTCCATTCAGGATCACCTCCAACCAAAGCTGCTGCCGGGTTCTGAGTTCCGGGATACGTTTGATTTGGAAGTGTCCCAACATCACAAGCATCATACGAATATGGCCACTGGTAAATAAGAGGTGAGAGGTTCTGAGTTCAGATGTTATGTATAAATGAAACCTACCATGCCCTCCAAAGTCGCCCCAAAACCCGCACGTCCTTTTTAGAATAAGCTTCCTAAATAACTCTGAAAGAAAGAAGAAAACAAACCCAAATTTCCCATTGCCCAGCTGAATGCAGAAGTTTGAAAGTCATCAGCTTCCTGCAGTGGCAGATTCAGGACACTCACACGGCTGGCCATAAACCACTGATGACGAAATTTCAAAATTGGAATAGGTCAGCATATGCAGCAATAGCGAAAAAAGGGCACAATCTATGTTCAAAAGAGGTGTCTGAACGATAGATACATACCTAACCTTAGTGCCTCCAGGGAGCGTCACTGAAGCTACGCCCATTTCATGATGTCAGATTGTTATATTGCAGAGTACTACATAAGCAACGCACTTTCTAGTAGGCCACCGGTGAAGCAAAATTTATTCCTGAAATAATGAGGACATGTTATGAGCATTATGGGATCAACACATACCAAGACTGTATCTGATATTACAGAGAACGTGAGCCCTAGACCAATTGCTTTTGTAAACATCTTACCATGCCAGATTGATATTTCATATCATGATTATCGACTGGGTTAACCGGCGACAGCTTTAGTCTGAGCGCCCCACCCTCAGTTGTCACTGAGATTTTATTGAGTGACACTTGAGAATAGTGTCACAACACGAAAACGAACCCTGTTGTGGGTTATACCACTCAAGATCATTCTAGATATAAATCAGCAAAGTTTAGTCTGAACATCAATTAATTTCAAGCAGCAACCCACGGTTCCCCAATAATGTAGATCCATGGCTTCCCAGAATGGGTCATCTCCAGGATAGAACGTCCGTCCGTCCTGATTAAATTCATCTGAGAAGACTAATTGCAGTACTTGATCAGGATGTGTATATGATTTTTTGGTATACACTTCCTGTGGTGTGTCCTGGTCAATGAGCCCAAAGTTTCCGGGAATCTTGGGTACTTGTCCAGTCGCATTAATGCCACCAAGGTTGAAGCCACCTTGATTCGTCGGTTTCTTCTTGGTAAAATGCTGTAGTACAGGAAAGCCTGAAAGAAAAAATCAAAACATCATTGGCATTAATATTCTCAATACGAACCAGCACTATTTTTCAATCGTGGGTCAATTACTTGATCAAGAGCAAGATGGTCAAGACTCACAAGAGCATTAACATCCCTGCTACGAGGATGAGGAGACAACCGAGATTGGCAATACCCCGGCTGGTACATATTGTCCCCCCTCTGTCCGATTTTCTGTCTCGTCGTGGATTGGGGTTGTGTATAAAATCATCTGATTCCGGTGAGTTCATTAAGAATGGCATACCCCAAGAACGAGGTGATGGCGCCAGCGAATACTATAAGGATAGATTAGGGATGGGAACACAGAGTCAAAGATGAAGGCGCGACCTTGTCTGCAGTTGATCTCTATGGGTATGTTCACGAGCACATCAGCGGCAATAAAAAAATGCGAGGAATGAAGTACAGTGTCAATATTTGGATCTCTGATATGCTTTCCGTTGCTGGCCTCTGAGTTTCCAATTCGAGATGTGCCGAGAAGTGCTTCGAATGAGGTAGCAGCAACCTGACTCGGTGATACATTGTCGTTCAAGCTTACCATACTATCAAAAGGTTGAGAAGGTTGAAAATGGTAGGGGCAGTCTTTACCTTAGGCAAGCAACAAGGTGTTCCAGGGAACTGAGTGAAATGAGCGTGAATCTTGAGAGGACCAAAAAAAACACGAAGAAGTAATGAACAAAAGTACTACTTGTCAATCACTTCACAGTCAGAGTCAACCGAGAGCTTGATGAGATGACGAGACGATGTTACTCGAACCGGATGGCGCTATTTTTGTACGAACACGTAAAATCACTAGCGGTTTCAGAAATGATTCGGCGCCTAATAGCTAGTGGAGGAGCAAAGCCATACGTATTTTGGATGTGCATGTTTCAAAGAGAGCAAAGAATCTCTCCTGGGTGTTAGGCTTAGCACTCGGTTTCCGACTTGAGCTGGGATAGTCTGCATCATACTTTTCTTGCAAAGTGCAAGGATCTTTGTGACAGCATCCCAAGACCACTTTCTAATAGCAGCTGAACATTGAACATTAGCGGCAGCCTTTCAAAACACTCCTCGTTAACAAGCTTCGAGTAATCATATTCTTTTTCGTTGCCAAGAATGAACTCGCAAGACTGGATCCTGCACCTTAACCAGGTAGAGCGAACGCGAACGAAATAAATTGAGATAGGCCTGCCTCCTTACTTTTTTATTTTGATCTGCTTATATCTATGTGGTCATGGGTTTTGATCCAAGCAAATATGATGTATCTGTCATAGCGATCTCGTTACTGGTGGAAGATGATTCTAATGCCAGATGGTCCTGATCTCATCCTAGTTGTTCACGCGACTTATATGCAGGTCTGGAACAGCTGACCCCCATCCAAATCCCCTGTGAGAAGGCTCGGCGCTTCGATGGAAAACTATTCATGGTCTTTTCATATTTATGAATTGGGGCATCAAGTATACATGTCACAACAAACGCCTGCAGGCAGCCATTTGGCCAACTCTGAACTCACCATTATACATGAGCTAATTCGATCCCAGCAGTTTATACATATTTCTACGGTAACATGAGATGAACAAGATGCTAACCAACTGACCCTTGCGAGTGGATCGAGGTGTTCTCTATTTCCTGAGTTCTATACCTTCGGACTCAATTGGCTTTTCGCTTTTTTACAACCGAGAAGTCAGTGGTCTAACAAGGCATACAAAGCACTTGTTACTCGTCAGGCACCTGGTATGGGAATGGTGTAATCAAGAATTCCAATTCACGGAATGAACAACATCTGCAGCTCAATGCCATTTCCTTCGTTGCAGTTTCTTCCAGATGATAGTAGCAGAGCAATTCAAAGTAGCATGTGGATCCCACAATGGGACACAAAGCGTTGGATTTGATGGCAAGATGGACAAATCATCAAGAGATATCGTCTTATCTTTGTTCAAGCAACCCAAATGTCATCCTTTTCAGACGAGATGGTTGGCCGTGCATACTATCTGACCAAAGCATAGTACCAAATACAATATATGGAGCTTATGCTCATGGTACCTGGTAGTCAACTCTATAGTCTGGACCTCGTTACTGTCATCGAACACGCCAACTATCTTATATTTGCTGTGTCGAATTAACGTACTGTCAGTAATCAGAGAAAGATGTCTTTTATAAGTAAAGAACTCATCCTAGAAAACTATACAGTCTGTCAAAAATAAGACAATAGGCACACTTCAAAATGGTCTTGACCTCGCTTTTCCAGTCAATCGGGTTTGTTCACCCGTCGTAAGCTTTGTATTCAGCAACACGATTCCAGGATCCATACTGTAGCAAGGGTCAGTCAGAGAGAGAGAGAATTCTGTATTTGTATACCGCAACAAGCAAGCAGGTGCTAAGACGCGGTGGAGGGTCAGTCAGATACAGTATGTTGGAGAGGTGCGACACTCGAAGTTCGGTTTTATTTTAACCCTTCTACGATCTTAATTAATCCTTATCATTTTCCGGAAAATTGTCCAGACCGATACCATGAATATAGATGTCGTCATATTGTACAGGAAAAAAGAAATATTCATGAAACGGTTAGTTGTGGAAGAACACACCAATGAAGAGCGATAAAAATGATCACGCTATAGAGGACCTTAATAAGTTTTCACTGATAACTCATGATAGTATACTCCGACTACAAGAAGTCAAACAAGATGAAAATCCTCTCTCTTTTCATTGAGTCGTAATTTATCTATTTCCTTCCAGGTCTCAGAGGCTGTTTTGAGAGAAGGTATTTAGCTTGATAAGGCAAGTATCATAGACGTCAAATACATGGGCATTTCTCCCTTGTTTCCAACTTCTACTGACTGACACGGAGGTGACTTTTGGGAATAGCAACAAAATCAAGAGGACGATAAGAACGAGGATCGGTTGAGTCTGATTGATTTTTGATTGCATTGGTCTCAATCTTTTGCATAATAATCATACTCTATGATTACTCTATGATTCTGCATTACTCATTTCATGCTCAAAATAAATACCGTTTGGAAAGATCGATTATCTACGCATCTACGGTGTGTCACCGAGAGGACCGTAGAGTTCAGGATATTCCTAAAGTCTGCGGGGATATTCATCACAAGAAGACTGCGATGGCACTAACGAACAACACAATGATCGCTCCCTCACGTGAGATGACTTTTATTCTGAAAGCAGCGCTATCTACTGATGTTGAGAGTGATGGTATGACAGAGGGATGTGGGATGGTGTTCGTAAGTGGCATCATTGTGGCTGGGGGACTTGGAGGCGGACGAGGTTTGGGAAGAGCCATCATTGTGGTAGCGGAGATAAACCAGGTCATCCGATCATCAGAGACAGAGGCAAAATTATTGGCAGCAAATGTGTCATTTGAAGTAGTGAAAGTGTCTTCGAGGAGCGCGGTAGTCGAATCGCCGGTGGAATCCATTGAAGGACCATTAGAAGCAATGGACTCGGGTGCACCATCGCCAGATGCTGGTATTTTCGCTTTTGAATTTGAGCCTGCATCCAATTTATTAGAAGAACCAGGATTGCGGCCAGCGTTGGATTTAGTATCAGGGGAAGCAGGGGATTCATTTTCAAAGGAAACAGTATCAGGGAGCATTTCAGGTCCATTATCGAAGTCATCATGAGATTTGGAAGAAGAGTTGGAATCAGAGTCGAAAACAGAATCAAAACCAGGATTAGAGTTTGTGTCCGAATCAGAATCTCCCTCTGTACCGTTGTCGTGAGACTCTTGCGTTTTTGTGAAAGCCGGAAGCTCATCACCACTTATCGAACTGGATATATTAACTTTCATCTACAGAAGTGATGGTAGAACTTACTCTGAAGTAGCTTTACCAACCCTGTTCATGTTAGTGGTAGTGGATGAAGTGCCCCGACCAGTGTCGTCAGTATTTATGCCAGTGGATGACATATTAGGGGCTATCCCAACAGGAACAGCACGTACGTTGGCTATGACAGTTAAAGGAATCACCAAGAAGGTAGAAGCGTTGATGGCCTTCATATTCAAGGGGCAAATAATATATGTAGAGTATCGTGTGTGTTGTCTGGGTGTAGGTCCAGGCGAAGACTTTTATATTATCAATGAGGACTTGTCTTCATTGAATCCCCAAAGGCGGCTGACAAAGAAGTTCATTTGAGGATGGATTATCTTCTTAGATGTTGTTGAAAGACGAGGTCATATAAAGCGTCAGAGATGGGGACACTTCGACTTCGCAACTGGCACCATAGCAAAATCGGATTTCACAGACTATTGAATGACCTGGGGATTTGAGACGACCTGTGTTCTGGTAGTGGTAGCCACTCCGGCCACTCTTCAGCCATCGGAGAGCTCGACAGCGAATGACAATCATTTGGCTTTCAACATGGGCCTGATAACAGTTCTTTGCAGCTTCCTATATGGTGGACAATTGGTTGTCAAAGGTTGGGTGGGTTGGACTAGAGTCTTGTCAGAGTTAGACATTCAGGAGTTGGCCGAGGTTCAGTGCTATCACACATGTCATCTGATGACCCTTACACCGGATGTCCGTTCCCTAAACCTTATCAGGAATAGATCTGTGATCTGTATTCATTTCGCGATGCAGGTGACAAGTCTTGACGTTTGTGACTACATTACACCGATTAGACTAGTCCTAAATTAGATGTACAGCCTTTCAACAACCGAATGGCATTTTTTTTATGATAACCCAGGTGATAATCTATCATGCTGGATGCATAATCAATATACCAGAATTGGCATAGAAGACATTAGAACTTGTACTGCCAGTGTGGCTAGCCAAGTTGATCATACACAGAAAAAATTGGACTAACTGTAATACTCTTACCGGCATGCCCACCTAATCAGTATCCTCAATCTATTCTTTCCAGACTTCATCGAGGATCTATTGACAAACTTACGATTCTTGTAAACAAAATCAGGCTGCAAATTTTTGTAAGGTACACATGCACATTGCATTGCTTGCCTCACAATTCACTGAAATCACATATGTGGAGGAGAAAACATAACATCTATATCACAAACAGAGAAAAATAACTGATAACAGGAAGTATGGTGCGAAATACTACAGACAATTATTATACAGTGTACAATATTTCTACAAACCCATGAAAGTCATTAGAACAAAAGCCACAAAACCAGAGATCATGTCACATCGATTTACCAGCCCAAGGAACTGGGCCCTCAATTCATTCTGATAGTCAATCTTGTCGAATCTGGGCTTAGGCAAAAATATTGGACGATCTAGTAATTTGGACTATGAGCCTTATCAAAAGGTATCACTGATAGAGCTCTTACCTGATGTAGCAATACATAAGTGATTACTCTGGCAGTGTCCAACTACAAGTTTTTGAAGAGCCCTATTCCGTCTGTAGAACAGAGGTTTCACGTCGATGTCCCTTAACAGCTGACGAATAGCTGACTCTAGTGGAAAGAACTGAAAGGATCTATTGCAGGGATCCATACAGCAAGCACCAAGCCCGATAAAGGTTCCCGAACCCATCGCGTACCTATGATTTATCAGAAGCTCCCTGACAAGGAGCACAAACCAGAAGTAGGGTACAGTATATCGTTCGCCATTGAGGTAAGTTCCAGGTTCAAGAGCGACTCGAATTCTTTCAAATATCGTTGTTCCTGTCGTCTCCGCCAACCAGGATCGCACGTGCTTTTTGTACACCTCCAATTGCTTGTTATCAAAGGACAGAAGGGGTTTCACCAGAATTTCGGGATCGATAAGCCTCGTGACAAGGGCCTCAGTGATATAGCAGCCAAACCGTTTTCTCATGAGAGTGATGTAAGTTCTGACCTCTATAATCTGTGGTGGAGTGTCGTTAGAGATAGTGGAAAGTCTGTTGTCTGGGTGATGAGCTAAAGATGAGCTCCATCTGTAAGACAGGGCGGCATCAACATGTTTTGTAGTGGCGAAATAAGGTGTAACGGCCTCGATTGTTTCAACTTGCTTGTAAGACGTTCGAGGCATCGGAGATAGAAATGACGATCCATTTCGGGGAAGGGGTTTAGGCTGACGTGGGTACAGGTGAAGCTGAGTCGTGGGGATTGGGTCCTGAATTTGGTGCGAAGGATGTGCATGGTTATGAATAAGGGCCTGTGGAATGAATACATGGTTTTGGCTAACGGACACCTGGTTGGCACGATTTTGGGCTATGGATGCATGTTCTCTAACTGTTGGAAGGTAAGAAGGTTCCATCGTCCAGTCAAGATGTGGATGCATGGCCTCAGGCTAGAAGATAAGGTGAGAAATGGTGGCGAATGCAGCAAAATTAACTTACCATCGAGAACGGGGCAAGACCAGTGTAGTTTAACGTACTCAGCATGCTAGTATGGACCAGCGCCGGGGTGTTACCCTGAGCGAACGTCAGTCTGAGAGTTTGAAGCAGTGGGAGGGGTAGTGACTGACGAGATGCTGGTCAGTCCGCATAGTCTGGACTTCGATTTCGGGAGCGTAGTGTTGTTGTTGACTCGGCAGCACTGTAAAGCGGGGTGGTGGGTTAAGCATCCGACGGCCAAGCCTGTAAAGTCTGGATCGTTCGGGACAGTACGATTCGGCATTACGACTTGAGGTATCCATAAAAAAAACAATATAAATCGATGGAGAGGAAAAGAAGATATCTTGGGTGAATTTTGAGAGGTGGGAAGAGTGGGGGAAGAACAGAGAAATTGAGCCACTTGTATTATAACCCTTGATGTCGGTTGTTTGATTTTGATTTTCCCTATCGGCTCATCGTAAATGACATGTTGTGTCACGGATATGATTAGAAAAAGGTTGCCGCGGAAGGCCGACCCGGAAGGCTACCATCCGTACAGAAGATCCTGTGCACTCCCTGGTCAAGAGAATATCCACAGACAATTCATTACTTGGTTTCTGGAAAATGTCCACAGACTAACTGGATTTACGCTGTACCGATGTTTAGAGGTTTCAAGTGCAGTTTATGCATTCACCAAATTATTTCCAAGGAAAACATTGGCGAGTTTGACAAACAGAATTGTACCTGGGCGATGAATCATCGATTCATCTGGAGCCAAGAATGTTCCACGCAGGCGCGTGACAATCTTATTAATTGCACTACAAATCTCGGTGATATAGGAGTTGTCAGGGTCTTGTTTCGAACACAATATATTGGTGATGCATCAAGATTGAAGGGCCAAGAGGGTGGAGTAAACAAGGTTTCCTGACTCCGAACCCAGTCGTGGACCGTTGCTACGCGTAAGAATGGACTGTCCATTCTATCTTTAGGTCACCGCTCTCTTCGATGTCTTCAGTCTCGAGACCTTAGGAGTCGAAAACATCAAGACTGGTCATCCGTGCAATCTATCCACTGCAAAATTACACCATTATCGAAGCTAAGTCCGAAGTAGAAGCTGGCATACTGGTCCCAACATTTGATGTTCGCTTGTCCAAATTCAGGTGAATTAAACAGACGTGGGAATCAATTCCCATCGGTCAGCCACATATCATTGACCCTTGACGATAACGATGCTACTGCTCCTACACTTCCCGTTAAGCGAGTGTCCTTCGTGCATAGCTACAACCAAGGCGAGTTCTCCCAGGAAGATACGGGATGGGACCGGAATTCGGAAATGCAAAGATGTGGCGGAGAAGGCGTCAAGTGTTATAAAGTTGGAACAACATCGTTGTTAAATGCATCATGCTATCCCTCATGAGCGAGGAAGAACGGGCCAAGAAATCAGGGGTTAATCAACCGCTGGGAAAGCCAAGGTTTTGAGCAGAGAAGAACACCAGCCATTATTCCTTTGGAATCTTTCAGGCTGATGATGATGAAGTCTTTCGAATGAAAGAATACTTAAATCAGAACGGGTTCGCATTAGCTATTGCCAGCGTGCTCGAGTATGACTCGGGGGTAATGGAGCTCGTCGGTTGGACAGTATTTGCTTAAAATATGTTAATCGGGAAAATTGACATGAACCAGGGACATGGGACTGGATCATTAAGATTGAACCCAAAGAAGAGAAGCCCGACAGTGAGAAACGCTATGGCATTGCACGAAATGTGCAATGATGTCAGAAGATCATGTGAGCCCGCAGAACGTGGGTAAGTGGTCATAGCGGCGTGAGGAGCAGATTAATGTCTTGTTAGGTTGTGGTCTCGGGTCGTATCAAGACCTGCTCCCCATTCGGGGTTTCTTAACTCGAAGCGTCGTCGCAAATTTCGATATGAAAGGCGTCGCGAGTCTTAGGGATCAGACGTGATTTGAATTATATGCCAATAGATGAATAACATAGAGTTAAAAGAATGAAGATAACGATAGCATCGTCGACTTCTGAGCCCGGCAGGGGGTGGGGTGAAGAACGAAAGATCACCGGATGAATAAGCAAACGGTTTAACAATGGAAAACTAACCCTGCATCTATGGTTAACACAGGTGCGCGGTTATGGCGAGAGCATTACGAGGGATGATATCAGACTGACACTAGAACTTGTCTCTCTTCATCTGAACGGTTACGCTGTGAAACATACGGTCGGAACAGACCGCATTATCGCCAATTGATTCTCCGCCATTATCATAAATATATTACCAGTCACAAGACACCTGGTATACGAGTAAGGTATATAAAGAACCAGGTTAGCGCGTTCTATACTCTGGCTCCGTTCTTCTGTTGAACATGAAGATCGATTTTCTGTGGTTTTCGCTCCTTCCAATTGCCCTTGCTGTGACCAGCAACTCCTCAAGAGATGCCATTTCATCGTCGGCAGCTTCATTGTCTATAGTTGCAGTTTCTACAGGTTCATCGGTTTCCAGGAGTGTTGACACGTCAGTTGCGACCTCATCGTCATCCATAGTATCAAGCTCGGTCGTAGTCAGCACATCATCAAGTGCGGCCTTGATCCCGCTGACAACCATAAAAAGCAGCCCCAGAACCCAACCGATCATCAAGCCCCTTATTACTCCAACCACCTTCACTCCTTTCCCTGTGGCATCAGAGCAAGCCGTGAATGGGATTTTTGATGTCACAGATCCAAGTCGACCACCTCCAGTAAGAATACCAAAACTGTAATGCAAAAGAGACGACTAAATGTGTCACAGGTTGGTTCATCTGTGATCCCAGACTTCGGTCCAGCATGGGATATCGCATACAAGAAAGCTAAAGCCAAGGTGAGGTGCATGACCGTTATCGAAACAATGTACTATCATCACCGACATCCGATCAATTTTCTTCAAAGGTTTCTTTGTTCTCACTGGAAGAGAAGGTCAGCATTGCTACGGGTGTCGGATGGATGAATGGCCGTTGTGTGGTAAACCTTAAACACAGTTGGAAATCAAAGTGTGATTGACTTAAGACCCCAAGGGCAATATACCCGGTATCGACCCAGTTAATGGTCGGGGGTGGCCTGGCTTATGTCTCGAGGTTTGAACAGTAACTTCAATTCCAGATGTTCGTACTCATTTATGGCTAATCAGGATTCCCCACTTGGTGTTCGCTTTGCCGATTTTGTTACAGGTTTTCCATCAGGGATAAACACCGCCACCACTTTTAACCGGCGCCTCATCCGTGCGCGTGGCATAGGAATGGGTCAAGAGCACCTTGGAAAAGGTGTTCATGTTGCGCTTGGACCTATGATGAACCTAGGTCGGGTAGCTGGAGGTGGCCGAAACTGGGAAGGATTCGGTGCAGACCCTTACCTGGCAGGGGAAGCCGCTTATGAAACCATACTCGGAATGCAACAAGCTGGCGTACAGGCCTCCGCTAAGCACCTGGTAAACAAGTCGGTGTATGCATTAGGCTGTGTGAAAATGCATACTAACCTGGTCTTAGTGAACAAGAGCAAAGACGAATGACTTCGAGCTCAAATGTCGATGATCGGACTCAGCATGAGATCTATACTCATCCATTCTTGAGGAGTGTAATGGCCGGCGTAGCTAGTATCATGTGTAGCTACAGTGCGCGATTTGCTCATAGGCAAGGTGCTAAGGGTTTGCTGACGCAGGCTAGACCTCATCAACGGTACTTATGCATGTGAAAATGAGAAGATCCTGAACAATATAGTAAAGGTTGAATATGGTTTTCGAGGTTGTGAGTGTCCTAGATATTTTTTTTGCTCAATTGCTCAAAAATACCTACTAGATATCGTGTCTGATTGGTCAGCGTAAGTTCTCTTTTATGGGAAAATAGGAGCAAAACTCACAGTGGTGGCAACAGGACGATGTCTACTTTGTCAGCTGCGGCCGGTCTTGATGTAAACTGATCGTCTGTTTGTCTCGTGTCCATATCTAATTGACTAATAGATGACGATGCCAGGTGATATTACCTTCCAAAGTGGCGACTCCTACTTTGGAGGCAATCTCACAGCCTTCGTCAACAATGGGACCATTCCTGAGGCACGCGTTGATGACATGGGTATGATCTTTGGAGTAACTAATTACCTGTCCCTGACTTATCTCATTAAGCTACTCGTATTCTTGCTGCGTGGTACCTGCTTCGTCAAGATGCTCCAAATTATCCAACTATCAACTTCGATGCTTTCAGGCCAGACGATGACTCTGTTAATCAGCATATTGACGTTCAAGCCGACCACGACAAAGTTGTTCGTGAAATCGGAGCTGCGAGCATCGTCCTTCTGAAAAACAAGAAAGGAGCTCTCCCCCTGAAGAAACCACGCAGTCTTGTACTTATTGGTAGTGATGCAGGGCCAGGCCATGCTGGGCCCAATCAATTCCCTGACCAAGGTGGCCTAGATGGTGTTCTCTATATGGGGTGGGGATCTGGAACCGCCAACATGACGTATCTGATTACAGTGCGTACATCTACCTTCGGGTCTTAACTTCCCTGACTCTGCTTAGCCTCGTGAAGCGATTCAGAGGCGTGCGAGAGAAGACCATACGAGTGTCTTTTGGTTTTTCGATGATTTCAACCTGGCTAGGGCTGGTAATGTCGCAAGGAAAAAGAGTGCCGCTCTTGTTTTCATTGCTGCTGACTCAGGAGAGGGTTACATCACAGTTGATGGTAATGAGGGTGATAGGTATGCGTTCACCCGTATGATGATCGTTGTGTTATTGAGAACTTGACCACAGAAAAAATCTGACAGCATGGCACGGTGGTGATGCA
>Ga0153955_100142_pt1 | contig 50444 bp, 46 predicted proteins | sample TSFL039MetaG_FD_104744 | JGI IMG/M metagenome (GOLD analysis project Ga0153955, IMG submission 104744) | Attine ant fungus gardens microbial communities from Florida, USA - TSFL039 MetaG | ecosystem: Host-associated > Fungi > Mycelium > Unclassified | place: USA: Florida, Wekiwa Springs...
CAGTTGTTTCAAGCATAACAACCTTTTCATCAATCGCTAACCCGGAAAAAGCGATGCGTGAACAATTCGCCTAAAAATTAATCAAATAGCGACAGGCCCGTTGCCAGAAAGCGTATTACAGAAAAAAGCCCGCGACTTTTCAGGCGCGGGCTTTAGCACAAGGGGTTAAACGGACGATCAGGCCTGAGCGGTCTGATTCATCAGTTCCTGGAAGTTAGTTTCTTTTTCAGAAACTTTGGCTTTCGCCAGCACAGCTTCAACCGCCTGCTCTTCCAGCGCCACATTGCGCATGTTGTTCATCAGCTCGTTATTTTTGCTGTAGAACTCGATCACTTCCTGCGGATCTTCGTAAGCAGACGCCATTTCTTCGATCAGCACTTTAACGCGATCTTCATCGGCTTTCAGCTCGTGCGTGCGAATCACTTCGCCCAGCAGCAGACCGACCACAACGCGACGCTTCGCCTGCTCTTCGAACAGTTCGCGTGGCAGTTCCAGCGCTTGCTTCTCGTTACCACCAAAGCGTTGTGCAGCCTGACGACGCAGAACGTCGATTTCGCTGTCGATCAGCGCAGCAGGCACATCAATAGGGTTCGCTTCAACCAGACCGTCGATAGCCTGTGTCTTCACGCGGTTACGAATCGCGCCTTTCAGCTCACGTTCCATGTTCTTACGCACTTCCGCACGCAGGCCCGCAACCGAACCATCTTCCACGCCGAAACGCTTGATGAATTCTTCGGTCAGTTCTGGCAGTTCGCGCGTTTCCACTTTCTTCAGCGCGATCTCGAACTTCGCGTCTTTCCCTTTCAGGTTTTCCGCGTGGTAGTCGTCAGGGAATTTCACGTCGATAGTGAAGGTTTCGCCTGCTTTGTGACCCACAACGCCTTCTTCAAAGCCTGGGATCATACGGCCCTGGCCCATGGCCAGAACGAAGTCAGATGCTTTGCCGCCTTCGAATTCTTCGCCGTCAACAGAACCGGTGAAATCGAGGGTAGCGCGGTCTTCAGCACCCGCTGCAGCGTCGGTTTCAATCCAGTTAGCCTGCTGCTTGCGCAGCGTTTCCAGCATGGTATCGACATCGGCGTCGGTCACTTCGACCTGAGGCTTTTCAACTTCGATGTTTTCCAGGCCTTTCAGCTCAACTTCTGGATACACTTCGAACTCAACCGCATAGGTGAAGTCCTGACCTTCTTTGTATTCGCCTGGCACATAGTTAGGCGCGCCAGCCGGATTGATCTTCTCTTTGATGATGGCGTCAACAAAGTTACGCGTCATCAGATCGCCCAGCACGTCCTGGCGCACAGAAGCACCGTAGCGCTGCGCGACGATGTTCATGGGCACTTTGCCTTTACGGAAACCATCGATACGGACTTTCTTCGCCACATCCACCAGTTCTTTTTTAACGGCGCTTTCGATGCTGTCAGCTGCGACAGTAATCGTAATGCGACGGCCCAGGCCCTGAGTGGTTTCTACAGAAACTTGCATCTTGTTACCTCAAAAAATCACGTGCTCGGTCAACTTCAGACACCACACATTAATTAATGCGCCGTATCTAACAACCGGGACGGCTTCCGTGAAGAGAACCTGATCCCTGTTACCAGAAGCGTCCCGAAGACATTCCGGAAAAATAGACGCAGCATTATAGCGGCATCACTGAGATGAGTCGAGGACGCTAAGTCACCACTTTTCAGGGAGTTTGCTGCTTTTTTGAGCCAGGTAACGCGTTTAGCAAGGATAAAACACAAAAACGGCCCGCAGGCCGTTTAAAAAGAGAGGGTGTTATGCGAGTGTGCCCGCGCCGCGACAGTTCGGCGAAGCGAGTACCGTATCCTGCAATCCTTCCCACTCTTTCAGGGTATAAGTATGCAAGGCCAGTGCGTGAACACTTCCCGCCAGCTCAGCACTGAGTTCACCATAAATTGCGCGATGGCGGGCAAGAAAACGCTGACCGGTAAAAACGTCGCTGACAATCACCACTTTGAAATGGCTTTCAGAACCGGCAGGCACATTGTGTCGGTAGCTTTCATCATGCACTTCCAGATGAGCCGGCTCAAAAGCCAGGCGCAGCTTCTCTTCTATCTGTTCTCGAATCATGGTTTTACCCTCAATGGCGAGCGCTGTGCCCCATCTGTTTAAATATTAGTCCGTTTTTGGCTGCGCAACGCGACAGCGGACGTAATATTATCACTCCGTCGCCCTCTTCGCTTGTGCCTTGTCAGGCGGGGAATATGAAAAGGTAGAGAGCAAGAAAAATCGCCTTGCGCGGTTTACCTTGTGGCAAAGGGCTTTATTCACTGCACCGCTTTGCTATGATGGCCGCAGTTTTTGCACACCAACCCATGACACTAACGAGAAAGCGTATGTTGAAAAAACTGTTATTCCCGCTGCTGGCTGCTTTTATCCTGGCCGGTTGCGCTTCCAGCAACAACACATTGACCATTCAACCTAAGATTCAGCTGCCACAGCGCGATCCGAGCCTGATGGGCATTACGGTGAGTATCAACGGCGCCGATCAGCGTCGCGATCAGGCGCTGGCAAAAGTTAATCGCGATGGACAACTGGTCAGCCTGACCCCGTCGCGCGATCTGCGTTTCTTACTTCAGGAAGTGCTGGAGAAACAAATGACAGCGCGCGGCTATATGGTCGGTCCTAATGGCGCGGTTGATCTGCAAATCATCGTCAATAATCTGTATGCCGACGTCACCCAGGGTGATGTGCGTTACAGCATTACCACCAAGGCGGATATCTCTATCGTGGCGACCGCGAAAAATGGCAATAAACAGATTAAAAATTACCGCCAGACCTATAGCGTAGAAGGGGCTTTCAGCGCCACCAATCAGAAAATCACCAATGCGGTGAATTCTACGCTGAGCGACGTGATCGCCGATATGGCGCAGGACACCAGCGTCAACGACTTCATCAAACAAAACGCCCGTTAATCAGGTCTTTTGCCCGGCACCCGGCCGGGCACTTTTCAAGGTCAGTATGAATCACTACTTCCGTGTCTTCCGCCAAAAAAATGCAGCCATTTTACTCCTTCTGGGATTCGCATCAGGTTTGCCTCTGGCCTTAACCAGCGGGACGCTGCAGGCGTGGATGACGGTTGATAATATCGATTTGAAAACCATCGGATTCTTTTCACTGGTGGGCCAGGCCTATGTGTTTAAGTTTCTCTGGTCCCCCATGATGGATCGCTTCACGCCGCCGCTTCTCGGTCGGCGCAGAGGCTGGTTGCTCATCACGCAACTGGCACTGGTGGCCAGCATTGTGGCAATGGGCTTTTTGCAGCCCAGCCGGGATTTAACCCTGATGGCGGCACTAGCGGTACTGATTGCATTCTGTTCTGCGTCACAGGATATCGTCTTCGATGCCTGGAAAACGGATGTGTTGCCGCCGGAAGAACGCGGAAGTGGCGCTGCCATCACGGTGTTAGGCTATCGCCTGGCAATGTTGATATCGGGCGGTCTGGCGCTGTGGCTGGCCGATCGCTATCTCGGCTGGGAGGCGACTTACTGGCTCATGGCCCTGCTCCTGCTGCCCTGTCTTATCGCAACCTGTCTTGCCAAAGAGCCGGACAACGCGCAGGCCGCGCCGCGTACGCTACGTCAGGCGGTTGTCGATCCTCTGCACGATTTTTTTAATCGCAACAACGCCTGGCTGCTGATCACGCTCATCATTCTTTACAAGCTCGGCGATGCATTTGCCGCCTCTCTCACCACCACCTTTTTGATTCGCGGCGTGGGATTTAATCCTGGCGACGTCGGGCTGGTAAACAAAACGCTGGGCTTGCTGGCGACCATCATTGGCGCGCTTTATGGCGGCATGCTGATGCAACGCCTGAGCCTGTTTCGCGCGTTAATGATTTTTGGCCTGCTCCAGGCGGTGTCGAATTTCGGCTACTGGCTGCTGGCGGTCACCGACAAACACCTCTGGAGCATGGCGAGCGCGGTCTTTATTGAGAACCTGTGTGGCGGAATGGGAACCGCTGCGTTTGTCGCGCTGCTGATGACGCTGTGTAATAAGTCCTTCTCGGCGACGCAGTTCGCCCTGCTGTCTGCGCTTTCAGCGGTAGGCCGGGTTTACGTGGGACCTGCAGCCGGTTATCTGGTCGAGATCTGGGGCTGGCCAACGTTCTACGCCTTTACCGTTTTCGCCGGTCTGCCGGGCCTGGCCCTGCTGGCTTTTTGTCGCGGTACACTGGACTTTACCCAAAAAACCGGCCAGTTTTTGCCGCGCCGCTATTTTTCCACAGGCTACCGCTGGACGAAACGGCTGTTTGCAGGCGGATGCGGGTTACTGGCGCTATGGCTGCTGTCGCTGGCGCTGAATGCAACGGGTATGCTCACGCTTTCGGCATGGCTGGCTCCGCTGTTTGAAGCCGGTATGGCGCTGGCGCTTTGCGGTGTGCTGTACGGTGTGGTGCTGGATTATCGCGCATTGAGAAAGGCCGGGAATTGACCTTTTGCCTCATAATCGCCCAGTCGCAGGTGCCATTTCAGCCAATTGGTTAAGCGAACCTAATTTGTCTTTGCGTGTCAATTTACAAAAAATATTTTTATCATGTGCGCGCTTCGGGCAAGATATTTAAATCCGGTACGCAATTAATTAAGTTAAAAATCAGAGAAAAAATGATGCAATATTGTTAAATAATTGGGTATTAAAAGTCAGGGTTATTCCTTTCCTACTTTTGTTTAACCCCGCATCCATCTCTTTTTGTTATATTACTGCCAACTGCTTGTCCACGTTAATAATTTGTCACCGAGAACAACATCTGTGACACCCTTAGCAAAAGGTGTCAACATGGTTCTGACACATCCTTAAGCTGGTTTACACTGCATAAACCTTCCCGTAAAATGCGCGCACACTTAAACGACAATAGAGCCCTTTGTCATTGAGGTCGTTAAATGAGACTCAGTAAATACAATAAAAGTTTGGGGATTTTGTCATTAATCGCAGGCACTTTATTAATGAGTGGCTGCGATAATGCATTGTTAAATCCCAAAGGACAGATTGCGCTGGAGCAACGTTCGCTGATACTGACCGCTTTTGGTCTGATGATGATCGTCGTGATTCCTGCAGTCTTAATGGCCGTCGTGTTTGCCTGGAAATATCGGGCGTCGAACACGAATGCTAAGTACAGCCCTAACTGGTCACACTCCAATAAAGTGGAAGCTGTGGTCTGGACCATTCCGATCCTGATCATCGTTTTCCTTGGTGTACTGACCTGGAAATCAACCCATGCGCTGGAGCCAAGCAAACCCCTGGCCTCTGACGTGAAACCGGTTGAAATTGACGTCGTTGCTCTGGACTGGAAATGGTTATTCATTTATCCAGAACAAGGTATTGCGACAGTTAACCAGATTGCCTTCCCGGCAAACACCCCGGTTAACTTCAAAATCACCTCCAACTCCGTCATGAACTCCTTCTTTATTCCTACGCTCGGTAGCCAGATCTACGCGATGGCGGGCATGCAGACCAAACTGCACCTGATTGCCAACGAGCCAGGAACTTTCGACGGTATTTCCGCCAACTTCAGTGGTCGCGGTTTCTCTGGCATGAAGTTCAAAGCCATTGCAACCAAAGACGATGCGGAGTTCCAGCAGTGGGTTGCCAAAGTAAAAGCGGCACCTAACACGCTGATGACGATGGATGATTTCGAGAAAGTGGCTGTGCCAAGCGAAAATCACCCGGTGGAATATTTCTCTTCAGCTAATCCTGAACTGTTCTTGCAGGTCATTAACAAGTTCATGAATAGCCACGGGAAAATGGACATGTCTGAACACAAAGGCATGGACATGAGTCACACCGCTACCGCGGGAGCCGAGGAATAATACGATGTTCGGAAAATTAACTCTGGATGCAGTGCCCTACCATGAACCGATTATCATGGTTACGGTTGCCGGCATCATCATTGCAGGTCTGGCGATCGTCTCTGCCATCACCTACTTTGGTAAGTGGAAATATCTGTGGTCTGAATGGCTGACGTCAATCGACCATAAAAAACTGGGTATCATGTATATCATCATGGCGTTCGTCATGCTGCTGCGCGGCTTTGCTGACGCCGTGATGATGCGTACCCAACAGGTTCTGGCTTCCTCCGGGGAAGCAGGCATATTGCCCCCTCATCACTACGACCAGATCTTTACCGCTCACGGCGTAATCATGATCTTCTTCGTGGCGATGCCATTCGTGGTGGGTCTGATGAACATTGCCGTACCGTTGCAAATCGGTGCGCGTGACGTTGCCTTCCCGTTCCTGAACAACCTGAGCTTCTGGTTTACCGCAATCGGTGTGATTCTGGTTAACCTGTCTCTGGGTGTCGGCGAATTCGCGCAAACTGGCTGGCTGGCCTATCCACCGCTGTCGGGGGCAGAATACAGTCCCGGCGTGGGGGTGGATTACTGGATCTGGAGTCTCCAGCTTTCCGGTATTGGTACAACCCTGACCGGTATTAACTTCTTCGTGACCATTCTGAAGATGCGTGCGCCGGGCATGGACCTGTTCAAAATGCCCGTCTTTACCTGGGCTGCGCTGTGCACCAACGTCCTGATCATCGCTGCGTTCCCGGTTCTGACCGTGACTCTGGCGCTGTTGACACTTGATCGTTACCTCGACTTCCATTTCTTTACTAATGATATGGGCGGTAACATGATGATGTACGTCAACCTGATCTGGGTCTGGGGTCACCCAGAGGTGTACATTCTTGTTCTGCCGGTGTTTGGTGTCTTCTCCGAAGTCACGGCCACCTTCTCGAAAAAACGTCTGTTTGGTTATACCTCACTGGTCTGGGCGACCATCGCCATTACCGTGTTGTCGTTCATCGTCTGGCTGCACCACTTCTTCACCATGGGTGCCGGTGCCAACGTTAACGCCTTCTTCGGTATCATGACGATGATCATCGCGATTCCGACCGGGGTTAAAATCTTTAACTGGCTGTTCACCATGTATCAGGGTCGCATTCAGATGCACTCTGCGATGCTGTGGACCGTAGGCTTCCTGGTCACCTTCTCTGTGGGTGGTATGACCGGTGTTCTGCTGGCCGTTCCGGGCGCTGACTTTGTCCTGCACAACAGTCTGTTCCTGATTGCGCACTTCCATAACGTGATTATCGGTGGTGTGGTATTCGGTTGTATGGCGGGTGTGACCTACTGGTTCCCGAAAGCCTTCGGCTTTACCCTGAACGAAACCTGGGGCAAACGTGCTTTCTGGTTCTGGATCATCGGCTTCTTCGTTGCCTTTATGCCGCTGTACGCACTGGGCTTCATGGGAATGACCCGTCGTCTGAGCCAGGATATCGATCCTCAGTTCCACTCTCTGCTGGTTGTTGCAGCGGTAGGTGCGGGTCTGATTGCCTGCGGTATTATTTGTCAGCTGATCATGTTCTACGTGTCTGTACGTGACCGCGACCAGAACCGTGACCTGACTGGCGATCCGTGGGGTGGCCGTACGCTGGAGTGGGCAACCTCTTCACCACCGCCGTTCTATAACTTTGCTGTTATCCCGCATGTGCATGAGCGTGACGCTTTCTGGGAAATGAAAGAGAAAGGCGAAGCGTACAAGCAGCCGGCTAAATATGAAGAAATTCATATGCCGAAAAACAGCGGTGCTGCGATTGTTATTGCCGCGTTTGCGACCATCTTCGGTTTTGCGATGATCTGGCATATCTGGTGGCTGGCAGGTCTTACTTTCCTCGGCATGATCGTAAGCTGGATCGTGAAGAGCTTCGACGAAGACGTGGACTACTACGTCCCTGTTGCCGAAGTAGAGAAGATTGAAAAGCAGCACTTTGACGAAATCAGCAAAGCAGGTCTGAAATAATGTCAACTACCGTAAAACACCACCACGACGCCCATGCGGAGCATGGGCATCACGATGCAGGAGCCAATAAAGTCTTTGGCTTCTGGATCTACCTGATGAGTGACTGCATTATCTTTGCAACCCTGTTTGCGACCTATGCAGTTATGGTTAACAACACCGCCGGCGGCCCGGCAGGCAAAGATATCTTTGAACTGCCGTTCGTGCTGGTTGAAACCGCCCTGCTGTTATTAAGCTCCATCACCTACGGCATGGCTGTTATCGCCATGAACAAGGAAAACAAAGGCGCCGTTATCGGCTGGCTGGCGTTGACCTTCCTGTTTGGTGCGGGCTTTATCGGGATGGAAATCTATGAATTCCATCACCTGATTGCTGAAGGCTTCGGTCCAAACCGTAGTGGCTTCCTGTCCGGCTTCTTTACACTGGTCGGTACGCATGGTCTGCACGTGACCTCGGGTCTGATCTGGATGGCCGTGCTGATGTTCCAGATCGCGAAACGCGGTCTGAACGCCACTAACCGTACCCGTATCATGTGTCTGAGCCTGTTCTGGCACTTCCTGGACGTGGTTTGGATCTGCGTGTTTACCGTTGTTTATCTGATGGGAGCCATGTAATGAGTCATTCTGTTAACGAACATGGTGCATCACACGGTAGCGTGAAGTCTTACATGATCGGCTTCATCCTCTCTATCATCCTGACGGCAATCCCGTTCTGGATGGTAATGGATGGTAGTGCTTCTCATGGAACCATCCTCGGCGTTGTGCTGGTCTGTGCAGTCGTTCAGGTGCTGGTTCACCTGGTTTACTTCCTGCATCTGGACAGCAAATCTGAGGGCGGCTGGAACATGGTGGCCATTGTCTTCTCAGCAATCATTATCCTGATTGTTGTGGTTGGCTCACTGTGGATCATGTGGAACCTCAACTACAATATGATGCCCCACTAAAGAGTCTGTGTAATGTTTAAGCAATACCTGCAAGTTACAAAGCCAGGAATTATTTTCGGGAATTTAATTTCTGTGATTGGCGGATTTTTGCTGGCCTCTAAGGGCAGCATTGATTACGCCCTGTTTCTCACCTCACTGGTTGGCGTGTCGCTGGTGGTTGCGTCAGGTTGTGTCTTCAACAACGTGATTGACCGCGATATCGACATCAAGATGGAGAGAACCAGGAATCGGGTGCTGGTTAAAGGCCTTATCTCCGCGAAAGTAAGCCTGGTGTATGCCACTGTGTTGGGTATTGCTGGCTTTGCACTGCTGTATTTCGGTGCTAACCCGCTGGCCATGTGGCTGGCGGTGATGGGCTTCGTGGTATACGTTGGCGTTTACAGCCTGTATATGAAGCGTCATTCGGTTTACGGTACGCTGATTGGTAGCTTGTCTGGCGCTGCGCCGCCGGTGATTGGCTACTGTGCCGTGACCAATGAGTTCGATGCGGGCGCCCTGATCCTGCTGGCGATTTTTAGCCTGTGGCAGATGCCGCACTCCTATGCGATTGCTATCTTCCGCTTTAAGGATTACCAGGCTGCCAACATCCCGGTCTTACCGGTTGTGAAAGGCATCTCTGTGGCAAAAAATCATATTACGCTCTATATCCTGGCGTTTATGATTGCCACGCTGATGCTGACGCTGGGTGGCTATGCAGGCTATAAATATCTGGTCGTTGCCGCTGCCGTCAGCGTCTGGTGGCTGGGCATGGCGCTGTCAGGTTATAAAACCTCAAACGATCGGGTTTGGGCACGTAAGCTGTTTGTCTTCTCCATCGTCGCCATCACCGCGCTGAGCGTGATGATGTCAGTGGATTTCATGACGCCAGCGTCAAAAGATTTGCTGACTTACGTGCGCTGATGTGTACCAAAACAGCATGAAACGGGCGCGATTTTCGCGCCCTTTCTTTTTGTTACGACTGCTTAAGAACTATTGTTTTACCCTTCCACTCTCCCTCCCTAAAATAAATGCAGCACATCAACAGAGGTAGGAATGAACGATAATAAAATGACTCCGGTGGAGCTGCGCGCCACATGGGGCCTTGGCACGGTCTTTTCCCTGCGTATGCTGGGAATGTTTATGGTCCTGCCGGTATTGACCACCTATGGCATGGCACTCCAGGGAGCGAGTGAAACCTTAATCGGTCTGGCCATTGGCATTTATGGCCTGGCTCAGGCCATTTTCCAGATCCCCTTTGGCCTGCTGTCCGATCGTATTGGACGCAAGCCTCTGATTGTGGGCGGCCTGCTGCTGTTTGTCCTTGGCAGCGTGATTGCCGCCAGCACGGAATCCATTTGGGGCATCATCCTTGGCCGGGCGTTGCAGGGTTCGGGCGCGATTGCGGCCGCCGTGATGGCGCTGCTGTCGGATTTAACGCGTGAACAGAACCGCACCAAAGCGATGGCGTTTATTGGCATCAGTTTTGGCGTTACCTTTGCGATTGCGATGGTGGTGGGACCGATTGTGACCCACGCGCTGGGCCTGCATGCGCTGTTCTGGATGATCGCAACGCTGGCGACGCTGGGTATTCTCATTACGCTTTGGGTGGTCCCCTCCTCCACTCAGCATGTCCTGAACCGTGAGTCGGGCATGGTGCGCGGCAGCTTTAAAAAAGTGCTGGCCAACCCGCGCCTGGTAAAACTGAATCTTGGCATCTTCTTTTTGCATATCCTGTTGATGTCGAGCTTTGTTGCGCTGCCCGACCAGTTTGAACAGGCGGGATTACCGCCATCAGAACACTGGAAGGTCTATTTAACGACCATGCTGATCGCCTTTGCGGGCGTCGTGCCTTTTATCATTTATGCAGAAGTGAAGCGCAAAATGAAGCGCGTCTTTGTCGGCTGTGTCGGCATGATGGTCATCGCAGAAATTGTTTTATGGGGCGCGCAGGGCCATTTCTGGACGCTGGTGCTCGGCGTACAGCTCTTCTTCCTCGCCTTTAACCTGATGGAAGCCATCCTGCCTTCCCTGGTCAGTAAGGAATCGCCTGCCGGTTACAAAGGGACAGCAATGGGGCTTTACTCCACCAGCCAGTTTCTGGGCGTTGCGATCGGCGGAAGCCTGGGCGGTTGGGTGTTCGGTCATTTTGATGCGCAAACTGTGTTTATGGTGGGAGCGATTGTGGCGGCAATCTGGCTGTTCGTCAGTATGACCATGCAGGAACCGCCCTACGTCAGCAGTCTGCGCATTGTGCTGAGTGATGCGGCGCTGGCAGTACCGAACCTGGAGAAGCGCCTGAAGGCCCAGCCTGGAGTGAACGCGGTGCTGATCGTACCGGAAGAAAAAAGCGCTTACATTAAGATAGACAGTAAGATCACCAGCCGACTGGAGCTTGAAGCCCTTATCGGCGGTGGCTAATCCCCTGCCCTCACCGGGTTTGTCGTCTTTGACAACCCGGTTCCTCCCGTTTATCCCCGCGCAAAATGCGTCCCTCTGGTCACGCAATTTACGTCACGGACATCAGCACCTTGCAGGGCAAAAGCGTTGCTGTCGCGGAAGGGGATCAGTGACAGCCTGACTGGTGTCACAGTCAGGCTGCCAACCCGACAGGATGCCTCAGAGGGCATCCTGTGCTCACGTGCTGAGCGGAGGGATTAATCGCGGAAGTTTTTGAACTGGAAAGGCTGGCCCAGGTTGCCATTACGCACCAGCGCCATTGCGCCCTGTAAATCATCACGAGACTTACCCGTTACGCGCAGAGATTCGCCCTGAATCTGCGTCTGCACTTTCAGCTTGCTGTCTTTAATCAGCTTCACCAGCTTTTTCGCGACGTCGCTTTCGATGCCTTTTTTCATTTTGGCATCCACGCTCCAGCTTTTGCCGCTGTGTTCAATCTCTTCTGGTACTTCCAGCGCCGCGCCTTCAATACCGCGCTTGAGCATTTTCTCGCGCAGGATATCCACCAGCTGCTTTACCTGAAAATCCGATTCACTGATGACCTTAATGGTTTCATTTTTTTCATTGAGTTCGTAACTGGCAGTGACGTTGCGAAAATCAAAACGTGTCGACAGTTCACGGTTAGCATTCTCTACTGCGTTGCGAACTTCCTGCATGTCGACTTCTGAAACGATATCGAAAGATGGCATCTCTTCTTCTCCTGAGGCTAAACTGGCATGCATAATACGCGTCTTACGGCACTAAATAAAATCGCACTGTGTAGCGCTATACTTAACTCATTGCCACAGCGCATAAATAATAAGCCCGCGAGCGGGAGGCAGCATGAAAATAACCGTATTAGGATGTGGCGCATTGGGCCAGGTGTGGCTCACCGCTCTTGCCCATTGCGGGCACGATGTTCAGGGCTGGTTACGCGTACCTCAGCCCTACTGCTCAGCGAATGTAATCGATCCGCTGGGGCGCGTGACGAACCGGACCTTCATTGCCAACGATCCGCTGTTTTTGGCGCAGAGCCAGCTGCTGTTGGTGACGCTGAAAGCCCCGCAGGTATCAACGGCCGTAAAAAATCTGGAAAGCGTGATGTCAGAAAACTGCCCGGTTTTGCTGTTGCACAATGGCATGGGCACGCTTGGCGAATTAAAAGGTCTGACGCAGCCGCTGTTACGCGGTATCACCACGCACGCCGCAATGCGGGATGGCACGGTCATTAAGCACGTCGCCACGGGCGTCACCCATATTGGTCCCGGCAACCGTAAAAGCGAGCACTGGAGTGAGGTCGCCGATGTGCTGCACGAAGCGCTGCCCGATGTCGCCTGGCATGACAATATCCGGGCGGCCTGCTGGCGTAAGCTGGCGGTAAACTGTGTGATCAACCCACTCAGCGTGATTTACGACTGTCAGAATGGCGCACTGCGTCAGCATCAGGCCGACATCATCACCTTATGTGACGAAATCAGTTGGGTTATGGAGCGTGAAGGCCAGTCCGTGGCCAGCCAGAGCCTGCAGGATCAGGTGCTGAATGTGATTGAGACGACCGCCGCCAACACCTCATCAATGCTGCAGGATATACGCGCTCAGCGACTGACGGAAATTGAATACATCACCGGCTTTCTGCTGCGTCGCGCACGCACTCACGGCTTAGTGTTACCTGAAAACACCCGGCTGTACGACATGATTAAACGCAAGGAGTCTCATTATGGGCGCGAACGCCTCGGTACTGGTCTGTCTGGCTCATGGCAGTGAAGAGACGGAAGCCGTTACCACACTCGATCTGCTGGTCCGTGGCGGGATAAAGACGGTGACCGCCAGCGTGGAAAGCGATGGCTGCCGTGAAATCGTCTGTTCGCGCGGCGTTCGCCTGCTGGCCGACGTCCCGCTGGTCGAGGTGGCGGACAACGCCTACGATGCCATTGTCCTGCCCGGCGGACTAAAAGGAGCCGAGACATTTCGTGACAGTCCGCTGTTGGTTGAAACCGTACGCCAGTTTCATTTGTCAGGACGTATTGTTGCGGCCATCTGCGCAGCCGCTGGCACGGTACTGGTGCCGCATAACCTGTTTCCGGTCGGCAATATGACAGGGTTCCCCGGTTTAAAGTCCACCATACCGGAAGAGAAATGGATGGAACGTCGTGTCGTCTGGGATCCGCGAGTCAATTTGCTCACCAGTCAGGGACCGGGCACGGCGATGGATTTTGCGCTGAAATTAATTGATTTGCTAGCAGGCAGTGATAAAGCACGTGAGGTCGCGGCACAACTGGTGCTGGCGCCGGGTATTTACGACTATCAGGCCAGTTAAGTCGCCGGTTCAGACGCCTGCCGGACGCTCTGTGCTCGTCTTGCCCTGGTACGCAAGGCGAGCACAGGGGGAAGCGGTCAGTGACCGCTATGCGGATTACGGACGATATACCTTCACGTTTTTAAACCCCTGCTCATGCAGATAGAGCGCCTGTAATTTACTCATCACACCGCGATCGCAGTACAACAGCCAGGTTTTGTTCTGATCAAGGTCGCCAAACTGCGTACTGAGTTTGTAGAAAGGCATCGACTTCACCTCCGTTCCCGCCAGCTGTAGCGGTTTGTCTTCCTGCTCATCCACGGAGCGGATATCCAGCACGCTGTCGTTTTCGTTCAGCAAGCCGACCGTCTCAACCTCAACCACCTCTTCCTGCGTCTGCTCCGCGATTTCGCGAATATCCACATTGGTCGCCTCGGCCACCATACGTTCCAGAATCGCGAAATCAAACTGGCTTTCTTCGGCTTCGATTTTGCCTTTTACCGCTTTGACCGTCGGGCTTTTCGAAATCACGCCACAATATTCCGGCATGGTGCTGGCAAAGTCTTCGGTGCCGATTTCACGCGCTACTTTAATAATGTGCTCTTTGTCGTGAGAAATCAGCGGACGCAAAATCAACGTATCGGAGGCATTGTCGATCAGTCGCAGATTGGTCAGCGTCTGGCTGGAGACCTGCCCCACCGCTTCGCCTGTGACCAGGGCCTGTACGCCATAACGCTCCGCCACCATTGAGGCTGCACGGACCATCATACGTTTCAGCACCACGCCCATTTGACCGTCGTCGATTTTTTCTAAAATTTCGCCGACAACTGGCTCAAAGTTGATTGCCACAAAACGTACACGGTGCGAACGGCCAAAGCGGTTCCACAGATAATGGGCGACCTGACGTACGCCGATTTCATGTGCCGCGCCGCCCAGGTTAAAGAAGCAGTAGTGAACGCGGCTGCCACGACGCATCAGCATGTAGCTGGAAACGCCGGAGTCAAATCCACCCGAGATCAGCGACAGCACATCTTCCTGGGTACCAATCGGGAAGCCGCCCAGCCCTTCATAGCGTGCGGTGACCAGCGTTAAGCGGTTTTCTTCCACTTCGAGGTTAACCGTCACCTCAGGTTTCTTAAGCTGAACGGTGGCGCTGGCGATGTGCTGATTTAGCCCGCCGCCAACATAGCGCTCGACGTCCTGCGAACTGAAGCTGTGTTTGCCACGGCGCTTAACCCGCACGCAAAAGGTTTTGTTTTCCAGGCTGTCGCGATACTGTGCCAGCGTCTGCTCGAAAATATCGTGGATGTCGGTATATTCGCGCTCTTCAACCGCAAGGACATGATGAATACCCGGGATGCGCATCAGCTCATCGGGAATAATCTGCCGCATGGCTTCATCTTTGCAGCGCACTTCAATATGATCCCAAAAACGCACCACCGCGATCTCATCGCTGACCGTTTTGAGCACGTTGCGGATATTACTGGCAAGAATCTTAATAAAGCGCAGACGCACCGACTGACTCTTGATGGTGATTTCAGGAAATAACTTGACGATAAACTTCATGGCAATACAGCTTCGTTGGGCAAATAAGTGCTAAAACAGGCTGCACTTAGCTGGTAAGATCATAAAATTGCGGGGTGACAGGCGCATCCGCATCCGAGGCGCGAGAGTATATCACCTTTACCCGGTGACTGCTTCTGCAACAGCATGCACATTGATTATTTTGCTAATCATTCTCTCTCAGCTACCATGACCGATTGCAAGATAACGTTCCAACCGTGAGTCGACACGAAATATGCCGAAAAAAGCCGAACAGCCAGCCAGCTTTGAAACGTCATTGCAGCAGCTGGAGCAGATTGTTAATCGTCTGGAAAGTGGTGAACTGCCGTTGGAAGACGCCCTGAATGAATTTGAGCGCGGCGTGCAGTTAGCGCGCAATGGCCAGCAAACGTTGCAGCAAGCCGAGCAGCGCGTGCGCATTCTCCTCAGCGACGATAACGATGCCGACCTCTCCTCTTTCACGCCGGAAAACAGCTAATGGATTTTCCTGAACTGCTCAATGCGTATCACCAACAGGTGAACCACGCGTTGATGGGCTACCTGGATGCCCTCCCTTTTCAGAGTTCTCCTCTGGTGAATGCCATGCAGTATGGGGCACTATTAGGTGGCAAACGCATGCGCCCGTTTCTGGTTTACGCAACCGGCACCATGCTCAATGCGAATAAAGCCAGTCTCGATGTGCCTGCAGCGGCTGTCGAATGTATTCACGCCTATTCACTGATTCATGACGATTTGCCGGCAATGGACGATGATGCGTTACGTCGTGGGCAACCGACCTGCCACATCAAATATGGTGAAGATACCGCCATTCTTGCCGGTGATGCGCTACAAACGCTGGCCTTTTCTATTCTGGCCGACCAGCCCATGCCGGGCGTGAGTGCGGAATACCGCCTCGCTATGCTGTCAGAGCTGGCCAGGGCCAGCGGCGTAGCGGGTATGTGCGGCGGGCAGGCGCTGGATCTGGCGGCAGAAGGTCAGTCTGTCGATCTTCATCAACTGGAACAGATCCATCGTCACAAAACGGGGGCGTTGATTCGCTCAGCCGTGCGACTCGGTGCCTTTGCTGCCGGCGACGCGGGCCGTGAAGCGCTGCCGTATCTTGACCGCTATGCGGATGCCATCGGCCTGGCCTTTCAGGTGCAGGATGACATCCTGGATGTGACGGGCGACACAGCCGTTATCGGAAAACGTCAAGGTGCCGATCAAGATCTTGGAAAAAGCACCTATCCTTCATTGATGGGTCTGGATAATGCCCGGATTAAGGCACTGGATTTATACCAGGAAGCCGTGGATGCTTTGCACATGCTCTCTGCAAAATCCTATGATACCTCTGCCCTGAAGGCGCTGGCGAGCTTCGTAATTGAACGCGATAAATAACTTCCATGATGAGTCACTGATGAGTTTTGATACTACAAAATACCCGACACTGGCGCAGGCAGAAACGGTACAGGCACTGCGTGCCCTGCCTAAAGAAAAATTGCCTGCGCTCTGCAATGAGCTGCGCCAGTATTTATTAGACAGCGTGAGCCGCTCAAGCGGCCATTTTGCGTCGGGCCTGGGCGTGGTCGAGCTGACGGTGGCGCTGCATTACGTCTATAACACACCGTTCGACCACCTCGTGTGGGACGTCGGTCATCAGGCTTATCCGCATAAAATTTTAACCGGCCGCCGCGATCGCATTGGATCGATTCGGCAAAAGAATGGCGTGCACCCCTTTCCGTGGCGGGGAGAAAGTGAATACGACGTCCTGAGCGTCGGTCACTCCTCAACCTCCATCAGTGCCGGGCTGGGCATGGCTGCTGCGGCCGAACGGGAAGGTAAAGGGCGCCGTACCGCCTGTATTATCGGCGACGGTGCCATCACCGCAGGCATGGCCTTTGAGGCCATGAACCACGCGGGCGATATTAAACCCGATATGCTGGTTATCCTGAACGACAACGAAATGTCGATTTCTGAAAACGTCGGGGCGCTGAATAACCGCCTGGCACAGATTTTATCGGGTAAGACCTACGCGCGTCTGCGCGAAGGAGGCAAGCGCGTACTGACCGGCCTGCCGCCGATTAAAGAGTTGGTAAAACGCACCGAAGAACACCTGAAAGGCATGGTGGTGCCGGGCACCCTGTTTGAAGAACTGGGGTTCAATTATATCGGGCCGGTCGATGGTCATGATGTCCTGACGCTGGTGAATACGCTGACGAATATGCGTAGCCTGAAAGGCCCGCAGTTCCTGCATATTATGACGAAAAAGGGTAAAGGTTATGCCCCGGCAGAGCAGGATCCGATCGCCTGGCATGCGGTGCCCAAATTTGATGTCGCCAGCGGCGAACTGCCTAAGAGCGCCGAAGGATTGCCGAGTTATTCGAAGATCTTCGGTAACTGGCTGTGCGAAACGGCGGCTGACGACGCGAAGCTGATGGCGATTACGCCCGCCATGCGCGAAGGGTCGGGTATGGTAGGATTCTCCCGCAAGTATCCCAACCAGTATTTTGACGTTGCCATTGCCGAACAGCACGCCGTGACCTTTGCGGCGGGCCTGGCCATTGGGGGCTATAAACCGGTTGTTGCGATTTACTCGACCTTCCTGCAGCGCGCCTACGATCAGGTTATTCACGATGTCGCGATTCAGAAGCTTCCGGTCCTTTTCGCGATTGACCGTGGCGGCATCGTTGGGGCCGACGGCCAGACGCATCAGGGTGCCTTTGATCTCGCCTATCTGCGCTGCATTCCGGATATGGTCATCATGACGCCGAGCGATGAGGACGAATGCCGCCAGATGCTTTATACCGGCTATCACTATCAGGCAGGTCCGGCTGCCGTGCGTTATCCACGCGGAACCGGCACTGGCGTTGCTCTGACGCCACTGCAAAGCCTGCCGCTGGGCAAAGGTGTGGTTAAACGTCGGGGCGAAAAGCTGGCGATCCTTAACTTCGGTACACTGCTGCCTGAAGCCAGCCACGTTGCCGAAGCGCTGAACGCCACTCTGGTGGATATGCGTTTTGTTAAACCGCTGGATGAAGCGTTAATTACCGAACTGGCCGCACAGCATGAGTCGTTGATTACGCTGGAAGAAGGCACGATTAAGGGCGGCGCAGGCAGCGGCGTCAACGAGTTCGTGATGGCGAAACGTCTGGGCATTCCCGTTCTCAATATTGGCCTGCCTGACGAGTTCATTCCCCCGGGCACGCAGGAAGAGATGCGTCACGACTACCACCTGGACGCAGACGGTATTCAGCAGCAAATCAGTCACTGGCTGGCGCAGTAGTTCCCCTCCCCCGCTCTCTGCGGAGAGCGGTATTCCTGCTATGCTTAATTCCCCTGGAAGGACATAGCAGGAGTCATGATGAAAACCGTTCCACTCGCGAATACTGATTTAAAAGTTTCCCAGCTCTGCCTGGGCTGTATGACATTTGGTGAGCCCACCCGCGGTAAACATGCCTGGACACTGCCTGAAGAAAGCAGCCGACCGCTTATCAGGCAGGCGCTGGAGGCCGGGATTAACTTCTTCGACACCGCTAACAGCTATTCAGACGGCAGTAGTGAGGAGATTCTGGGGCGAGCGCTCAGGGATTTCGCCCGCCGCGAGGAGGTCGTGGTCGCCACCAAAGTCTATTTCCCGCTGAGTAATCTGTCACAAGGCCTGTCCCGTAAAAACATTCTGCAATCCATTGATGACAGCCTGCAACGGCTGGGCATGGAGTATGTCGATCTGCTGCAGATTCACCGCTGGGACTATGACACGCCGCTCGAAGAAACCCTGTCGGCACTTGATGAGGTGGTGAAATCCGGCAAAGCACGTTATATCGGCGCCTCGTCCATGCACGCCAGTCAGTTTGCACAGGCCTTAACCATGCAGGCAGAACAGGGCTGGGCACGCTTCGTCAGCATGCAGGATCAGTACAACCTGATTCAGCGCGAAGAAGAACGTGAGATGCACCCGCTGTGCCAGCGTGAAAATGTTGCGGTCCTGCCATGGAGTCCACTGGCACGCGGTAAGCTCACCCGGCCATGGGGCGAAACCACCGCCCGCTCCGTTTCTGATGAGGTGATGAGCACGCTCTATGCTTCAACGGAGGAAAACGATGCGGCGATTGCGGCGCGCCTGGCGCAGGTAGCAGCCGACAAAGGCGTAACGCGAGCGCAGGTCGCACTGGCGTGGTTACTGAGCAAACCGGTGGTGACAGCGCCCATCATTGGCGCCTCTCGTGCAGAGCAGTTTGCTGAGCTGGTGGAAGCCGTGAACGTTGACCTGACAACGCAGGATATTGCCGCCCTGGAAAGTGAATATCAGCCTCACCCGGCAACCGGCTATCAGTGATACCAACGCAGCGTGTTCACAGGCGTGACGCGCTCATTCGGCCCGGCCGGGAGAGAGATAATGGTGAGACAACCGTACGCCGGTATTTCGGCTACGGTTGCAAAACGGTGATGATAAGGGGCGCAGGACAAACGCTTAACCGGCGAGATAAACCCCGGCACCATAAAGGATGGCTGCAGCAATAATACCCGCAATAATGTCATCGACCATAATGCCCATGCCGCCATGCACGTTACGGTCGAACCAGCGAATCGGCCAGGGCTTCCAGATATCCAGCACGCGGAACAGCACAAAACCGGCCACCACCCACTGCCAGCTGTTCACCGGAATGGCCATCAGTGTAATCCACATCCCGATAAACTCATCCCAGACAATGCTGCCGTGATCGTGAACGCCCATGTCTTTGGCGGTGCGATGGCAAAGGTAAACGCCCACGCTGATGCCTAGCAGCACGACCAGCGAATACAGATCGTGCGGAAGCAAGGTCAGCAGACACCAAAAAGGAATGGCGGCTAGCGATCCCACTGTACCGGGCATAACCGGGCTGAGCCCACTGCCAAAACCGGTCGCCAGTAAATGCCAGGGATTACGCATCCGCAGACGACCTTTGGCGATATGTTTATCTGATGTCAAAATGGTCGAATCCTTTAAAACGCACATCTGCCGGTTTGCCGTTTTCGAGCAGTGACAGCCCTTCTGACTCGGGTGCCATCTGCCCAATACAGGTATAAGGCACGCCAAGATGTCCCAGCGCCACGTCCAGTGCACCCCGATTCACTTCCGGCACACTGAAGCACAGCTCATAGTCTTCGCCGCCGCTGAGCGCCCAGCGCAGCACCTGTGACGCGTCAAAATTGTCACGCAGTGCCGGGGACAGCGGAAGCGCGTCAAGGTTGATACGTGCCCCGCAGCCGCTGGCTTTCAGCACATGACCTATATCAGAAATCAGCCCGTCTGAGATATCGATAGCGGAAGAGGCCAGCGAACGCAGTGACTGCCCCTGTAACACGCGCGGCATGGGCCGCAGGTGACGTTTAATCAGGGCTTCATGAATGGCCGGATCGTCAATGCGGCAGTGATGCTGCAGCAACGCCAGCCCTGCCGCGCTGTCGCCCAATGTACCGGTGACATAGATCCAGTCGCCGGGTTTTGCGCCCGAACGCTTTAACGCTTTGCCGTGAGGAATCAGCCCATGAATACCCAGCGTCAGGCTGAGAGGCCCCCGCGTCGTGTCTCCCCCCACCAGCTGCATATCGTAATATTCCAGCAGGTCAAACAGGCTTTCGCTGAAGCTGCTCAGCCAGCTTTCATTCACATCCGGCAAGGTCAGCGCCAGGGTTAGCCAGGCAGGATCAGCACCCATCGCGGCCAAATCGCTCAGATTCACCGCCAGTGATTTATAGGCTAAATCTGCAGGATGGATCGTGGGCAGGAAGTGGATACCGGAAACCAGCGTATCGGTGCTGACCGCCAGCGTTTGCTTTTCGGGCACGCTCAGCAGCGCGCAATCGTCGCCGATGCCGAGTTCGACATCACGGCGGCTACGCGTTCTGCGATTGAAGTAGCGTGCGATGAGTTCAAATTCACCACATGACATAATTGCGTTCCGCTTAACCATTAATGAAAAAGGCCGGCAAGCCGGCCTTATTGATTATTTGCGTTGGGGTCGAATTTGCGGACCGGCTTTATCCAGCACACCGTTGACAAATTTATGGCTGTCTTCAGCGCCAAATACTTTCGCCAGTTCGATACCTTCGTTGATGGCCACTTTATAAGGCACATCAGAACGCTTGCTCAGTTCATACAGCGACACACGCAGAATGGCTTTTTCCACCTGCCCCAGTTCTTCTAACTGGCGCGACAGATAGGGTTGCATCAATCCATCCAGGTACGCGCTGTTGGTCGCCACACCGGCCAGCAGTTCGCGGAAATAAGTAATATCGACGTCTTTAACGTCCTGTTCCGCCAGAAACTGGTATTCCACATCGGCAATGTCGTTGTTAGACAACTGCCAGGAGTAAAGCGCCTGGACAGCGCACTCACGGGCGCGACGACGAGCAGCAGGTTTCACAAAATTCCCCTTACAAAAATCAGGCTTTAATGGCTTTCAATACGTTGATCATTTCAAGTGCGGTCAGGGCCGCTTCGGCACCTTTGTTACCCGCTTTGGTTCCAGCACGCTCAATGGCCTGCTCGATATTTTCGGTTGTCAGTACGCCGAATGCCACAGGAATATCGCTGTCCATGGCAACACTGGCAATGCCCGAGCTGGCTTCACCCGCGACGTATTCGAAGTGCGCCGTGCCACCGCGAATCACGGTACCCAGCGCAATCACGGCATCGTGTTTGCCGGTTTTAGCCAGCGCACGCGCGGCCAGCGGCAGTTCGTAAGCGCCCGGTACCCAGACGACAGTGATATTGTCATCGTTGACCTGGCCGATACGCTTCAGGGCATCCACAGCGCCGTCTAACAGGCTCTCGTTGATAAAGTTGTTAAAACGCGCGATAACGATGGCAATTTTTGCCTCTGGCGTTGCAACGGCAGCTTCGATAACTTTCATACATATCCTTTCAGGGGTTTGTTTAGCCCCGCGCAGGGGGGCGGATTCTAACATACTCTTTGGCGGCGTGCTCTCGCTTTTCCGCCTCTGTTATTGCGGTATCAGAGTCAGACGGAGATCGCTGCCGACCTGGCGCACGTCGCTGAAGGCAAAAACCGGCGCGTCAGCCAACTGCGTCAGCCCCGTAAGCTGACACAAACCGCGCGCGTCATTACCCAGTAATTTCGGTGCCACATACACAATGAGTTCGTCAACCAGACCGGCCTGAAGCAATGCCCCTGCCAGCGTGGCACCGGCTTCAACCCAGACGCTGTTAATCTGGCGCTGGCCCAGCACCATCATCAGCGCCACTAAATCCAGTTGGCTGTCGCGTAAAGGAACCGGAATTTGCGTCACCGAGTCAGGCCAGCGCTGAGTGTCGGCCTGCTGTCGCATCAGCCAGGTTTCGCCCAATTGTTCTATAAGTTTGTGCTGCGGTGTTACGCGATTCTGGCTGTCGACGATGATGCGTACCGGCTGGCGTAAGGTCTGCGCATCAACCAGGCGCTGACTGTCGCTGTCCAGTTCGGCCCAGCGTACAGTCAGGGAAGGATCGTCGGCCAGCACCGTTGCGCTGCTGCTGAGAATGGCGGCGCTCTGCGCTCGCAAACGCTGGACATCGCGTCGGGCAGCCGGCGAGGTGATCCACTGGCTTTCGCCACTCGCCATGGCGGTGCGGCCATCCAGTGATGCCCCCAGTTTAAGCTGTATCCAGGGGAAGCCGGTCCGCATGCGTTTCAGGAATCCCCTGTTCAGGGCTTCCGCTTCCTGCATCATCAGTCCGTGGCTGACTTCAATGCCCGCCTGCTGCAGTCGATGTAATCCTCGTCCGGCGACCTGCGGATTGGGGTCCTGCATCGCGGCCACGACGCGTTTTACACCGGCCTCAATAAGCGCGTCGCAACACGGCGGCGTGCGCCCGTGATGACTGCATGGCTCCAGCGTCACATAGGCTGTCGCCCCACGCGCACGCGCACCGGCCATGCGCAGGGCATGCACTTCCGCATGCGGTTCTCCGGCGCGCTGGTGCCAGCCTTCGCCAACAATGTCGCCATCGCGTACAATGACGCAACCGACATTGGGGTTTGGCATGGTAGTAAAACGTCCGCGCCGCGCCAGTTCCAGCGCGCGCGCCATATAACGTTCATCGGTCATGATTTAATCCTGTAATCTGGCAATCTCTTCGCCAAAATCACGCACGTCCTCAAAGCTGCGATAAACAGATGCAAAGCGAATATAGGCCACTTTATCGAGTTTTTTTAGCTCGTCCATGACCAGGTTACCGATCAGCTTGCTGGGAATTTCACGTTCACCCGTCGCACGCAACTGTGTTTTGATATGGCTTACCGCACTCTCTACGGCATCCGCACTGACCGGACGTTTCTCCAGCGCTTTCATCATGCCGCTGGCAAGTTTGTCTTCATTGAAAGGTTCACGCACATCGTTGCTTTTCACCACGCGTGGCATGACCAGCTCAGCGACTTCAAACGTAGTAAATCGCTCATGGCACACCAGACACTGACGACGGCGCCGCACTGACGAACCCTCACTGACCAGACGAGAATCAATCACTTTTGTGTCTACAGCGGAGCAGAATGGGCAATGCATGACGTTTCCTGACACGAGATAAATGGGCCGTACAGTGTAGCGCGAACTGCAAGTCAACAAAATCGATTCCCGTGTTTTACCCCATCCGCTTCACAGACCGGATGGGAAATGCCCGCCCGCGTAAAACCCGCTACGCTTAAAGCGCTCAGGGCAAAAAGCGGAGAACGTAGCCACGTTCGTGCCGATCCGGGGTACTGCATCACCGGATACCTGCGCCACCGCGCTGGCCGGATGCCCGATATCAACCTGTTTCACCATGCATCATTACGCGTAACGCGAGGTGAAATCGGCACGCCAGCGGCTACGGCATTTTATCGCTCAGGGAAAGGCAATTTCAGAGCACACTTAAGGTAATCGGCGTGATTTCAGTTCAGGCTTCAACGCCATAAGCGGATGCTGATGGGTCCCGCGACAAGGGGCAATTATTACGTCATTTGAATAAAGGATAAAAAAACATGATGAACAGGATGGTTTGGGCACCCGCGGCCCTGTCACTGGTTCTGCTAAGTGGTTGCAGCACCCCAGCCCAGCCGCAGGTGAAACAACTGCACCGGGAAGTCAGTCAGCTTAATCAGCAGATGCAGCAACTCACCAGCCAGGCAAGTGCGGTTGAAATTCAGGGACAGCTGAACGCCCATTCACAGCAGGGCGCATGGCTGTTGCCGCAGGCAAACACGCCCGTGGCACTTCAAACGCAGGTTGGCACGCTGCGCCTGTCGCTCGCACGCATTGAGGCCGAGGCCGGCGGTACGCATGCTGACCTGACGCTTCGCACACAAGACAATTCACCGCTGCCCGGACTGCATGTGACAGTAGTCTGGGGCCAGCTCGATCCCGCAACCGGTAAGCCACTTGAGGCCGACAGCCTGACGCAAAACCTCAGCGTTCCCGCTTCACTGACGCCACGCAGTTCGGTCACCGTACCATTACGGTTAAAGGATGTGACGCCGGAGCAACTGGGTTATGTTCGAATTCACCAGGTGATCGCGGATACGTCCAGGCCCTGAAAACAAAAAAGCCGCCAGATTACGCTGGCGGCTTTTTTTATCGTACCAATACTACGGCAGGATCGAAGGCTGATCGGCGCCCTCTTTCTCCACTTTCTGTACCAGCATATGTTCGCGTTTCATGCCCAGCTTCAGCGCCAGCGCTGAAGAAACGTAGATCGACGAAACGGTACCGATGGTGACACCAATCAGCATGGTCAGTGAGAAGCCTTTCAGCAGCGCACCACCAAAGATGAAGAGGATCAGGATCATCGCCAGCGTAGTCAGCGAGGTGATCAGGGTACGGCTTAACGTCTGCGTCAGGGACACGTTCGTAATGTCATAAGAGGAGCCGCGACGGATCTTGCGGAAGTTCTCACGAATACGGTCCGAGACCACGATTTTATCGTTCAGCGAGTAACCGATGACCGACATCAGCGAGGCCACAATCGTAAGGTCAATCTCGACCCGGAACAGCGACAGCAGTCCACAGGTGATAATGACGTCATGCGCCAGCGCCAAAACCGTACCCAGTGCCAGACGCCACTCAAAGCGAATACCGATATAAATCAGAATCGCAATCAGTGCCGACAGCAGGGCTAACGCCCCGGCCTGCGCCAGATCGCTGCCCACGCTCGGTCCGACAAACTCGATACGTTTGACCGTCGCGTTTTGCTGCGTCGTCTGGTTGATAACCGTTACCACTTTATTACCCAGCTCGGTTCCCGCAGGCCCTGTGACCGGCGGCATGCGCACCATCACATCGCGGCTGCTACCGAAATTCTGGATCAACGGTTCCTGGAACCCGGACTTCACCAGCGCACCGCGGATGGCGTCGAGATCGGCCGGTTTCTCCAGATTGATCTCAATGACCGTACCGCCGGTGAAATCGAGCCCCCAGTTAAAACCGCGTACGCCAACAATGGCAATCGAGATGATGATTAACAGTCCCGAAATGATGAATGCCAGCGTATCCCAGCGCATAAAGTCAACGACTTTACGGCCGTGGTTTAACTGCTCAATGTTATATTCCTGTGCCACAACGCACTCCTCAGATAGACAGCTTCTTAACGCGCTTGCCACCGTACATCAGGTTGATAATGGCGCGGGTTCCGACGATCGATGTGAACATGGAGGTCGCAATACCGATAGCCGTTGTAATCGCAAAGCCCTTAATGGAGCCCGTACCAATTGCATACAGAATCACCACCTTAATCAGGGTCGTCACGTTCGCATCGACAATACTGGAGAAGGCACCTTTGTAGCCCTCATGAATTGCCTGCTGTACGGAACGCCCGTTGCGCAGTTCTTCTTTGATACGTTCATTGATCAGGACGTTTGCATCGACTGCCACCGCCAGCGTCAGCACAATACCGGCGATGCCTGGCATGGTCAGCGTGGCCCCCGGTAACAGCGACATAATGCCGACAATCAGCACCAGGTTTGCCAGCAGTGCGCTGGTCGCAATCAGGCCCACTTTCTTGTAGTACAGCACCATAAACAGGATGGAGGCGACCAGGCCCCACAGGCAGGCTTCCAGCCCCTGAGTAATGTTCTGCTGACCCATTGTCGGACCGATTGTCCGCTCTTCCACAATCTGGATAGGCGCAATCAAGGCCCCGGCGCGCAGCAGCAGTGACAGCTGACGTGCTTCGTTCGGGTTGCTGATACCGGTGATGCGGAAGCTGTTGCCCAGGCGTGACTGGATGTTGGCGACGTTAATCACCTCTTCCTGTTTCACCAGAATGGCGCGACCATTCGCATCTTTCTTACCGCTGTCTTTGTACTCCACAAACAGGGTCGCCATCGGTTTACCGATGTTGTCCTTGGTGAAGTTCGACATGATATTACCGCCCGCGCCATCGAGTGAAATATTCACCTGAGGCTGGTTGTATTCGTCCATGCTGGAGGTCGAATCGGTAATGTGGTCACCGGTCAGAATCACGCGTTTGTACAGCACGACAGGCTGGCCGTCACGCATGTCTTTGACCTCGGAATCCCCCGGCACGCGACCATTGGCGGCGGCGGTCGGATCAACGCTGGTATTGACCAGACGGAACTCCAGCGTCGCGGTTGCGCCCAGAATTTCTTTGGCGCGCGCCGTGTCCTGAATACCTGGCAGTTCTACCACGATGCGGTCAGAACCCTGACGTTGCACCAGCGGCTCCGCGACACCCAGTTGGTTCACACGATTACGCAGGATAGTGATGTTCTGCTGAACGGCATATTCGCGCGCTTCGCTGAGGCGAGCATCGGTCATGGTGGCTCGCAGAGCATCGTTACCGCTGTTGCTGATCACCAGATCCTGATGACGGGATGACAGCCACTTCACGGCAGCGTCACGGCTGGCTGCGTCACGGAAACGGATTTCCACGCCGTAGTTAGCAATCTTGCTGACGTTGGTATAAGGGATATTCTTTTCGCGCAGGTCGCTGCGCAGGCTGTCCGCATTCTGCTCTTGCAGTTTGCTCAGGGCAGTGTCCATATCCACTTCCATCAGGAAGTGCACGCCACCGCGCAGATCGAGGCCAAGTTTCATTGGCTGCGCCGCCAGCAGGGTAAGCCAGCGCGGCGTTGCGGGAGCCAGATTCAGCGCCACAACATAGTTTTCGCCCAGCGCTTTCATGATCGCTTCACGGGCGCGCAACTGCACATCCGTGTTAGAAAAACGCGCCGTAATCGCCCCGTTTTCCAGGGCAACAGACTTCGCCTGAATATTATCTTGTTTTAATACGTTCTGAATTTGATCCAACGTTTGCTCACTGGCGGCGCTTCCGCGCGCGCCAGTGATTTGAACAGCCGGATCCTCACCATAAAGGTTGGGAAGTGCATATACCAGGCCAATGACAAGCACCACGACCAGCATTATGTACTTCCACAAAGGATAACGATTTAACACGGCAGTTCCCTTAGGGAAGTAAAAATTACAGCGCCTTCATAGAACCTTTCGGCAGGACGGCAGCCACGAAATCACGTTTAATAACCACTTCGGTAGTGTCGTTTAGCGCAATCGCAATGTAGCCGGTTTCTGCCACTTTGGTTACGCGCCCCACCAGGCCACCATTCGTCAGCACTTCATCACCTTTGGAGATAGAATCCATCAGCTTCTTGTGCTCTTTTGCGCGTTTCTGCTGAGGGCGCAGGATCATGAAGTAAAAAATCAGGCCAAAGACGACCAGCATGATCACCAGAGAATACGGACTTCCCTGAGACGGTGCGCCTGCTGCAGCCACAGCGTCAGAAATGAAAAAACTCATTAAATTTCCCTCATTGATGAATTATCAGACGTTAAAGGCGGAACCGCTTTGCCCGTCCGTTGGTAGAACTCGGTAACAAAGCGCTCTAATTTACCCTCTTCAATAGCCTGGCGTAAACCTGCCATCAGGCGCTGGTAGTAGCGCAGGTTATGAATCGTGTTCAGACGCGCGCCCAGTATTTCGTTACAGCGATCAAGATGATGCAAGTAAGCACGGCTGTAATTGCGACAGGTGTAACAATCACACTCGGCATCCAGCGGCGACACATCGTCTTTATGCTTCGCATTGCGGATTTTTACCACGCCGTCCGTCACAAATAAGTGACCATTACGTGCATTACGCGTTGGCATCACACAGTCAAACATGTCCACGCCGCGACGCACGCCTTCGACCAGATCTTCTGGTTTGCCCACGCCCATTAAATAACGCGGTTTGTCCTCAGGGATCTGTGGACAAACATGCTCCAGGATGCGGTGCATGTCCTCTTTCGGCTCACCGACCGCCAGGCCGCCCACAGCGTACCCATCAAAGCCAATCTCTACCAGACCTTTCACAGACACATCACGTAAATCTTCGTAAACCGAGCCCTGAATAATACCGAACAGCGCGTTCTTGTTGCCCAGGCTGTCAAAGCGGTCACGGCTGCGCTGCGCCCAGCGTAACGACATCTCCATTGAGCGTTTCGCATAATCCCAGTCGGCCGGGTACGGCGTGCACTCATCGAAGATCATGACGATATCGGAGCCCAGATCGTACTGAATTTCCATGGATTTTTCTGGATCGAGGAAAATCTGATCGCCATTGATCGGGTTACGGAAGTGAACGCCCGCTTCGGTGATTTTACGAATGTCGCCCAGGCTGAAGACCTGGAAACCGCCGGAGTCCGTCAGGATAGGGCCTTTCCACTGCATAAAATCATGCAGATCGCCATGCAGCTTCATGATTTCCTGACCGGGACGCAGCCAGAGGTGGAAAGTATTGCCCAGAATAATTTGCGCGCCGGTATCCTGCACTTCTTCCGGCGTCATGCCTTTTACGGTGCCATAGGTGCCCACGGGCATAAACGCCGGGGTTTCGACCACGCCACGATCAAAAACCAGACGCCCGCGACGCGCGCGACCGTCTGTGGTATCAAGCTCAAATTTCACAAGACCTCCATCGGAGAAACAGTCCGATGTATGATTAAAAGTGGCGCATGATAACAACCACAGAAGCCGCTACACAAGCCAGCCAGCGAGTTAGCGTATGACAGGATTTATCGATTTCTGCTTCATTGTGCCAATTTTCTGGCACAAGTGTGGCGTACCTGCTCAGTCTCAGAGTAAAGGAAGCCTTGCCATTAGAATGTCTCAATGCCAGGATCAGTGAAAATTTATGGGAAAATTCTAATGGTAAAACTTTTCACCAAATACTTTTCAGTGGGTGTGATCAATACGGCCATCCACTGGATTGTTTTTTTATGTCTTTTGTACGGGGGGGCCAATCAGACGCTGGCCAATTTTGGCGCGTTTTGTGTCGCTGTTAGTTTTTCATTTTTTGTTAACGCCCGATGGACGTTCAAGTCTGAGACGACTGCTTTTCGCTATATGATTTACGTGCTTTTTATGGGTTCAGTAGCATCAGCAGTCGGTTGGGTTTCAGACAAATGCAGTTATCCTCCACTCCTTACTCTCATAGCTTTCTCGGCAATTAGTCTTGTTTGTGGCTTTCTCTACTCTAAATTCATAGTGTTCAGGGATTGAAAATGAAAATATCACTTGTCGTTCCAGTATTTAACGAAGAAGAAGCTATTCCAATTTTTTATCAATCCGTAAGGCATGAGCTTAAAGATTGGGAAGTCGAAATCGTTTTCGTTAATGATGGTAGTAAGGACTCAACTGAGAGCATTATTAATGCTCTGTCCTTATCAGACGAACTTGTTAAATCACTATCTTTTACTCGTAATTTCGGAAAGGAACCTGCTCTTTTCGCTGGTCTTGAGCATGCCTCAGGCGAGGCCATCATCCCTATAGATGTTGATTTACAGGATCCGATTTCGGTAATTCCTCAACTTATCGACAAGTGGCTATCAGGAGCTGACGTCGTTCTTGCAAAAAGGACTGACAGAAGCACAGATGGACATATGAAGCGTAAAACAGCTGAGTGGTTTTACCGCCTCCATAACCGTATCAGCTCCCCCAAAATAGAGGAAAATGTTGGGGATTTCCGGCTGATGTCCAGATCCACTGTAGAGCATATAAAGCTGCTGCCTGAGCGAAATCTGTTCATGAAAGGTATTCTGTCTTGGGTTGGTGGAAGAGTAGAGGTAGTAGAATACACCCGCGCTGAACGTGTTGCAGGGACGACGAAATTTAATGGCTGGAAGTTATGGAATCTTGCTCTTGAAGGTATAACCAGCTTTTCTACATTCCCACTTAGAATGTGGACATATATAGGCCTTTTTGTTGCTGGATTATCTTTCATCTACGGTGCATGGATGATTATAGATACAATGATTTTCAGTAACCCCGTAAGAGGATATCCATCTCTTATCGTATCAATACTCTTTCTTGGTGGTGTACAACTAATAGGAATTGGGGTCTTAGGAGAGTATGTTGGCAGAATATACCTTGAAGTAAAGCAGCGGCCTAAATATATTTTAAAGGAAGAGAAAAGCAATGGATGTCAGTATGAAAAATAGAGCTAATAGATCGATATTTGTAATGACTGCTGTTTTTATTGTGTCATTCATCCTTATTGTCTTACGCAGACCTGATATCATTTTCAATGCTCAACCATGGGCCGAAGATGGAGTTGTGTGGATTCATTTTATCCATAACAATGGTTTTCTTTCCACCATATTCGAGCCACAAAATGGATACTATCAAACAATTTCTAAACTTGTTTTTGGTATCGCTCTTCAGTTTGGTTTAGAAAATGCGCCATTAATAGCTAACGCGTGCGCAATTTCATTGCGCTGTTTTATGGTAATGTTTCTTCTCTCTTCTCGGTTCAAAAGTATCAATATCTGGTATCGCTTGGCTATGGCGACGTATTTCATAATGATGCCTAATGTTGACGAGGGTTACGTCAATATAACAAATGCTCACTGGTATTTATCTGTATATTTGATGATGGTGCTCATTGCTAAAAAACCCGATAGCAGGACTGGTATTTTACACGATTACTTAGTGCTTTTTATTTCAGCACTCAGCGGACCTTTTATAGTATTTGTGGCACCATGCATTCTGGTAAAAAGAATCTATGAAAGAGGTGGATTGTGGCCGGCAATTAAAGGAATTAACAGTTTTGACATTCTTGCAGCATTACTGACCTTGCTTCAGGTTGCGGCCATATTAACGACCTCTTCTGCTAACAGGACCTCCGCACCGCTCGGCGCAAGTTTTTCTCTGCTTTCTGACATAATAAACTATAGAATAGTTGTTGGAACATTTTTTGATAATGTTAAAACACTTTTCATTTCAAATCTTACAGCAATCAACATTGCCAGCTTTATAGTTTTTGCTGCCATTTTCATCGTCATCTTCGTCAAAGGTGGCAAAAATATTCGCATTTGTATGTTATTTCCAGTAATAATGATAGGCTTTTCTCTAGCGAAACCTATGATGGCTGACAATTCTGCTCAGTGGCCAGTTTTCCTGATACCTGGTGCCGGGCAACGATATTTTATTGTGACTAACATATTCTTCTTCGCGCTTGCCCTCTATATCCTTCACTGGCTGGCAAAAGGAAGATCATCTGCTGCTATCGTTGTAACTGTGATTATGGCACCATTATATGCATCTTACTTTAATATATATCCCCTTAAGGATATGCATTACAAAGAGCAAATTTCTGATTACAATCGCCTGACTGCCGGGCAGTCAATAAATATAAACATCAATCCCGGATGGTCTTTCAGTCTGATTAAGAAGTAATTTATTGCGCCCTTCGGGGCGCTTTTTCCTTATTAGATTAGCACAGACTTTTAGATTTTTTTCGCCAAACATAAAATTGAGCTATAACATTATTTAATATGATCACTTCAAAAAATTCCGGGCATAAATCTGTCTTCGACGTAGCGTTGTATTGAATAGCGCTTAGAATGTTTACTCAGGCTTTAAATAACAAACACATAAATTTTCTGTTCCATCCTTTTGAGTTTTGCTCTCTCTGTAAGCTCTCACAGCCTGATCACAAAAACCGGCACCTTAGGTGCGTCATAATCGTTTTATAGTTAAATATGAGTTGTGCCTTATTGCATTTCTTAGCGCCGTGAAATGTCGTTTACCTATTATTAATTTGGCATATGCATAAAGCCTAACCTTACGAAATGGCGTGTTCAGGACGGAACGCCGCTGATGGTTCTGAAGGAATTGGGAGGATGGGAGAAGCTGGAGATGGTTAACAAATACGCCCATCTGAGCGGTGAACATTTGAGCAAATTCAGCGGGGTTGTCACATTTCTGGCACAGAAGGAAAATGACGAGAGCACATCTGGCAGGACATCTCTCGTAAGTTGATGTTTTGAAGTGAAAATTAATAAACCCTGAACCGCCCTGTTAACATGAACATCGGAGAAACAGTCCGATGTTCAAAGTAAACAGATCAGGCGCCCACTTTTTCCAGCGGCGCCTGAGGGTTTTTGCTGATAAACATCGCGTCGCCGTAGCTGAAGAAACGGTATTCTTCTGCCACCGCAGCGCGATAAGCAGCCATGGTGTGCTGGTAACCGGCGAAGGCCGAGACCAGCATAATCAGGGTTGATTCCGGCAAATGGAAGTTGGTGATTAATGCATCGATCACCTGGTACTCGTAGCCCGGATAGATAAAAATTTGGGTATCGTCGAAGAACGGCGCAATCAGGGCATCCTGACTGGCTTTGGCGGCGCTTTCCAGCGAACGTACCGAGGTGGTGCCAACGGCGACCACTTTATTCCCCCGCGCCTTACAGGCCAGCACCGCGTCTACCACATCCTGCGGGACTTCAGCATACTCCGCGTGCATGTGGTGATCTTCAATCGTCTCGACGCGCACCGGTTGGAAGGTGCCCGCCCCAACGTGCAACGTGACAAAGGCCATTTCCACGCCTTTATCTTTGAGCGCCTGCAACAGTGGCTCATCAAAATGCAGCCCCGCCGTGGGCGCGGCGACGGCACCGGGTCGGGCGCTGTAAACCGTTTGATAAAGCTCACGATCCGCCTCTTCATCCGGGCGGTCAATGTACGGCGGCAGCGGCATATGGCCGACGCGGTTAAGAATGTCCAGTACGTCACGGTCATCGTCAAAGGCGATCTCGAACAACGCATCGTGCCGCGCCACCATAGTGGCTTTCACGCTCTCGTCGTCACCCAGCAGCAGCGCTGCGCCAGGCTTCGGCGCTTTCGATGCGCGAACATGCGCCAGCACGCGCTTGTCATCAAGCATGCGCTCGACCAGCATCTCAATTTTGCCGCCGCTTGCCTTGCGTCCGAACACCCTGGCCGGGATAACGCGCGTGTTGTTAAACACCAGCAGATCTCCGGGCTGGAGCTTATCCAGCACATCCGTAAACACGCCGTGAGTGAGCGCGCCGGTTGGGCCATCCAGCGACAGCAGGCGGCAACCACTTCGTTGCGCCTGGGGATAATGGGCGATAAGAGATTCAGGCAAATCAAAAGCAAAATCGGCGACACGCATGACAGACTTCTTACTCAGAAAAACAGGCGGCACAGTTTAGCGGAAAACCGAACAATTCTGAACAACTGGCTGCGTAAACGGAGTTGCGCTTATAATGCCGCATGAATTTTCTTGCGCATCTTCACTTAGCCCATCTTGCCAACAGCTCTTTGCTGGGCAATCTGATGGCCGATTTCGTTCGCGGCGCGCCGCACCAACACTGGCCTGAACCGGTGGCCGACGGCATTCTGATGCATCGTCGCCTGGACGTAATGACCGATGCCCTGCCGGAAGTGCGCGCGGCACGCCAGCTTTTCCGGGCAGAGACCTATCGCGTCGCCCCCATCACGCTGGATGTAATCTGGGACCATTTTCTGGCGCGCCACTGGGATCGCGTTCATCCGTCACAAACGCTGCAAGCGTTTACGGCCCGTGCCGAGCGCGAAATCGTCCCGCAACTGGCCGCCACGCCCGAGGAATTTAAAGAACTGAATGCGGTGATGTGGCGAGAACGCTGGTTCGAACACTACGCCGATCCCCTGCGCCTTGAACGCGTGCTGAATGGCATGGCCCGACGTCGGCCAAGGCTGGCGGCACTCAGCGACTCTTACCAGGACTTCACCGCCCATTATCCGGCCTTTGAAGCCTGTTTCTTTCAGTTTTATCCCCGCCTGATGCAGTTGGCCGCCAGCCGGCAGCTGTGATTCACCCTCTTTATCAGGTAAGACGCGGCTTACCTGATAACGCTGAAAAAGCACGCAAACAGTACACCGACGATATTGCCATTACTGGCGCACTACGGCTTAATAAGCCTTGCTTAACTATGCTTTGCGCTACTCTCACTGTCAGACCGCCTGTTCAGGCGCTTCCTGTATTCGATGTGTTTTAAAATCATAAGAGGGAAACATGTCATCCGCTTCACATTCTGAAATTGACGCGCGCTATCGCTACGCCTGCGAAATCGCCCGTGCCGCCGCAAGCCGCGCCTTGTCATGGTATCAACAGCGTCAAAAACTGGTGGTGGAACATAAAAGGGACCTTCAGGACGTGGTCAGTGAAGCTGACCGTAACGTTGAAGAATTAATTAAATCACTGATTGCAGAACGCTATCCCGAGGATGCGGTATTAGGTGAAGAGAGCGGTGGAGAAACAGGCGAGGCCCGCATTTTATGGGTCATCGATCCGATTGATGGCACCGCCTGCTTCGTCAATGGTCTGCATAACTGGTGCGTTTCGCTGGCCATCGTCTGCGAAGGTGAACCGGTGGTGGGCGTGGTTTGCGATCCCAATCATCAGGAGCTGTTTCACGCCCGCAAAGGCCAGGGCGCCTGGCTTAATGAGACCCGGCTTGAGGTTCATCAGGCCCGTCACCTCAACGAAGGGCTGTTGGGCATCAGTAATTCCAGCCGGGTGCCGGGAGAAAAGGTTACGCAGCTTATCGATGCGCTACTCAAACAAGGCGGGATGTTCATTCGCATCGGCTCCGGTGCCTTAACCAGCGCCTGGGCCGCTGCCGGTCGCCTGATTGGCTATTACGAAGCCCATATGCATCCCTGGGACAGCCTGCCGGGCATCGTGTTAATGCGGGAAGCGGGCGGCGTCACCAATGACTATATGCGCAATGATGGCCTGAAAAACGGCAATCCCGTTTTGCTGGCGAATGCCGTAATCTATCCACAGATTAAAGCCCTTCTCGCGCCCCAGGAACTGGAGGATGAATAATGTCTGCCTGTAGCCCCCTGCGCGTAGTCGCGCTCTGTGCGTTATGGTTCGCGGCGGGGTCGCTTTACGCGGCGCCAGAATACCAGTTAGAGAAAGTGGTCGAACTCAGCCGACACGGGGTGCGCCCGCCGACGCCGGGCAACCGCCAGGAGACCGAGGCAGCAACCGGACAGCCCTGGCCCCGGTGGAGTACAGCGGACGGCGAGCTGACGGGCCATGGCTACAGTGCGGTGGTGAATAAAGCGCGCTGGGAAGGCGATCACTATCGCCAGTTGGGATTACTTCCCGCGGGTTGTCCGGACGCGACAGCACTCTACGTACGCGCCAGCCCTCTTCAGCGAACGCGCGCCACTGCCGAAGCGTTGGTGGATGGCGCATTTCCCGGCTGCGGCGTGGCGGTGCATACCGTCACGGGCGACGTCGATCCGCTTTTTCAGACGGAAAAACTGCCCTTTGCCCGCATCGATCCGCAGCGAGAGATGGAAGAAAAGCGGCGTGTGGCGGGCGATTTAGCACAGCGACAGCAGCAGCTCCAGCCCGCCATTCAGGCGCTTAAACAGGCGGTCTGTGCGGCTAATCGCACGTGCCCGTTTTTTGATCGCCCCTGGCAGTTAAAGCAGACCAAAAGCGGCAGCGTCTATGTTGAAGGCTTAAGCACGCTGGCCGCCATGGTCGAGACGTTGCGCCTGGGCTACAGCGAAAACTTACCGTTCGCGAGGCTGGCGTGGGGCCACATCACTTCCGCTCAACAGATCACCGCCCTGCTCCCCCTGCTGACGGCCAGTTATGATCTCAGCAATGATGTGCTCTATATGGCGCAACGTCGTGGCTCGCTTCTGTTACAGCGGATGCTCGACGCCATTCAGGGGAACGATCCCGATGTACGATGGGTACTGCTGGTGGCTCATGACACGAATATCGCGATGGTTCGTCGCCTGATGGGATTTGAATGGCAACTGCCGGGGTATACGCGCGGTAATATTCCGCCGGGAAGCAGCCTGGTGATGGAGCGCTGGCGGGATACGCAAAGCAATCAGCGCTACCTGCGCGTCTATTTTCAGGCACAAAGTCTGGACGGGCTACGTCAGTTACAACCCATTAATGACCGTCATCCTTTGTTGCGTCAGGAGTGGCAGCAAGCCGGCTGCCATATCACCGACGTGGGTACACTGTGCCCGTTACAGGATGCGATTGCCGCGTTGGGTCAACAGCTGGACCGCAGCGCGATCGTTCCGGAATCCCTTATATTACCCGCGCAGAACGCATTAGCGCCCGTGTCGGGTTAACGGTGGGCTTTCTCTTATTTTTCGGCAACTTATTTAACGACGTACGCTTTTGCATTAGCATCGTTTCGTCAATCATCCCTCTGTTTGTTTCATTTGCTATGTGACGTTTTCGGCGAATCCTTTCGCCGATTTTATTTCGTCGTGTCAGTCGCCTTCGCGGCCGGGAATCAGGACGGCTTGCGCACCAGCTTATAACCCAGCAGCAACAGCACAATCCACACCATGCCCACGTAAAGTGAGATGCGCGTATCCGGAAAGTAGCCGATCAGGCCGATGATAAAGCATAAAAAGGCTACGCCGAAACCGGCTGTCCAGCTTCCGCCCGGGAGGGCAAATGTCAGCTGACGGGCTGCCGCTTTACCAATTTTGCGGCGAAACGCAATCTGGGACAGCAGAATCATAATCCAGACCCAGACGGTGGCAAAGGTGGCCAGAGAGGCAATGACCAGGAACACTTTCTCGGGCATCAGGTAGTTGAGCCAGACCGCAATCAGCATGGCAAACATCATAACTACTACCGTGACCCACGGAATCCCGCGTGCTGACACCTTCATAAACACTTTAGGCGCATGGCCCTGCTGCGCCATACCGTGCAGCATACGCCCGACACCGAACACATCGCTGTTAATCGCGGACAGGGAGGCCGTCAGTACCACAAAGTTGAGGATAGAAGCGGCAGCGGCAATACCCAGATGCTGGAAGGTCAGCACAAACGGGCTACCGTTGGTGCCCACCTGATTCCATGGATAGAGGGACATGATGACAAACAGCGTACCAACGTAAAACACCAGAATACGCATCGGCACGGAATTAATGGCGCGTGGGATGGAGGTCGCCGGATCCTTAGCTTCACCGGCCGTGATGCCAATAATTTCTATCCCGCCGTAAGCAAACATCACCATCTGAAGTGACAGCAGCATGCCAACGATCCCGTGGGCAAAAAAGCCGCCGTTGGTCCACAGGTTGTGAATGCCGGTCGGCTGGCCACCGTTACCGATGCCCCAGATGATCATGCCAAATCCGGCCAGAATCATCACAATAATGGTGGCGACTTTGAAGAAGGAGAACCAGAACTCCACTTCGCCGAACACCTTCACGCTCATCAGATTGACCGCACCGATGATCAGCACGACGCTCAGTACCCAGATCCAGTGCGGCACCTCCGGGAACCAGACACCCATATAAATACCAAATGCCGTGACGTCGGCGATGGCCACAATCAGAATTTCAAAGCAGTACGTCCAGCCGGTGATATACCCAGCCATTTGTCCAAGATAATCCTGCGCGTAACGAGAAAACGAGCTGGCCTGGGGATTATTAACGGACATTTCTCCCAGCGCGCGCATGATAATGTACGCCACCGCGCCGCCGATAATATAGGCGAGCAGAACGCTCGGTCCTGCCATCCTGATGGCGTCCGCCGAGCCATAAAACAGCCCGGTGCCAATCGCCGATCCCAGCGCCATAAAACGGATGTGGCGCGTGCTCAGTCCGCGTTTGAGCTTGTTGGTTTCTTGCATAACAACCTGTACCTGTGAAATGAAAAAACCACGGGCAAGCCCGTGGTTAAAGAAGAATCAATCTTAGCCGTTACGAGTGAACTGTCACCTGTTCCGGCCCTTTTAACCGATCAACCAACGCCACAAGCAGCAACATCACCAGTGAGGGCGGCAACCAGGCAAGCCCCTGGTCGGCTAATGGCAGATGCTGGCTGAATGCGGGTAACGCCTCTTTAAACCCGGTGGTTTTGATTGCGTCAAGGATACCAAACAGCAGGCTGACAAGCATAGTCGGAGCAATGATTCGGCTGCTTTTGTTCCAGATATTCTGGGTAAAACTCAGCACAACCAATACGATGCACGGCGGATAAATGGCGGTCAGCACCGGAATCGAGATCTGGATCAGATGACTCAGCCCCAGGTTGGAAACCACCATGGAGAACAGCCCCAGCACAAACACCAGTGTTTTGTATGACAACGGCAGATACTGGGCAAAAAACTCGGCGCAGGCACAGGTCAGGCCCACGGCTGTCACCATACAGGCAATAAAAATCAGCGCGGCAAGGAAGAAGCTGCCCATATCGCCAAAGGTGTGCTGTACGTAGGCATGCAGAATCGCGGCGCCGTTAGCATTTTGATCGACCAGCGCCCCGCTTCCTGCGCCCAGTTTAAACAGGCTCAGGTAGACCAGCGTCAGCCCTACACCCGCGATAATACCCGCCAGTACCGTATAACGGGTTAACAGTGCCGCGTTATCAATACCGCGTGAACGGGCCGCATTCACAATCACAATCCCGAATACCAGGGCACCCAGCGTATCCATCGTGAGATAGCCGTTCACGAAACCGCTGGAAAACGCAGCGCGCTGGTAGTCGGCGGTGGCCGGAATGGTGCCGCCTGCCGGCCACAGCAGGGCGGCAACGCCGAGCAGCGTCAGGGCGGCAATTTTCAGCGGTGCCAGAATATGCCCGACCGTATCCAGCAGTTTGCCGGGATAGAGCGAAATGCCCATCACCAGCACAAAGTAGATCAGGCTGTAGATGAACAACGGCAATGCACCGTCGCCGGTGATCGGCGCGATCCCGACTTCAAACGACACCGTGGCGGTGCGCGGCGTGGCAAAGAGTGGCCCCACCGCCAGATAGCAGACAGTGGCCAGAACCACCCCGGCAATTTTACCAATCGGTGTACTCAGCGCGTCAATCCCGCCGCCGACGCGCGCCAGCGCAATGACGGTGATGACGGGTAATCCCACAGCGGTAAGCAGAAACCCTAAAGCGGCCACCCAGACATGTTCGCCTGACTGAATACCGACCATAGGAGGAAAGATAATGTTACCCGCACCAACAAACAGGGCAAACGTCATAAAGCCCAGCGCGAGAATGTCTTTAACGGTTAAACGATGTGTCATACGGCCTGTCACTGATGTTGCGATGAAAGATAAGTTTGCGTTGCCCCCTCGCTGCGCCATGACAACGGCTGATCAGACCACAGCAGCGCATTATGCGCAGCGTCCGGTTTAGCGCAGGTGATTTGAGCTGCTTTTTTTCTGTTCACAGAGGGATAAATCGACAACGGCCGTAAGTAAAACGTTTATAGCGAAGAAAGGCAATACGAGATCGGAAAACCAGAGGCTTATTTCGTGATTTAAGTCAAAATTAGTGGATCACATCAATATTAGCAGCAAGCACATCAGATGATGTGCCTTAATAATAAACAGGCCATGGGAAATACCAGCGTGCTGACGTCTTTTTATGCACAAGTGGCGCATACATTGCGCCACACTGCGCACTTTTGACGCTTACCAGACCTGATTCGCCACATCCACAACCAGACGAATCTTCTGCCACTGTTCCGCTTCGGTCAGGCTGTTCCCCTCTTCCGTTGAGGCAAAGCCACACTGTGGACTAAGGCAGATCTGGTCAAGGCTGAGGTACTGCGTCGCCTCCTGTAAACGTGCTTTTACCTGATCCACGTCTTCGAGTTCGCCGACTTTGGTGGTAATTAAACCAAGCACCGCTTGCTGATGACCCGGCCGGATAAAACGCAGCGGTTCGAAACCGCCGGAACGGTGGTTATCATATTCCAGGAAAAACGCATCGACATTAACAGTGCCAAACAGGATTTCGGCCACAGGTTCATAGCCGCCTTCTGAAATCCAGGTCGAACGGAAATTGCCGCGGCAGACATGCAGACCGACGGTCAGATCGGCCGGTTTATCCTCCAGCGCTTTATTCAGCACGCGGGCGTAGGTTCGGGCCAGCTGCTCGGGATCGTCACCGCGCTCGCGGATCTCACGCTTTTGCTCGTCCGAGCACAGGTACGCCCACACCGTATCATCCAGTTGCAGATAGCGGCAGCCTGCCGCATAAAAGGCGGCGATTGCGTCTTTGTAAGTCTGTGCCAGATCGTCAAAGTACACATCAAGATCGGGATAAACCTCCGCGTCGATCACTTTACGTCCGCCACGGAAATGCAGCACGCTGGGACTGGGAATCGTCATTTTCGCCACGGCATCCCCTGCGATGCCTTGCAAAAAGCGGAAATGATCCAGCATCGGATGCCCGTCAAACCCCAGTTTGCCGGTCACTTTGACACCGTGCGCTTTGGTCTGTACGCCGTTGAACTGAATGCCCTGATCGGCTTCAAAATGTTCCACGCCTTTCAGGCCGTAGAAAAAGTCAAAATGCCACCAGCCGCGACGGAATTCCCCATCCGTGACCACTTTGAGGCCGTTTTCACGCTGTTTTGCCACCACATCACGGATGGCTTCGTTTTCAACCTCACGCAACTCGTCAGCGCTGATTTCCCCCGCCTGGTATTTCTCGCGAGCCTGTTTGATCGCGGCAGGACGAAGAAAGCTGCCAACGGTGTCGGCACGAAACGGGGCGGTTTGTCTTTGCATGATCACTCCTTGTCACGGCCAGATAATTTCGGCCGGGAATAGTTACATAATATTATTTTAGCCCTCTGGATGGCTAAACGTCTAAATGCAGAGTGACATGCTGTTCTCTCAGCGGCAAACGAATAAAATTCACGTCGCCTGAAAAAAATTCATGTTGCATCGTCGCCGTCGGCTTTTCTGTCAGCGGCCGCAGCACAGACAGCCTGATGGGGCTTACGGGTCCGGAGGCAGGCTGTTTCACGGTGACGCTACCGGCGTCTGTTGACGGGCAGGTGGGCGTTATTCGAGCGAAGCGCGAGCCTGAGCAATCTGCGCCGCAGAGAGCGGCAAATACCCGGCCTCGCTGACGCGCTGTTGACCCTGACTGGAAAGCACCTGTCGTAAAAAGGCATCGACCAGTGGCGGTAAAGGTTTACCTGGCGCTTTATTCACATAGAGATAAAGCGGACGCGACCATGGATAGCGGCCGGTACGGATAGTCTCTGGATCCGGTGCCACCGCGTCGCCGTTTTTGGTCACCACGGGCAGCAACCTGACGCCGCTCAGATGGAAACCAAAACTGGCATAGCCGATACTGCGGGGATTACCGGCTACGGCCTGTACCACGGCGGCAGAACCGGGAAACTCGGCCACGTCATTGCGGAAATCGCCCTGACACAGCGCCTGCTGTTTGAAAAAGCCCCATGTTCCCGAGGCGGAGTTACGGCCATAGCGCTGGATGGGACGCTGCTGCCATTCTGTCTGGTGCAGTCCCAGGTCACCCCAGCGTTGTGGAACCTGATGCGCGCCGCAAAGCCGGGTGATGGAAAAAACCGCATCGAGCTGCCGCGGATCAATTTCACGCAGCGGGTTACGTTGATTGACCACCACGACCAGCGCATCCATTGCCACCGGCACGGCCAGCGGCGGATAGCCATAGCGCGCCTCAAAGGCCTGGCGCTCATCAGCCTGCATCGGACGACTCATCGCGCCCAGTTGAACGGCCCCGGCGGTCAACGCAGTGGGCGCGGTAGACGACCCCGAAGCCTGAACCTGAACGTTCACGCCAGGCGCCTGACGGCTAAAGTCATCTCCCCATAACGTCATCAGATAGCCGAGCGTGTCGGAGCCGGCGCTACTGAGATTTCCGGACAGCATGACGGGCTGCGCCTGCCCGAGGGCTGGCAACAGCGAAAAGAACACCAAAAGAAAAACGCGCATCGTTCCGGTCCGTTCACGATTGATGAACGGCATTCTCCTGCATCCCGTTACTGACAATCAACCTTGGTGCCAGGGTAAATGTAAAACAGGTTTCCTGATGCGGGATGCTGGTGATCTCCAGCCGGGCATTATGGTGACTCAACGCATGTTTGACGATAGCCAGCCCCAGCCCGCTGCCGCCGGTCGCACGTGAACGCGCTTTGTCTACACGATAAAAGCGTTCGGTCAGGCGCGGAATATGCTCAGCGGGAATACCGGGACCGTTATCGCAGACCTTAAATACCGCGCCCTGCTTGCTGCGTAACCAACTGATATCAATTCGTGTGCCGTCTGGCGTATGGTTGACCGCGTTGTAGACCAGGTTGGAGATGGCACTGCGCAATTGCTCGTCATTGCCAAACACTTTCAGATGCGGATCGGTGTGAAAATGGATTTGATGTCGCCCGCCGCTCAGCGTTTCCGCTTCATGTTGCAGCAGTTTCAACATGACCGGCACATCAACTTTTTCTTTCATATTGATGACCGGGGCCGCCTCAATACGCGACAGCGTCAGAAGCTGCTTCACCAGGCTGTCCATTCGGCGGGTTTGTTCTGACATGGTGTGCAACGCTTTGTCACGCGAACGTTGATTCATGACCGAGTCATTCATCATCTCCAGATAACCCTGAAGCACCGTCAGCGGCGTGCGAAGTTCGTGACTGACGTTGGCGAAGAAGTTGCGTCGTGCACCTTCCAGCTGGTGCATTTGCGTTACGTCGCGGGCCACCATCAACCACTGGCCTTCGCTGTAGGGCATAACACGAAATTCCATGTGATGCTGGTTATTCAGCACCAGCGTCAGCGGCTTGTCGAAATCGCGCTGACGCAGATAACGTGAAAATTCAGGATAGCGCAGCAGATTAAGGATATTTTGCCCGTTATCTTCGGGCCAGCGCAGCCCGAGGTGCTGCTGTGCCAGGCCATTGCACCAGAAGATGGTGCCCTCTTCCGTTGTCAGGATAACGGCATCCGGCAGCGACTCTGCACCACTGCGAAACCGTTTGATCAGATGACCCAGCTCACGCCGCCGACGTCGGTTGCGCAGCTGCATTTGATACAGACCGTAAAACAGCGGTTCCCAGCTTGCCTGACCGGAAGGCGGGGTCATCGTGCGATCCAGCCACAGCCAGTGCGACAGCCGCATCAGGTTATAAAAATGCCACAGTAAAATACCGACTACGCTGAGTAACAACAGCCACGGCAGATAGCCGAACAACAGGCCGAGTACCAGCGCAGGCAAACACGCCAGCACCAGTTCGGACAATAATCGCTTCCAGGAGAGGCGTTCCAGCACGATTAAAGCTCCGTTTAAAAGCGGGCAGAGAAACGATAACCTGTTCCGCGGACGGTTTGTACCATGCGATCGTGACCGGTCAGTTCCAGCGCTTTGCGCAGACGGCGAATATGCACGTCAACTGTACGATCTTCAACATAGACGTTGGTGCCCCAGACGTGATTCAGTAGCTGTTCACGGCTGTAAACACGTTCAGGATGGGTCATAAAGAAGTGGAGCAGCTTGTACTCTGTCGGCCCCATCTCCAGCGGCGTGGTTTCCGACATCACCCGGTGCGAGGAGGGATCCAGGCTCAGGCCCTGCATTTCAATTACATCTTCGACCGCCATCGGCGAAATGCGACGCATCACAGCTTTGATACGGGCCATCAGCTCTTTCGGTGAAAACGGTTTGGTAATGTAGTCGTCGGCCCCGACTTCCAGGCCACGCACGCGATCTTCCTCTTCGCCACGTGCGGTCAGCATCATGACCGGAATATCACGCGTCATCGCTTCACGTTTAAGGTGTTTGATAAACTGAATGCCGCTGCCGCCAGGTAACATCCAGTCCAGCAGGATAAGGTCAGGCCAGGGTTCAATCAGCTTACTGACGGCGCTGTCATAATCTTCTGCCTCAATCGGCTGATAATCATTTTGTTCCAGAACGAAACATAACATCTCACGGATTGGAGCTTCATCTTCCACAACTAAAATGCGCTTAGCCATTATGACTCCTGCAGGTAGGACGGCTTTCACTGATATTTGCGGCGCCATTATGCGTCAGTTTTGTGACACTTTTATGAAAAAGTTAGCCATAAAAACCGGCCTGCAACAACCATTTATGACAACATGACGACATGTTTTGTGGCTTTAGTGATGGAGCCAGTATAATTGCCGGGCGATTTGTTATGGCAGGGAGTGTTATGCGCATTATCCATACCGCGGACTGGCACCTGGGGCAGTTCTTTTACAACAAAAGCCGGGCCGCTGAGCATCAGGCCTTTCTGGACTGGCTGCTGGCCCGGATTGAAGAGCATCAGGTGGATGCGCTGATTGTGGCAGGTGATTTATTCGATACCGGCACACCGCCCAGCTATGCACGTGAAATGTTCAACCGCTTTGTGGTGGCGTTACAACCCAGCGGCTGTCAGCTGGTGGTGCTGGCCGGGAATCACGATTCGGTGGCTACGCTGAACGAGTCGCGTGAACTGCTCGCCTGCCTGAATACCCGCGTGATTACCACGCCGCAGGACGGGGACGATGTGCTGATGTTAACGACGCGTCAGGGCGAACCGGGCGCGCTGCTGTGCGCCATTCCTTATCTGCGGCCACGCGATATTATGCGCAGCCAGGCCGGCCAGTCAGGACGCGATAAACAGCGCAGCCTGCTGGAGGCCATTACCGCCCATTATCAGCGCAGTTTTGCTGCCGCGCAGGCGCTGAATCTGGCGCTTCCCATCGTCGCGACCGGCCACCTCACTGCTCTCGGCGTCAGCAAAAGCGACTCAGTGCGCGATATCTACATTGGTACACTGGATGCCTTTCCGGCCTCGGCCTTTCCGCCTGCGGATTATATTGCGCTGGGGCATATTCATCGTGCGCAGCGCGTGACCGACAGCGATCATATTCGCTACAGCGGTTCGCCGATTCCGCTCAGCTTCGATGAACTGGGCAGCGAAAAAAGTGTGTTCCTGCTGGATTTCAGCCCGTCAGGCCTGACGGTCACGCCCCTGACCATTCCCCTGTTCCAGCCAATGCAGGTCCTGAAAGGCTCGCTGGCGCAAATCACCCGGCAGCTCAGCCAGTTTTCTGCGCCTGACGGGACCAAACCTGTCTGGCTGGATATTGAAGTGACCACGCAGGAATATTTAAGTGATTTGCAGCGTCAGGTAGAAGCGCTGACAGCTTCCCTGCCCGTAGACGTTTTGCTGCTGCGCCGCAGCCGTGAACAGCGCCAGCACAGTCTGGCACAGCTGGATAAAGAAACCCTGAGCGAACTGAATGTGGAAGAAGTGTTTGCCCGACGACTGGCGCTGGATGACGCGCTGGACGCGGATCAGATTGCCCAGACCACCCTGCGGTTTAAACAGACGCTGGCGGATCTGGAGGAACAGCCATGAAAATTCTGACGCTGCGCTTCAAAAATCTTAACGCGCTCAAAGGTGAGTGGTTTATTGATTTTCGCACCGAGCCGTTTGCCAGCAACGGGCTGTTTGCGATTACCGGCGCGACGGGCGCCGGTAAAACTACGCTGCTGGACGCCATCTGTCTGGCACTGTATCACCAGACGCCGCGCCTGGGCGGCATCTCTCAGGGGCATAACCCCCTTATGACACGCGACTGTGCCGAGTGCCTGGCGGAGGTCGAGTTTGAAATTAAAGGCGAAGCCTGGCGGGCATTCTGGAGCCAGAACCGCGCGCGCGGCACCGCTGACGGTAAACTGCAGGCTCCCCGCGTTGAGCTGGCACGCTGCGCCGATAATCAGATTGTGGCAGATAAAGTGAGCGATAAGCTCAAACTTACGGAAACGCTGAGCGGGCTGGATTTTGCGCGCTTCACCCGCTCAATGATGCTGTCACAAGGCCAGTTTGCGGCGTTTCTTAACGCCAAAGCCAATGAGCGGGCAGAACTGCTGGAAGAACTGACCGGAACCGAAATTTATGGTCGTCTGTCCATGGCCGTGTTCGAACGCCACAAAGCGGCCAAAACGGCGCTGGAACTGTTACGCAGTCGGGCAGGCGGCATGGCGCTGCTTGATGAGGCAACCCGTACTGCACTGCACCAGCAAAAAAAGGCCCTCAGCGACACTGAACACCAGCTGACTGCCGCGCTTGCCGTGGCGCAGGCGCAGCAACAGTGGCAGCAACAGCATCAGCAGGCTATTGCGGATACAGAGCAGGCAACCGCGGCCCTCGCTGCGGCAGAGCACACCAGTCAGGCGGCAGAGCCGGATCGTCAACGTCTGGCGCGCAGTGAACCGGCGGAGAAACTGCGCGGTCCGTTGCAGCAACGTGACAGTCTGCTGGCCGAACGCAACGCGATGCGGGAACGTCAGCAGCAGCTCAGCCAACAGATGCACACGGCCACACAGGCGCATCATGTGTTGCAGCAACGCTATGCGGAAACGGACACGGCGCACGAACAGTGCCGACAGCAACAGCAGCAGCAGGAAACGCTGTTGACCGGGCAGGTCATTCCGCTTGATCAGTCTCTCTCTGCCTTATACGAGCACATTCAGCAGCTACAGCAGGATGCCGAACGGCAACAGCAACACTGCGCTCAGCGCGAAGCCGCGTTACACAGCGAAGCCCGCCAGGTGCGCCACCTGCAAGAGACGATTGCCCAACAGCATGCCCTACGTGAGCAGTTAGCTGACATGCCGCAATGGGGTGAACACCTTCCGATCTGGAAAGAGCGTTTTGCCCAACTGACCCGCTATGAAGCGGCACAGGCTGAGCTGGATCAGCAGATACAGCAGCAACAGCGCCACATTCATCAGCGCCAGGGGGATATTGAGCAGCTGGCACAGCAACTCACGCCACTGGATCAGGCCGCACAGCAGGCGCAGCAGTCCTTGTCTCAGGCTGAGCAAGCACTAACTTCCCTTCAGAACGCGCATCCACCTGAAGCCTTACGTCAGGCACTGAGCCAGCATCAGCAACAGCGCGAGGCGCGCCATGCGCTGACGATAGTGGCCGCGCAGTGGCAACCCCTGCATCAGCAGCGCACGCAGTACGAAAAACGCCTGCATGAACTTGAGACGGCTCAGCAGCAGGCTGAAAGCGCACTGCTGACGTTAAGAGAAGCCTGGCGACGGGAAAAACAGCAGCTCAGCGACGTAGAGAAAATTTGCCAGCTCGAAAGCCAGATTGCTGACCTGGAACAGTACCGCGCCCGGCTTGAAGCCGGGCAGCCCTGCCCGTTGTGCGGTGCCTGCGAGCATCCTGCGGTCGAAACCTATCGTGCTCTGGAAGTTAGTGCTAACCAACAACGTAAAGCCGAGCTGCAAAAACAGGTAGACGCGTTGAGTGAAACCGGGACGGCAAAGAAGGAGCAGATAAAGCAGCTACAGGCTCAACAGCAATCCCTGCGTGAAGAAATCACGGGTCTGACCCAACAACTTGATGCCCTTTCTCAACAATGGCAGGAACTGAGCAGTGAGCTGGCGCTCACCTTCCCGCTGACAGATACGGATGCAAGGATCGCGTGGCAGCAGGCGCAAAATCGCCACGAGCAGACGCTTACGGCCCGGCTTGACGCACTGGAGCAAGCCGAGCGCGCGGTGCTGGCGGCCAAAGATCACCACCTGCGGCAGCACCAGACATTACAACAGCATCAGCAAACGCTACTGTTGACTCAGCAGCAACTGGAAAGCCAGCACCAGGCGCTTCAGGCGTTACAGCAACAGCAGCGTCAGGCCGCAGAAAACGGCCAGCAGCTGGAAGCCGCGCTGGCACAGCAGTTCAGCGACGTGGCGTTGTCTTTACCTGAACGTACGGCGCGCGACAGCTGGCTGGCAACCCAACAAGAGCGCTGGCAGCGCTGGCAAGAGAGTGAGCGGTTGCTTGCTAACCTGCAGCCGCAACTCGCACGGGCGGAAACACAGGCTGACGCGCTGCAACAGCAGTTACAGCTTGAGCAGCAACGCCTGGATCAGCAGCGGCAGCAGCTCACCGCGTTACAGCAGCAGGCACATGAAAAACAGCAGCAGCGTCAGGCCCTGTTTGGCGATTGCGATGTGGCTCAGGCGCGCCAGCAGATGCAGGCGCTCGTCGATCAGCACGAGGCGCAACTTACGCAGCAGCGCAACGCACTGCATCAGTCACAGGCAGAGGTCAGCCGTCTTAATGGCCAGTTGACGCTGCTGGAAAGCCAACTGCAGAGCCTGTCCGGGCGCGTCACGGAAGCAGAACAACGCTTCAGCGCCGCGCTGGCGGCGGCCGAATTCGCTGATGAAACGCACCTGCGCGCGGCATTGCTGGATGAACAGGCGGCGCAGCAACTGCGTCAGCAGCTTCAGCAGATTGACCAGCACCGTCTGCACCAGCAGGCACGCCTGGCAGAACTGCAGCAGCGGCTGGCGGCACATCAGCAGCAAAAACCGGCTTTGATGCCGGATTCACCGAACGTGCTGGCGGCAGAACTGGCGCGCTTACAGCTGTCCCTGCGTGAAAATGCAAACCAGCAGGGCCAGGTACAGCAGCAGTTAGACAGCGATGCCAGCCTGCGAAACCAACAGCAAACGCTGCTGGCGCGTATTGCGCAGGATGAGACGGCGTTAGCGCAATGGACCCTGCTTAACGATCTTATTGGCTCGGCAACGGGCGATAAATTCCGGCGCTTTGCCCAGGGGCTTACGCTCGATCACCTGGTGGCCCTGGCCAACCGTCAGTTAGATCGCCTGCACGGTCGCTACTTTTTACAGCGACGTGCCAGCGATGTGCTGGAACTGGATGTGGTGGATACCTGGCAGGCCGACAGCGCCCGCGATACGCGCACGCTGTCCGGCGGAGAAAGTTTCCTGGTGAGCCTGGCGCTGGCGCTGGCACTGTCTGACCTCGTCAGCCATAAAACCCGCATTGAGTCGTTATTTCTGGATGAGGGCTTTGGTACGCTGGATGCCGAAACGCTGGACACCGCTCTGGATGCCCTGGATGCGCTTAACGCCAGTGGCAAAACTATTGGCGTCATCAGCCATGTTGAAGCCATGAAAGAGCGCATTCCCGTTCAGATTAAGGTACGCAAAATGAATGGCCTGGGTTACAGCACCCTTGACATCCCCGGCCAGTAAGAGGTTAACCATGTTGAGATGGACCGGTATTTTCGCGGTTGCCCTGCTGCTTTTAGCAGGCTGCAGCCAGCCGCACGGCGCTGAGGCCAGGCACTGCGCGCCGAACATGACGCAGACTCAGTGCCAGGCCGTCGACCACTATATCGCGCAGGTGAATGCCGTGGTGATGCGCAATTTTCATCACGCGCAACGTTACGCAGGCCAGCGCTGCCTGGTGACGGCACAACGCCGCGCGGACGGCCGCTATAGCGTCATGCGCACAGAAGGAAATGAATCGTTATGCCTGAGCGCCTGGCAAAGCGTGAGTAGCGCGCGTGATATGCCCCTTCCGCCTCAGGGCGCGCCCCGGCAATGGGTATTTGCTTTTGCCCCGTAACCATAACGCGGCAGCACGCGCCATCGCGGCCTGAACGTGAATGCGGATGCGCCCTTTCGGAAAGTCCTGAACCGGCGGTGCAGCCTGACGGTGATCAAGCCTGAAAACTGGCGGTTCACCGTCCACAACGGATTACTCAGGCCAGAGCCAGGCGGCTCCGCGAACACCGCTCGAATCCCCGTGTACGGCTTTCAGTACCGGCGTTTCACATTCGCCGCCAAATACCCATTTTTTCATCAGTGTGGGGACGGTCTGGTACAGACGATCCACGTTGCTCATACCGCCGCCCAGAACAATCACATCCGGATCGATCAGGTTAACCACCTGGGCCAGCGATTTGGCCAGGCGCATTTCGTAGCGGCTCATAGCCAGTTCCGCCACCGGATCCTGCTGTGCCAGCAGGTGAACAATCTCGGCACCTTTGCGTGTAACGCCGCTCAAACGCTGATAGTCAGTGGCAAAGCCGGTGCCCGAGACAAAGGTTTCAATACAGCCCTGTAGTCCGCAATAACAGGGCACTTCAGCGCGATAGCGCAGTTCATCTTCGTCCATCCACGGCAGCGGATTGTGGCCCCATTCGCCCGCATTACCATTGCCACCGATACGGGATTCACCGTTTATCGCCACGCCCGCCCCCGAACCGGTGCCAATAATCACTCCAAAGACCAGCGGCTTACCGGCACCCGCGCCGTCAACGGCTTCGGATACGGCCAGACAGTTCGCGTCGTTGGCAATGCGGACGTCACGATTCAGCGCGTGCGCCAGATCCTTGTCCAGCGGCTGTCCGTTAAGCCAGGTTGAGTTCGCGTTTTTTACCCGCTGCGTGTAGGGCGAAAGCGTGCCGGGAATACCGAGGCCTACCGTGCCCGTCTGTCCGGTCTTTTCTTCCGCCAGACGCACCAGATCGACAATAGCCTGTACC
>Ga0153955_100143_pt1 | contig 50330 bp, 49 predicted proteins | sample TSFL039MetaG_FD_104744 | JGI IMG/M metagenome (GOLD analysis project Ga0153955, IMG submission 104744) | Attine ant fungus gardens microbial communities from Florida, USA - TSFL039 MetaG | ecosystem: Host-associated > Fungi > Mycelium > Unclassified | place: USA: Florida, Wekiwa Springs...
CACTCAGTACCGCTATTCCCATTCCTGTCCCGGCTCGGGCCGGCGTGACCTGGCGCAGTTTAACATCCGCGTAGGTATTATTATTCATATCGGTAGGTGCGAAAATCGTGTTGACGGTTAGTGAACTGCCGTTCTCCGCCTTGATCAAATGCGTATTTTTATTCTCCGCACATCCCGTCAGAAAGAGTAAAGCCAGCGTGCCCGTAACGATAATTTTGTTCATCATGAATGCCATTCCCTTTATTCAGTCGCCCTAAATCGTTATTTTTTATGCAGTTATAATGATCACACTGCATTTATCTATAACGGGTATTCATGAAAAACCTTTAGGTATTTTTTATTAACCTTTTTTGACGCCCCGTAACCGGCTGTGTCGCTGCCAGCGCCAGGGAAAGACGGAAAGATAATGCAGCCTGTTGTGGCGCGGGCCCGGTTATCTGGCAGGATGCGCCTGGTCTGTCGCGCCCTGTCGTGATGTCTGTTCCCGCCTGCAACAAGGCGGTGAACAGCGTGTCACGCCCGGAGCTTACTGGCGCGGTGCCCGCAACCGTGCTGATCTGGTCAGATCCCCGCAGTGAACCGATGACGTTCGGCCTGCCGGTAAGCACGCCAGCGATCACCGCGCTGGCTATCAGCCGTTAGCCGCTGTGACCGGCATTAACTAACGCAGCGTGCGCGGGCTTATCCTGCGCCTGGCGTGATTCGCCTACGGGCGGAAAATGGGTTACTATCCGCGCCCGCTTCCCTTTGAGGCTGCCTGATGTCTGCCCTGTTCGACGATTTTATTGCACCGCCCTGCCATGAGGCGATCGCGATCCTCTATGAGGACGCGCACCTGCTGCTGATTAACAAACCCAGCGGGCTGCTGAGCCTGTCCGGCAGGCACCCGAAAAATCAGGACTCGGTCCATTTCCGGCTGGCAGCGCGCTTTCCCGGTTGTACCCTGGTTCACCGGCTGGATTTCGGCACCTCCGGGCTGATGGTCATTGCCCGTAATAAGGCGATCAATGCCGCCCTGTGCGCGCAGTTCAGTCAGCGAAGCGTCAGCAAAGTTTACACCGCGCTACTTTGCGGCCACGTTGAACATGATGAGGGAAGAGTGGATGCGCCGATTGCGAAGCAGTTTCCGTTGATGGCGATTTGCGCACGCACCGGCAAACCAGCGCGCTCGCGCTATCAGGTGTTGGCGCGTTTTACGTATGTCCCAGATGACGGGCCGTCTCTGCCGGTCACGCGAGTGCAGTTACGTCCTGAAACCGGCCGCACTCACCAGCTGCGTATTCACTGTCAGTACCTGGGGCACCCTATTTTAGGCTGTGAGTGGTATGGCGGTCTGCCGCCGCACAGCGCACGGGCACCCAGACTGATGCTGCATGCCAGCGAGCTGCATTTTACCCATCCTGTCAGCGGAGACGCGATTCAGGCCCGTCATGACAGTCCGTTTTAGGGGTAAAACGCCACGCGGTTATTCTGCGCCCCCGCGACCAGGCGGAGGCGCTCTGAAGCGGCTGATGTCGCGTGGATTACCACATCAAATCGTCTGGCACTTTGAAATCGGCATAGGGATCGTCCTCTTCCTGCGCGTCCTGACTGAGTGCGCTGTTTAAGACAATGCTGCCGGGATCGCGCTGCGCGATCTTATCCGCGACGCTGGCCGGAATAATCGCGTAGTGCGGCTCGTCGCTGTTTTCTGCCATCAGACGGGCAATGGCCAGGCGACCGTTAATCAGTTGGGTCTGCACAGGTTTATCGACCATGATTTTTTTAATCAGGTTGTTATCCGTGAAGTTAAAACCGATCTCACCTTTTGCCACGACAATTCTGTTCATTTCAATTAACTGCTTCACCTGCGCTTTATACTCTTTCGCCAGCACCGCTTGTTTACGCTGTTCGCTGAGCTGCCTGTCCCGCTCGATCTGCGCTTTTTTGTTTTCTTCTACGGCTTCTCGCGCTTCGCGCGCCTGCACGCGTGATTTTTTCGCGGTTCTCTGGACCTTGTCCATTTTTTTACTGGTTACCAGTCCCGCTTTTAATAACTGCTCCTGAAGAGTGAGTTTTGTCATGGTCGTCTCTGCATCGGTGAAATTAGGGTGTAGAAGTGAGCCTGAAGCGTTACCGCCCCGCCTTTTTGCGTCGGCAGACAGGCGGAAAGCGCGAGGTCAGGTGCGGATCTGCGGCGCGTGGCAGGCGGCGCGTCGTCATAACGGCGCTGCTGGCGGCGCATGACATCGCTCCGTGGGCATCGCCTTGTCGGCCAGGCCGTCGTCCCAGCGGGCCAGCGGCGTTATCAGGCATCAGACTTTGAGCATTTTGACGGTAGCGTCAATATCAATCTCATCTTCCGTGAAGATTAAGGTTGCGCCCTGAAAGGTCGTGATCGCCAGTTTTTTCAGGGTGCGCATCGCTTTCGTCTTTTGCGCTGATTTGGGTCGGATATTATTCATCAGTATTCCCACCGACAGCACCGTGTTTTCTTTATCAATCCCTGCATCTGCCGGAACGTCTTCACTGAAAACAACGTAAGATTTAATCGCGGTAAGTTTGATGCGCTCACCCGCAATATAAATGTATTTACTCTCTGGCAGGACTTTCACCGCAAACGCTGACAGCCCTTTATTATTCGTCGTAGGTTCGAACGTGACCGAGGCATCTTTTTTAATCAGGTCAGGATTGGCAACTTTGATGACATGAAAATAACGGTTATCGCCGTTTTCATCTTTAATAAAACCAAAGCCTTTATCCTGAAACCAAGTAGTAATTGTACCGTTCATCGCCATTGTCGCCTGTTTAATCGTTTATCACCTTAATTTTTGCAGCGCGCAGTGTAAAACACAATGCCCGTACGCACTACGTTTTTGGGCATCATTACGTCCGGTCCCGCCGTTTCAGCCTGCCCCGTCAGTGAGGATCTTCCCCACCACCCGGCCCGATGCCGTAAAGCGGCCGCAATTGAGCAAAAACCCCTTCTTTGTCGCGGTAATAAGAAATTATGTGTTTGCGTCGCGCGATATACTTCTTTCATCCACATGAAAGAGGTTAAGCAAATGATTTTCAGGCCAAAATTTATCAGCTTTGATTGCTATGGCACGCTAATCAATTTCGAAATGGGCCCGACGGCAAAGGGCATTTATGCCGATCGGGTCAGCGAAGCGCACATGGCGACTTTCCTGGCGCATTTTCGTTTCTACCGGCTTGATGAGGTGCTGGGTGCCTGGAAACCGTTTTACCAGGTGATTGAAAATGCGCTTCAGCGCGCCTGTCATGCCCATGGCGTCGTCTATCGGGAAAGCGATGCGCAGACGCTTTATGCTGCCGTGGCCAGCTGGCAACCTCATCCGCATGTGGTTGAGACGCTGACGACGATAGCACAGCATATTCCGTTAGTGATTTTATCCAATTCCATGATCGACCTGATCCCGCACAGCGTTACCCGTCTCGGCGCGCCCTTTCATGCGGTGTACACCGCCGAAGAAGCCCAGGCCTACAAGCCGCGTGCCCGGATTTTTGAGTATATGTTCGACCAACTGGGCTGCGGCCCCGAACAGATGATGCACTGTTCATCCAGTTTTCGTTATGACCTGATGACAGCGTGCGATCTGGGCTTTATGGCCAGGGCGTTTATCGATCGCGGTCATGAGCCGGCCATTGACGGTTACGGTGTGAACCGCCTGACCGACTTCCGCCAGCTTCCCGGCCTGCTGGGCCTGTAATCTCCTCAACGGCAGGGAAACATCATGTCTGAAACTGAGACACATCAGGCTGTCGCCCTGAATACCGCCGCGCCTGCGCTGTCGTTATCTGCCGTACAGGCGTTAGTGGCAGAGCGGTACGGTATGACGGATACCGTTGTGCAGCCACTGGCAAGCGAACGCGACCAGAACTGCTGCATTGAAACCCCGACCGGTACGCGTTTTGTCCTGAAAATCAGTAATCCCGCCGAAGCGAAGGCGATTGTCGATTTCCAGATCGCCGCGCTTGAGCATATCGCCGAGGTGGCACCGGATCTGCCCACACCGCGCGTCGTGCGCACATCAGCGGGTAAGAAATGTGACACTGTCACGTTACCAGCAGGGAGCACCACGCTGGTTCGTATGCTGAGCTGGCTGGAGGGCACTCAGGTCAGGGATACCCAACCTACCCCCGCACAGCGTCGGGCCATGGCGTGCTGTCTGGGCCGGCTGGATTTGGCGTTGCAGGATTTTTCACATCCGGCCGCCCGCCACGATCTGCTGTGGAATGTTTCCGCCGCGCATCGCCTGATGGACAAACTGGAGGCAGTCATCGATCCGGCACGGCGTCGCCTCGCAGAAAAATTTATGATGCGCTTCACCACCCAGGTATTGCCGCGTCTTGGCTCGCTGCGGGCGCAGGTGATCCATAACGATTATCACCTGTATAACGTGCTGGTTGCGCCAGACGCACAGGATCGTCTCACCGGCATCATTGACTTTGGCGACATGATCTATGCACCGCTGGTAGGCGAAGTGGCCACTGCCGCGGCCTTTCAGATGACCGGCTGTGACGATCCCTTCGCAGGGGCTGCGCAGTTCGTCGGTGCCTACCACAAAACCCTGCCGCTCACCGATCTGGAACAGGCTCTTGTCACCGACCTGATGGCGACGCGTCATCTGATTACAGTCCTGATTACCGAATGGCGCGCGGCCCGCTATCCACATAACCACGCTTACATCATGCGTCACAATCCTGCCGCCTGGGAGGCGCTGTCGATGCTGGCAGACCTGACCCGCGACACGGCACGTGATCGCCTGCTGGCCGAACTCTGATACGGGAGACTTCCATGAAAAGCACCACCGACCTGAATATGGTTAATGCCTATATCCCCGGGCAGGCCGATGTTGACCCGGTGACCGCGGCGATGATTGACCGCCGCGATGCGTTGCTGGGCCCGGCCTATCGCCTGATGTATGAACATCCTCTGCACATCGTGCGCGGTGAGGGTGCCTGGCTGTTCGATCCCGAAGGGCGCCGCTATCTGGATGTGTATAACAACGTGACCTCGCTGGGGCACTGCCATCCGGCGGTGACGGACGCCATCTGCAATCAGGTCAAAACGCTGGCCACCAACACGCGCTATTTGCATGACACGATTCTGACCCTGGCCGAGCGCCTGCTGGCGACGGTACCTGAAACCCACCTGGCTCACCTGATGCTGACCTGCACGGGCAGTGAAGCCAACGATCTGGCCTTTCGTATTGCCAAAATCCGGACCGGTGGCACCGGAATTATTGTGACCGAAACCGCTTATCATGGCATTACGGACGCCGTCTCACAGTTCTCACCTTCGCTGGGCAAAAGCGTCGATCTGGGGCCGCATGTTCGGCTGGTCCCTGCCCCGCGCGCCTATCACGCCGCCGGTGTCGATCTGAGCGAACGTTTTACCCAGGATGTGGAAATGGCCATTGCCGATCTGCAACGTCACGGCATTCAGCCTGCCGCGTTGATCGTGGATTCACTCTTTACCAGCGACGGGATCCTGCCCGGACCGACCGGCTTCCTGCACGGCGCGGTGAACGCCATCCGGCAGGCTGGCGGCCTGTTTATCGCCGATGAAGTCCAGCCCGGCTTTGGCCGCACGGGCGAAAACATGTGGGGTTTTCAACGTCACGGACTCAGACCGGATATCGTGACGCTGGGCAAACCCATGGGCAACGGTCAGCCTGTTGCCGGTTTACTGGCCACAGCCGACGTGCTGGCGGAGTTTGGGCAGCGCTCCCGCTACTTCAATACCTTTGCCGGTAATACTGTTTCCTGCGCGGCGGCCCTGGCGGTGCTGGATACCATTGAGCGAGAGGGACTGATTGCGCATGCGCGTGAAACCGGGAACAGGCTGCTGGAAGGCATTCGCGGCCTGAGCCACCGGCACGAAGCCATCGGCGATGTCCGGGGGGCGGGCCTGTTTGTCGGCGTGGAACTGGTTTCTGATCGGCAGAGCCGCGCAGCCGACCGCTGGCTGACCAGTCAGGTGGTGAACCGGATGCGGCAAAAAGGCGTATTGCTGAGTGCCTGCGCCATGGGCCATAACGTATTGAAGATCCGTCCTCCTCTGGTGTTGACGGCCGAACAGGCGGAAATAATAATCGACGTGCTCGACCAGGCGTTGACGGACGCCACCGCAGCACGCATGGGCCATTCAACCTGAGAGAATACGCCATCTATGTCACATGCCAGGCTCCCTGACCGCACCGATATCCGGATACTTGAGCATCTGCAACGCGAGGGGCGCTGTTCGATTGTCGAACTGGCTGAGGCAATAAACCTCAGCCCCAGTCCCTGTCTGGCGCGAACCCGCCGTCTGGAGCAGAGCGGCATTATCGCCGGTTATGCCGCCCGGATTTCACTGAATAAACTGGGCTGCAATCTGGTGGTGTTCTCCGAGATCACCCTTGCGAGTCATTACCCTGCCGATTTCCTGCGGTTTGAAACCGGTGCCCGTCAGTATCGGGAGATTGTCGAGTGCTACAACATCAGCGGCGGCTACGATTATCTGTTGAAAATCATCGCCCCCAACCTTTACCGGTTTCAGGATTTAATGGCGCGGCTGCTGGACGACGAAATCGGCATTGCCAAATTCGCCAGCCGCGTGGTGCTCAGGCACCCCTGGCCGTGGCGGGAAGAACCGTTGAGCGAAATTGCCAACGGAAACTGCAGCTGGGAATAGGCAAGTAACGGGCCTGTGCACGGGGACGGCCGTTACCTGAGACATCAACCGTTGAACCGCCTTTCCGTCTGTTTCGTTGCTGTGTGGGTCCGCGCCCTGTCCGGCCGTTTTGCGCCCACTACCGCTGCTGTCTGGCGGCCATATTGACACAGACACGTTTTTTCCTCACCCGACGGGTTACGCCCTTTCTGAACCTGGCAGTTTACGCCTGTCACGGCTTTTAGCGGTCTCGTTCTGACGATGCGCCGCACGAGGCCATAAGACAACCACTCAGCCGTGCTTTATTTAACAAATTATTCACATGGTTAAATGTTACTCAACGTGAATATTTCACCTAAAGCCTTTGCCGCATAATGCCGATACCACGACTGGCGATAGTTAACCTTACAAAATTTTATACCGATCACCTTCCGACTTTTACGTAAAACATCTTCGCATCAGCTCGCCCATCGGGCTCGTTCATGCCGGGGCCTGACACTATGGAATGCATATGAACAACATCAGAATTGGAATACGGCTTGGGGCCGCCTTCGGCTTTATGGCGCTGCTGGTTATTTTTATGGTCCTGATCGGCGTGATAAAAATTAACTCACTCGGCAACGCCAATGATGAGATCTCGGGCGCGCTTTACAGCAAATCCTCTTCGTCTGCTGCGTTGCGCTATTACACCTCTGATATGAGCCGTCTGGCACGAAATGCCATTCTTCTTAAAGACATGACGAAAAGAGAGAAAGCCATAAGTGATTACCGTGGGGAACGTCATGAAGTGGATACGCTGATCGCGCAGATGGGCAAACAGGTCAGCACGTCTCAGGGCAAAGCGATTTTTGACCAACTGAACGCCCGCTCAGCCCTGTTCCTGCCTTTTATCGATGAGGTTGTCGCGCTGGCTCAGCAGGGAAAAAGTGATGAGGCGACGCAACTGCTTTTTGGCCCCCGTTACCAGACGCAGGGTGACTTCATGGCGTCGCTGAAAGAGATGCAGACGTTTCAGGAAGCGCGCATGAAATACGCGGCCGACAAATCGGGGGAAGATCGCGCCGATGCGCTGATGATACTCATTATTGCCGGGATTGTTGCGCTGCTGTTGGCCGCCATATCCGCCGCGATTATCACCCGCAGTATTACACGTCCACTGAAAGAAGCGGTTGAGGCCGCCTATCGCGTGTCTCACGGCGATCTGAGTGGTGTGGTCGTAACCACGGGTAAAGATGAAACGGGCAAACTGTTGTCCGCCATCCGCGAAATGCAGGATTCGCTAATCAATACGGTCAGCCTGGTCAGGAAAAACGCGGAGAGTGTTGCCTCGGCCAGCACACAGATTGCTCAGGGTAATGCGGAGCTTTCACAACGTACCGAAGAACAGGCCAGCTCGCTGGAACAGACCGCCGCAACGATGACGCAGTTGGGTATGACGGTCAAAAATAACGTCGACAATGCCCGTCAGGCGGGGCAACTGGCGGTCAGTGTGCGGGAAGTGGCCAATAAAGGCAGTGACGCGACAGAGGCGATCACCGGCACCATGAAATCCATCAGCGACAGCTCCGGCCGTATCGCTGAAATCACCGCCGTTATCGACGGGATCGCTTTCCAGACCAATATCCTTGCGCTTAACGCCGCGGTGGAAGCCGCCCGTGCAGGCGAGCACGGCAAAGGCTTTGCGGTCGTCGCCAGTGAAGTGCGATCGCTGGCACAGCGCAGCGCCACCGCAGCCGGTGAAATTCGCCAGCTGATCGCGGCAAACGCCCAAAGCGTAGGCCAGGGAAATGAACTGGTCGTTCACGCGTCTGAAACCATGTCAGGCATTCTGTCTGCTGTGGGCAAACTGACAGATACGGTAGAAGAGATTACCACTGCCAGTGCCGAACAGGCGCGTGGCATTGAGCAAGTGGGCACCGCCGTGACGGAAATGGACAGCACCACACAGCAGAATGCGTCACTGGTGGAAGAATCCGCGTCTGCCGCATCCAGTCTGAAAGAACAGGCCGACATGCTGTTACAGGCCGTTTCCGTGTTCAGCCTGGGTTCTCCGGCGACCACGGTGGCGACGGCCGGTGTCGCGCCCACGGTCATGTCTTCACGCCAGACGAAGGCGGTTACCACGAAGGCGGACAATGCCGACGACGGCTGGACGAGCTTTTAATAACCTTACCGCGTCGGGTACCGGCGCGGCGGTTTCAAAGACAGAGCCCGGCGGCCGTGCGGGCTTATTCCCCCTGTGCCCGAGTCCTCATCGTTGATGCTCGCGCCTGAGATGACGATAAGGTTGCCGCAGGTTCGTCGCGTCCGTCTTCCCTGCCCGACACCGACAAAAGCGGCGCCGCAGCGCCGCTTTCTCATGCACCTGCCTGACGTCAACTCAGCCGCTTCACCGGTGCATTCTGCTGCCTGTCCCACATTACAGTGAGTAACCGTTGCAGGGCGATAAAGGCAAACAGCAGGATGCCGATGGCGATTTTGGTCCACCAGGAACTGAGCGTGCCGTCGAAATTAATCCAGGTCTGAATCAGCCCCTGAATCAGGACGCCAAATAACGTGCCGAGAAGCGTACCCACACCACCGGACAGCAGGGTTCCCCCGATGACGACAGAGGCGATGGCATCCAGCTCAACGCCCAGCCCGGCCAGCGCATAACCCGCAGAGGTGTAGATGGAAAACACAATACCCGCCAGCGAGGCTAACGTGGTCGACAACATATAAATTTTGATGGTCGTGGCGCGGGTTGAAACGCCCATCAGCTGCGCGGAAGTCATATTGCCCCCGATGGCGTACACCTGATTGCCAAACCGGGTGCGGTGCGCCAGAATCATCCCGCCCCCAACCACCAGCAACATGATCAGCGCCAGCAAACTGAGCCGCCCGCCGCCCGGCACTTTCCAGGCCAGGCCGGAAAGCGTGGCGTACAGCGGATGATCAATCGGAATGGAGTTTTCGGAGACCAGATAGCTGCATCCACGCAGGAAAAACATGCCCGCCAGCGTAATAATAAACGCAGGGATTTTGAGTGCGTCGATTAGCCAGCCCATCATCGCACCAAACAGCGCCCCCATGCAGAGGACCAGGGCAAAGGCCACCAGCGGATTAAGGTGATAATCGCCGATGACTTTGGCCAGGAAGACGCCAGAAAACGCGATGACGGCCCCCACAGACAGATCGATGCCGCCCGACAGAATCACAAAGGTCATGCCCACCGCGATAATGCCCAGAAACGCGTTATCCGTCAGAATATTACAGATGACCCGCGTCGAGGCAAAACCGGGAAACTGGCTCAGGCAAAACAGATAGCCGAGTACAAACACCAGCAGCGTAATCATTAAAGGCAGATGACGTTTAATCATGATGCACGTCTCCGTTTAAACATCGCAATAAAGCGCGGGGATTGCAGCAGCAGTACACACATCACCACCACCGCCTTCACCACCTGATTAAGTTCCGGCGGAAAGCCCGACAGTAAAATACCGGTATTCATCGCCTGAATAATCAGTGCCCCCATCAGCGACAGCAGAATGTTAAATCGCCCGCCCATCAGCGAGGCACCGCCAATCACCACCGCCAGAATGGCGTCCAGCTCCAGCCACAGCCCCGCGTTGTTCGCATCGGCCCCGCGAATATCGGCCGCCACAATCAGCCCCGCCACCGCTGCGCAGATTCCGCTGATGGCATAGGTGGACATCACGACCAGCCAGCCATTCACGCCCGCATTACGCGCAGCGCGCAGGTTGATCCCGACGGCTTCGATAAACAACCCAAGGGCCGTTTTACGCACCAGCAGCCAGACCAGCAGCGCGACCGCAATCGTGATCCAGACCGGCACCGGCAACAGCCAGAGCGCGCCGTTGCCGAACCAGCCCAGGCTGTCGTTGTTAAATGTCACGATCTGTCCCTGCGTAATTAACTGGGCGATGCCGCGCCCGGCCACCATCAAAATCAGGGTCGCCACAAATGGCTGTATGCGTAACAACGCAACCAGAATGCCGTTCCACAGCCCGCAGGCCAGCCCGCTGGCCACCGTGACCAGGATAATAAACGGCACGCTGTGGCCCGCCACGGTCAGCGTGGCCGCCGTCGCGCCGGCAATCGCCATAACGGCGCCGACCGATAAATCGATCCCGCCTGTGGCAATCACTAAGGTCATGCCGACGGCCAGTAAGGCTACCGGCGCAGCCCGGTTGAGGATATCAATCGGGCTGCCAAACAGCCGGCCATCCTGTAAATGGATGGCGAAGAAATTCGTGGCGACCAGGCTGTCGACCAACAGCACCAGCAACAGCGCGATAAGTTGCGGCATGCCTGGCGGCAGCCTGAACGTGCGACGTGTCGCCCGGGTCGGGGTAACCGGTGATTCAAGCATGCTGCGTACCTCCATCAGCAATGGCGTTAACGATTGCCGCCACAGAAAGCGCCTCGAGGGGGATTTCTGCTACCTGTTTCAGATCGCGCATAATGATGACGCGATCGGCATAGCCCACCAGTTCTTCCAGCTCCGAGGAAATGACCAGTAGCGCCAGCCCATCGGCACATAACGATTCAATTAAGCGGATAATTTCGGCATGTGCGCCCACGTCAATGCCGCGCGTGGGTTCATCCAGAATCAGGAACTGCGGTTTTGTCACCAGCCAGCGAGACAACAGCACCTTTTGCTGGTTTCCGCCCGACAACAGCTCGACGGGCTGCTCCGCGTGCGGTGTGCGAATGCCCAGGCTTTTAATAAAACGCTCGGCAATCGCCTGCTGCTCGCGTTTCTTGATCGGGCGCAGCCAGCCGCGCTGCGCCTGTAACGCCAGAATGATGTTCTCGCGGACAGAAGCCGCCCCGATAATTCCGTCGGTTTTTCGGTCTTCCGGACAAAAGCCCATCCCCAGACGGGAAGCCTGCGCGGGCGTACGGATCGGTTCAACCCTGCCCTTGATTTTTGCTGTGCCGCGATCGGCGCGGCGAATGCCAAACAGCACCTCTGCGGTTTCGGTCCGCCCCGAACCCAGCAAGCCTGCCAGCCCGACCACTTCACCGGGCCGGACCTGAAGCGTGAAGGGTTCGATCGTGCCCTTCTTACCATAATCTTCGAATGACACGACCGGCTGGTTGCTCTTCAGCGTACTGCCCTGACGCTGCAGCGCGGTCGCCATCAGTTCCCGGCCAATCATCAGTTTGACCAGCTCAAGTTGCGGCAGCGTAGCGGTGTCGTGCGTGGCAATAAACTTGCCGTTGCGCAGAACGGTAATGCGATCGGTAATGCGGTAAACCTGGTCCAGAAAATGGGTGACGAAGATCAGGCTCATCCCGCGATGTTTTAACTCTGTCATCAGGGTGAACAACATTTCCACTTCGCTGGCATCCAGACTGGCGGTGGGTTCGTCGAGGATTAATACCTGGGCGGAGAGATCCACCGCCCGGCAGATCGCAATAATCTGCTGCATCGCGACGGAGTAATGACCAAGCGGCCGCGTAACGTCCAGTGCAAAACCGTATTTGCGCATCAGGGCATCCGCCTCGCGCACCATGCGCTTACGATCAATCATGCCGAACCGACGCGGCTCGCGCCCAATGTACAGATTATCGGCCACCGACATATTCGGCAGCATATTCACTTCCTGGTAGACCGTGCCGATACCGATTTTCTGTGCTTCAGCAGTACTGCGCGGCGAAATGGCCTGACCGTTTAACGTAATCGTGCCGCTGTCGCGGGTGTACACGCCGGTCAGCACTTTGATCAGGGTTGATTTGCCTGCGCCGTTCTCACCTAACAGCGCCATGATTTCGCCTTTGCGCAGGCTGAAAGAGACATCGTCCAGCGCTTTCACGCCGGGAAAACCTTTACTGACGCCGTTGATGGCTAAAAGAGGTGATTCATTGTGTGTCGTCATGCTGTCAACTCCGCCCTACATCAAAGAAGACCGCCCCGAAGGGCGGCCTGCGGCTTAGTAACCCATGTTCTTTTTCTTGTCTAACTCGGCCTGCGCGTCAGCAGGTAAAAAGAGTTTTGATTCGGTTCTGATAATTTTGGGTGGCAGGGTGCCGTCTTTTTTGAATTTTTCCAGCGCGTCAAAGGCCGGGCCGGCCATATCTGGCGTCAGCTCGACGTTAGCGTTGGCTTCCCCGGCCAGCATCGCTTTGTAGATATCCGGCACACCATCGATCGATCCGGTCAGAATATCTTTGCCCGGTTTCAGACCGGCTTCTTTGATCGCCTGAATGGCCCCGATGGCCATATCGTCGTTATGGGCATAAACCATGCAGATATTTTTGCCGTTGTTCTCGGCCTTGATGAAACTTTCCATGACTTCTTTCCCTTTACTGCGGGTAAAGTCGCCAGACTGAGAGCGAATCACTTTAATATTCGGGTGGCCACTGATCGCTTCAGCAAAGCCTTTTTTACGATCGATGGCGACGCTCGCGCCGACCGTGCCTTGCAGCTCTACGACATTACATTTTTTATCGCCGACGGTTTTTACCAGCCAGTCACCAATCAGCTTACCTTCCAGAACGTTATCGGCGGTGACAACGGCCTGATAGAGCGAGTTATCTTTTACGACGATGGCGCGGTCCAGCAGGTATACCGGGATTTTGGCATCTTTGGCTTCTTCTAATACCGGCTCCCAGCCCGTCTGCACAACAGGCGCAATAAAGATGGCGTCCACGCCCTGCGCGATAAAGGAGCGCACGGCTTTAATCTGATTCTCTTGTTTCTGTTGACCATCGGCGATCTTTAAATTAATGCCGCGTTTTTTGGCTTCGCTTTTTGCGACATTGGTTTCAGCCGAACGCCAGCCGGATTCTGAGCCTACCTGTGAGAATCCCACTGTCATTTCCGCCGCTAACACTGAGCCACTTAATGCGGCGCTGACCATTGTCGTCAGGAGTAAACGTTTCCACATAGTTTTTCTTCCTCTGAAGGGCGTTTGCTGTACAGGGTAATGTGCCTGTGTAGCCTGACGTAAAAAAGGGTAGATTAGGGCGACACGCCTCACAAAACTGAGCGATTTAAAGGGGTTACGTTGATTAACGGAATGCTCTCAGCGCGGGCTTATGGACAAAACGCCTGTGTCTTTTTTCAACTTACGTTAAATAAATGTAATAAACAGAATCGCTTAAGTGTGACACTGCTGAAAACGATTACAGCCAGGCGTACAGAATGAGCCATCCCGTTTTCAGCCCCGGGAAAAGTCTGTTTTGTGATTTCCAGCACACACAGAAATCCCCTGTCTCCGGCATGAAACGATTCCGCTGACCGCACTGGCCTGAGGTTTATCCTGGTTATGTTGTTATCCGGCCCTGAATCGCAGTTATACACAATCGATTCGTACATAAAAGCAGATAAAAAGTGACTTGTGACTCAGAAATGATTCTTTTAGGTTGGGTCTGGATGCACCGCTTTACAGCGACAGGATTATGGCGACTATTCAAAACCTGATAAAATTCACCTTTAGCGAGCTATGCCCCACGTTTGTCTGATTTTTACTTTTTTTCATCCGCGGAACTGGACAGCGTTAAGCGGCTCCCTATACTTGGCCTTCTTTCTTACTGATTCGTTATGACAAAAATGACTGCGCACGATTACCTGTTAAAATTTCGCAAAGTGAATAACCTTGAAAGTCTTGAAAAACTGTATGACCATCTGAATTATTCGCTGTCGGACGACAAAGACATTATCAATATGTACCGGGCAGCCGACCATCGTCGTGCTGAACTCGCATCGGGTGGCCGCTTGTTCGACCTGGGCTGCGTACCAAAGTCAGTCTGGCGCTACGTGGTGTAATCCCGCGCATCTCCCCTGTTCCCGCCCTCCTGTTTTCACTGTTGGTTTGCGTCTGTCTTAACATGCTATTCTGACCCGCTGACGACGTTGAAACAGGATGAACCGCAATGACGACCCCGATGACAGCCCCACGTATTGGCGGCTGGCTTTTACTGCCACTGGCATGGTTGCTGATGACGCTGCTGACCACCGCGCTGGTGATGGCCATGTATCTGACGCCACTGTTTGATGCGCAATGGCGCGAAACCTTGTTTAACCACCGTTCGCTGGTGACGGGCTATTGGGCCATTTCATTATTGACCGCCACCGCATTGTGGGCTTACAGCATGTGGGTTGTGTGGATGTTCTTTAAACGTTCGCACCGTCTGCCGCGTCACTATATCGTGTGGTTGCTGATCACCGTTTTGCTGGCGCTGAAAACCTTTGCCTTTACGCCGGTGTCTGATGCACGTGCGTTGCAGACTTTGCTACTCTCACTGGCCGCCGCCGCCGTTTTTGTTCCCTATTTCAAACGTTCCGCGCGGGTAAAAGCGACATTTACTCAGCGATAACGCTGCTGTTTTCGTCAAGAGTTTAATTCTGAGTGCGGTTGGCGGCTGGCAATAATGCGATGGAGTTGTGATGCAGCGCTTTATCAATGATAATAAGCCGCTTTCTGGTATTCAGGCGAAAAAATGACCGATTATCTTCTCCTTTTTGTTGGCACAGTGCTGGTGAACAACTTCGTGTTGGTGAAGTTTCTCGGCCTTTGCCCGTTTATGGGCGTTTCCAAAAAGCTGGAAACGGCCATTGGCATGGGCCTCGCCACCACGTTTGTGATTACGCTGGCCTCCATTTGCGCGTGGCTGGTGAATCACCTCATTCTGGTTCCGCTGGACTTAGTGTATCTGCGGACCATGGCTTATATCCTGGTGATCGCGGTTGTCGTTCAGTTCACCGAAATGGTGGTGCGCAAAACCAGCCCATCGCTGTATCGCCTGCTGGGTATTTTCCTGCCGTTGATCACGACAAACTGTGCGGTACTGGGCGTCCCCCTGTTGAGCGTTAACCTGAATCACACCTTTCTTCAGGCGGCGCTGTATGGATTCAGCGCCTCGCTGGGCTTCTCGCTGGTGATGGTGTTATTTGCCGGGATGCGTGAGCGTCTGGTGCTGGCGAATGTCCCGGCCCCCTTCAAAGGGAATTCTATTGCGTTGATCACCGCGGGGCTGATGGCACTGGCCTTTATGGGCTTTACAGGTCTGGTGAAATTCTGATGAGTGCAATTTGGATAGCGGTGGCGGTACTGAGCGCCCTGAGCCTGGTCTTTGGTGCCCTGCTGGGTTACGCTTCACGCCGCTTTGAAGTCGAAGAAGATCCCATTGTTGAGCAGATTGACGCCGTGTTGCCGCAGAGCCAGTGCGGTCAGTGTGGTTACCCCGGCTGTCGTCCCTATGCTGACGCCGTGGGCAACAATGGCGAAGCCATTAACAAATGCGCGCCCGGTGGTGAGCAGACCATGCTTAAGCTGGCCGCCCTGCTCAATGTTGAGCCACAACCGATCGATGGCGATGACGAGGCTAAAGCGCCCGTGCGTACCGTCGCGTGGATTGACGAAGAAAACTGTATTGGCTGCACAAAGTGCATTCAGGCCTGCCCGGTTGATGCCATCGTCGGTGCCACGCGCGCCATGCATACCGTGCTGAGCGATGTCTGCACCGGCTGCGATCTGTGTGTTGCCCCCTGTCCTACCGACTGCATTGAAATGCGTCCGGTTGCCACCACCACGGCCAACTGGAAGTGGGATCTGAATACCATTCCTGTTCGGGTGATCCCGGTAGAGAGTCATGCTTAATCTGCTTAATTTCTTTAAAAAAGAGAAGATCTGGGATTTTCAGGGCGGGATTCATCCGCCTGAGATGAAAACCCAGTCCAACGGCACGCCGCTCGCTGAATTGCCGCTGCCGCACCGGTTTATCATTCCCCTGAAGCAACATATTGGCCACGAAGGCGAAATTTGCGTTTCCCCTGGCGATAAGGTGCTGCGCGGCCAGCCGCTTACGTTTGGACAGGGCAGAATGCTGCCCGTACATGCGCCCACGTCGGGCGTCATTGACGCTATCGCTCAGCACATGACAGCGCACCCGTCTGGCCTGTCAGAGCTGTGTATTTTTCTGACGCCTGACGGTGACGATCGCTGGATGCCGCTCTCCCCGCTTCCGGACTACCGTCAGCATGAACGCAGCGCCATTCTTAAACGCATACATGATGCCGGCATCGCCGGTCTGGGCGGCGCGGGCTTCCCGACGGCCACCAAACTGAAAGGCGGCCTGCAGGGCGTCAACACGCTGATCATTAACGCGGCTGAGTGCGAACCTTACATCACCGCTGACGATCGTCTGATGCAGGACTACGCCGCCGAGGTGCTGGAAGGATGCCGCATTCTGGCCTGGGTGCTTCAGGCGGAGCGCGTGCTGATTGGTATCGAAGATAACAAACCCGAGGCTATCGCCGCCCTGAAGCAGGCGTTGGGTGGTGAGCGGGATTTACAGATCCGCGTTATCCCGACGAAATATCCGTCCGGCGGCGCTAAGCAGCTGACCAAAATACTCACCGGCATGGAAGTGCCGCATGGTGGTCGCTCTACGGATATTGGCGTGCTGATGCAAAACGTCGGTACGGCATGGGCCGTGAAGCGCGCCATTATCAATGGCGAACCGATCACCGAGCGCGTGGTGACACTCACCGGTGAAGCCATCGCGCAACCCCGGAACGTGTGGAGCCGCTTAGGGACGCCAATCAGCCACCTGTTGCACCAGGTCGGTTTTCACCCTTCACCAGGACAAATGGTCATTATGGGCGGCCCGCTGATGGGCTTTACCCTGCCGTCGCTGGATGTGCCGGTCGTGAAGATCACCAACTGTATTCTGGCCCCGTCCGGCACTGAGATGGGCAACACGCAACAGGAACAGTCCTGCATTCGTTGCTCTGCCTGTGCTGACGCCTGTCCGGCCAACCTGCTGCCACAGCAGCTGTACTGGTATAGCCAGGGGGGCGATCACGATAAAGCCCGTGCCCATCACATTGATGACTGCATTGAATGTGGTGCGTGCGCCTACGTCTGCCCGAGTAACATTCCGCTGGTGCAGTACTATCGCCAGGAGAAAGCTGAGCTGCGCGCCATCGACCTGGAAGCCAAACGCACGCTGGAAGCGAAAGCGCGTTTTGAGGCACGCCAGGCACGACTGGAGCGGGAAAAGCAGGCGCGTGAAGCACGTCATGCTGAAGCCAAACAGCGCGTAGCCCGCAGCGAAAGCGGAGAACTGGCTGCGGCAAAAGCCCGCGCCAGAGCGAAACAATCTGCTGAGAATGAAGATGCCGCTGCCGAGGCACGTCATGCGCAGGCCCGGTTACGACAGGCTGAGGCACAGGCGGAAACCCAGGCGCTGAGTCGTCAGACGACCGATCCACGCAAGGCTGCGGTTGAAGCGGCGATTGCACGTGCCAGAGCGAAGAAACCGGTGACGCCTGACAGTGCGGACACGACTGAAACGGCGGTGGCGGATCCACGTAAAGCCGCGGTGACCGCCGCCATCGAACGTGCCAAAGCGAAGAAAGCTGCCCAGGCGGCGGCTGACGCTGAGACGGCCGACACCGCATCTGAAGATCCACGTAAAGCCGCGGTGACCGCCGCCGTCGAACGTGCCAAAGCGAAGAAAGCCGCCCAGGCGGCGGCTGACGCTGAGGCGGCCGACACCGCATCTGAAGATCCACGTAAAGCTGCGGTGGCCGCCGCCATTGAACGTGCCAAAGCGAAAAAGCGCGCTGCCGCACAGGCGCAGGCAGAAGACGCGTCCCGTGAGGCGGCTGTCGCGGCGGCCGAAGCGCACAGGGGCGTTGAGCAGGCAGAGAGGGCGCAGGAGCAGGCTAATCATGCCAATGCCGAAGCCGAAGAGGCACCTGAACTCGATCACCCCGCCGATGCGCGTAAAGCCGCGATTGCGGCGGCTGTCGCCCGTGCCAAAGCGCGTAAAGCGCAATCGACATTGACACCTGAGGATTAAATGGCGTTCCGTATCGCAAGTTCACCTTATACTCATAACCGCCGCAGTACCGGCAACATCATGATGCTGGTTATCCTGGCGGCGCTGCCTGGTTTTGCCGCGCAGTGCTACTTTTTTGGCGTGGGAACCTTATTGCAGGTTGTGTTGGCCTCGCTGACAGCGTTGCTGACAGAAGCGGCTATCCTGCGCCTGCGTAACACACCGGTCGCCCCTCAGCTGGCCGACAACTCCGCCCTGCTGACGGCAATTCTGCTGGGGATCAGCATCCCGTCTCTGGCCCCCTGGTGGTTAGTGGTGGTCGGTACGGTATTTGCGATTGTTATTGCCAAACAGTTGTACGGTGGCCTGGGACAAAACCCCTTCAACCCGGCCATGGTCGGCTATGTCGTTCTTCTGATCTCATTTCCGGTTCAGATGACCAGCTGGATGCCGCCAGAAGCCTTACAGGTGATTAAACCCGGCGTGCTGGACTCGCTGAGCATGATCTTTACGGGTCATACCCTGGCGGGCGATACGTTACAGCAACTGCAGTTGGGCGTAGACGGTGTCAGCCAGGCTACACCGCTGGATACCTTTAAAACCGGCTTGCGCGCAGGCCACAGTGCAGAGCAACTGTTAGCCCAGCCCATTTACAGCGGCGTTCTGGCCGGTCTGGGCTGGCAATGGGTCAACGTGGGTTACCTGCTTGGCGGGGTATTCCTGCTGTGGAAAAACACCATTCGCTGGCATATTCCGGCCGCGATGTTGCTGTCGCTGACCGTCTGCGCCACGCTTGGTTGGTTACTGGCTCCCGCCTCGCTGAACAGTCCGCTGATTCATCTGTTTTCCGGGGCGACGATGCTGGGCGCATTTTTTATCGCCACCGATCCGGTTACCGCCTCCACCACTGACCGTGGCCGTCTGATTTATGGTGCCCTTATTGGTCTGCTGGTATGGCTCATTCGGAGTTTTGGCGGTTATCCGGACGGCGTTGCTTTCGCCGTTCTGCTGGCTAATATATGCGTACCGCTGATTGACTATTACACGCAGCCGCGCGTTTACGGTCATCAAAAGGATTAAATGATGCTGGACACCATACGCAAGAATGGCGTGACCCTGGCTCTCTTTGCCGCGATTACCACCGGCGTTACTGCTGTTGTAAATACCGTGACCAAACCCACCGTCGAGCACCAGACGCAGTTACAGCAAAAAAATCTGCTGGATCAGGTGGTGCCGACCGATATGTACGATAACCACATTCAGCAGGAATGTTACGTTGTCACTGATGCGGCACTGGGTAATGCCAGCCCTCATCATCTTTATCTGGCGCGAAAAGGCAACGAACCTGTGGCCGCCGCCCTGGAAACCACCGCTCCGGATGGCTATTCTGGCGCGATTCAGATGCTGGTCGGCGCGGATTTTCACGGTAAGGTACTCGGCGTGCGGGTGATTGAGCACCATGAAACGCCGGGCCTGGGGGACAAAATCGAGTTACGGATTTCTGACTGGATCAACAGTTTTAATGGCAAAGTGGTAACCGGGCCGAATGACAAAGCGTTTGCCGTCAAAAAAGATGGCGGCGAATTCGACCAGTTTACCGGTGCCACCATTACCCCGCGCGCCGTCGTGAATGCCACCAAACGTACGGCATTGTTAATTGAATCCCTGAAAGGGAAACTCTCTTCGTTACCCGAATGTGGAGACGCCAATGAGTGAAGCGAAAAACCTGCTGGTCGGCGGGCTGTGGAAAAATAACTCGGCGCTGGTGCAGCTGCTGGGCCTGTGCCCTTTGCTGGCGGTGACCGCCACGGCCACCAATGCTCTGGGGCTGGGGCTTGCCACGACGCTGGTGCTGACCCTGACAAACAGTTTTATTTCGGCCTCGCGTCGTTGGGTGCCTTCTGAGATCCGTATTCCTATCTACGTGATGATCATCGCCTCTGTCGTAAGCTGCGTGCAGATGCTGATTAACGCTTACGCCTACGGTCTGTATCAGTCACTCGGTATTTTTATTCCGCTGATCGTGACCAACTGCATCGTAGTGGGCCGGGCTGAAGCCGTGGCCTCGAAAAGCAGTATTCCCCTTGCCGCACTGGATGGCTTTGCTATCGGTATGGGCGCCACCTGCGCAATGGTGGTACTGGGATCGATCCGTGAAATCATCGGCAGCGGCACATTGTTTAACGGTGCGGATCAGTTACTGGGTCCCTGGGCTAAAGTGTTGCGTATTGACGTGATTCATTTTAACTCGCCAATGCTGCTGGCAATGCTCCCGCCGGGTGCCTTTATCGGTCTGGGCATGATGCTGGCGGGGAAATATGTGATCGATCAGAAAATGAAGCAGCGCGCAGCGCGTCGCGCAGAAGACGCGGCGCTTGATGCGCCGCAAGGCAACACGGGAAAAGCCGTGTGAACCAGACGAAACGCATTGAGATTCTCAGTCGTCTGCAGCAGGCCAACCCTCACCCTACGACCGAGCTGCAGTTCACCTCGCCGTTTGAACTGCTGATTGCGGTTCTGCTGTCGGCTCAGGCGACGGACGTGAGCGTTAACAAGGCTACTGCAAAGCTGTACCCCGTGGCGAATACACCTGCTGCGATGCTGGCGCTGGGCGTGGACGGCGTGAAGGAGTACATCAAAACGATCGGCCTGTTCAACAGTAAAGCCGAGAACGTGATTAAGACCTGCCGTATTTTACTGGACCAGCACGGCGGTCAGGTGCCTGAAGATCGCGCCGCGCTCGAAGCCTTACCTGGCGTCGGCCGTAAAACGGCTAACGTGGTGCTGAATACGGCTTTTGGCTGGCCGACGATTGCGGTGGATACGCACATTTTCCGCGTCTGCAACCGGACGAATTTTGCGCCGGGTAAGAACGTCGAGCAGGTCGAAGAGAAACTGTTAAAAGTCGTGCCGAAGGCGTTTAAAGTCGACTGCCATCACTGGCTGATTCTGCACGGTCGTTACACCTGCGTGGCGCGCAAACCGCGTTGCGGGTCCTGCCTGATTGAAGATCTGTGTGAATATCCCGATAAGGTCGAATAAGCCCGGATAACAGCCTGTGACTGGTCACAGGCTGTTTTACTGTTCAGCGCTGACGCTGCGCCAGCGCCGCCCGCATCCAGGCCATCACCAGCGGCGAATCCTTATCCTGTAATGCCGCCCGTTCGGACTGGAATAAGGTGGCGACATAGAAAGGATGATCGGTCAGTTCAATGCCGCGCACATCGCCGTTCAGATCCCAGGACGTGATCCGCATGTTTTTACCCTGCAGCGCCGCACTGAAAGCCGGGTTCACGCCAAAATTGCAATGATAACCTTCATCGCTGGTCAGCGCACCGTAGGCGCTGGCCATACGCGAGCCGGGTGCAAACGTGACCTCCCCTCGCTGTTCGACCAGTGAGCAGCTTAGCGGCGCAATCACCATCCGACCGGTTTCGCTGGTTTCGGCATGACTGGCATCTTCCCAGCCCAATACGTGGCGGGCATAGTCGATAACCGCATACTGAAACCCGCCACAGGAGCCGAGAAAGGGCTTACCGTTTTCCCGTACCCAACGCAGCATGCTAAACACGCCGTCATCGTTTTTATAGGGGCTGCCGGGCACCAGCCAGACGGCATCATGCTGCGTAACGGCGGACAGATCATCTAAATCCGGGGTGGGAATCCAGTCAGGCTCAATCGGGATGGCAAGGTGCGCCGCGGCGCGCGCCAGCGCCAGGGGAATGGATTGATGCGAAACAGCGTCCGGGCGGTAGTCACCCACTAAGGCGAGACGTAAAGATAACGACATAGCAACATCCTTTTTAGGAAATAAAGAGGCTACGTGAGTGCGCGTGCGCTGTCGAGCAGGTGAGCGCATTTTTGCTGGTTTTTTACGCCTGTTAATTAAGGGCCGGACGCATTATTTCCTGATGAAACCATTTTTCTTCTGCTGAAATAACAGCGAATAATGTGAGTTTAATCAACTTTATTGCGCACCCGAGGTCGTTTTGCGTCATAATATGCAGATTATTTCAGCAAAACGACGTCAAAAACCGCATTTCCGGCGCTTTATTCTGATGAAAGATCACTTTCCAAAGCAAAGCTCTACGCAACCGCCGTTTAGTGGTTAATGTCATTATTGACGATCTGAAAAGCTCCACGCAGGTATTTTGAACCAATAAAAAACCTGAAAACATGACAAAATTTCAATCAGTAATATTTATTTAGGTTTTAACACCATATTGACCCTGTCTGGCAGAAGGTAGAAAACGCTTGCCCTGCCGCCTTTATTCAGCCAAATTAGTCGCCGTTTTTCCCATCTAATAAAAATCTGGCCCATGGTGTGATCACATGGCGCGGACGGAATGCCTGTCACGACGCAGGATATGAAATAACAGAGGTACAAGTGTCAACTGCAAACAAACACACCGACGAGGCCGTCAGCCTTAATGCTTTTAAACAGCCCAAAGCGTTTTACCTGATCTTTTCAATCGAATTATGGGAACGTTTTGGCTACTACGGCCTGCAGGCCATTATGGCCGTCTATCTGGTTCGACAGCTGGGCATGTCGGAGTCCGACTCCATTACCCTGTTCTCGTCCTTTAGCGCACTGGTTTATGGTCTGGTCGCTATCGGCGGCTGGCTGGGCGATAAAGTGCTGGGCACCAAACGCGTTATCGTGCTGGGTGTACTGGTGCTGGCCATCGGCTACGCGCTTGTCGCCTTCTCCGGTCATAACGTCAGCGTCGTCTATATCGGTATGGCGACTATTGCGGTGGGCAGCGGCTTGTTTAAAGCGAACCCCTCTTCCCTGCTTTCCACCTGCTACGAGAAAGACGATCCGCGCATTGATGGCGCCTTTACCATGTTCTACATGTCCATCAACATCGGCTCACTGTTTTCAATGATGCTGACGCCGTGGTTAGCCGAAAAATATGGCTATAACGTGGCGTTTTCGCTGTCGGTGATCGGCCTGGTCATCACGCTGCTTAACTTCCTGTTCTGTAAGCGCCTGGTGAAAGACTTTGGTTCCAAACCGGACTTTGCCCCACTCCAGTTCGGCAAACTGCTGATGACGCTGGCAGGTATTGTGGTGTTGATCGCCCTGGCTAACTGGATGCTGCACCATCAGGCCATTGCCCGTATTCTGCTGGGCCTGATTGCGCTGGGCATTATGGTGATCTTTGCCAAAGAAGCCTTCGCACTGAAGGGCGCGGCACGTCGCCGTATGATTGTCGCTTTCCTGCTGATGGTCGAAGCCATCGTCTTCTTCGTGCTTTACATGCAGATGCCTACGTCGCTGAACTTCTTTGCGATTCGTAACGTTGAGCACACCCTTTTTGGCATTACCTTTGCGCCAGAGCAGTTCCAGGCGCTGAACCCGTTCTGGATTATGCTGGCCAGCCCCATTCTGGCAGCCGTGTATAACAAGCTGGGCGACAAGCTGCCGATGCCGCACAAGTTCGCTATCGGCATGGTGCTGTGTTCTGCCGCGTTCCTGGTATTGCCTGTCGGCGCGAAATTTGCCAGCGATGCCGGTATCGTGTCCCTGAACTGGCTCATTCTCAGCTATGGCCTGCAAAGTATCGGCGAACTGATGATTTCGGGACTGGGCCTGGCGATGGTGGCACAGCTGGTTCCACAGCGCCTGATGGGCTTTATCATGGGCTCATGGTTCCTGACCACCGCGGGTGCTGCCGTCATTGCCGGTAAAGTGGCCAACCTGATGGCGGTGCCTGAAAACGTTACCGATCCGCTGATTTCGCTGGTCACGTACGGCAAAGTGTTCCAGCAGATCGGGATTGCCACCGCCGTCATCGCTGTGCTGATGCTGGTGACGGCCCCGCTGCTGAACCGTATGACGCAGACGACGGAAGCGGAAAAAGCCTGAGTGCGATTTTGACACGCAGCAAAAACCGGGCCTTGCCCGGTTTTTTTGTTTTTGTCGCCGATCGGTTCCTGGTAGATTACTCATGCTAATAACTGGTAATTCTGCCACAGGGGATTACTATGCAAACACGACTCGCAACATGGTGGCTTCATGATGAAACTGTTTTGTAAAGCTGGTGCCTGTTCTCTTTCACCCCATATTGTTCTGCGTGAATGTGGTCTGGATTTCACTCAGGTCAATGTCGACCTGCAAACCAAGCTCACCGAGCGCGGGGATGATTTTCGTCAAATCAACCCCAAGGGTCAGGTACCGGCGCTGCAATTAAGTGAGGGTAATGTCCTGACCGAAGGCGCGGCGATTGTGCAGTACCTGGCCGATCTCAAGCCCGATCGTCATCTTCTGGCCCCCGTCGGCAGCCTGACGCGTTATCACACCATTGAGTGGCTCGGCTACATCAGCAGTGAGTTACATAAGAGTTTTTCACCGCTGTTCCGCAACGATGCGCCCGACGAGTACAAAGCGCTGGTGCGCCGTCAGCTGGAGGCAAAATTTGCCTGGGTAAACGGTGAACTGCAGGACAAGCCGTGGCTGATGGGCGTGCATTTCAGCGTTGCGGATGCTTATCTGTATGTGGTGACGCGCTGGGCGAAAGCGCTGAACCTGGATGTCAGCGCGTTGAACCACCTGCAACAGTGGTTTGCGCGCGTTGAAGAACGGCCATCGGTTCAGGCCGCGCTAAAAGCGGAAGGCCTTATCTGACACGATCAGGGCCGTTACCGGCCCTTTTTTTACAGCTTCTCTGCCGGAAAATAGTGCGTTGGCCGGGCAATAGCGTCCTGCGCGGCAACCAACTGCAGCTCATATTCCCCCATCTCATGCGTTTTCAGCATCACTTCATAGACGGCGGCCGTGACGTGCTCCAGCGCCGCCTGCAGCGACTGTCCGTGCAGCAGATCGACCAGCAATAAGCCGCTGGTTAAATCGCCCACGCCTACAGGCTGGCGAACGCCAAAGTCCACCAGCGGACGGCTGATGTGCCAGGCTTCGTCGGCGGTGACCAGCAGCATTTCAAAGCGATCGCTGCGGCGTCCTGCCCGTGCCAGATGCTTAATCAGCACCACTTTTGGCCCCTGCGTGATCAGCAGGCGGGCAGCCTCAACGGCGGATTCGACACTGGTTACCGTGCGTTCGCTGAGCATTTCCAGCTCCAGCAGATTTGGCGCGATGATATCGCTGGCCGGTAGCGCCATTTTGCAGTGAAACTCCGCCACGCCCGGTGCCACAATGCAGCCCTTTTCCGGATGCCCCATGACCGGATCGCAAAAATACCAGGCCTCGGGGTTGGCGGCTTTTACCTGATGCACGATGTCCAGAATCTTTTCGCCCTGTTCGGCCGATCCCAGATAGCCGCTTAACACCGCATCACAGGTTTTCAGGCGGTCGATATCGGCGATGCCTTTGACGATGTCGGTGAGATGCGACGCCGGCATGACGGTGCCGGTCCAGTGCCCATACTGCGTATGATTGGAAAACTGCACGGTATTCAGCGGCCAGACGTTCACGCCCATACGGCGCATCGGGAACTCTGCCGCCGCATTGCCTGCATGACCAAACACCACGTGCGACTGAATTGCTAAAACGTTTTTCACTTTTTTACCCTGTCGTGCCTTGCCATAAAAAAGGGCCGGAAACCGGCCCTGAAAAGCTACTGCCAGTTGATCAGGCAGTAATGTTTTTTACCGCGGCGTAATAACGTGAAGCGGTTAAACAGCTTGTCGCTGTCGCGGAAGCGGTATTCCGCATCCGACTGCTTCTCACCGTTCAGCGATACGGCATTTGAGCCAATCATGGTGCGCGCCTGGCCGCGTGACGGTACCAGCTCCGCTTTAACCAGTGCCTGCTGCAGATCGTCCTCAGCAGACAGCGTAATGGTGGGCATGCCGTCCTGCGCCAGCTGTTCGAAATCAGCCTCGGTCATGTCACTGAGCGCACCGGAGAACAGACTTTCCGTGATGCGTTTCGCGGCTGCCAGACCCTCTTCGCCATGAACCAGGCGCGTAACCTGCTCGGCCAGTACATACTGTGCACGCGGCGCGGTTCCGCTGTTTTTATCTTCTTCTTCCAGGGCAGTAATCTCTTCAATGCTCAGGAATGTGAAGAATTTCAGGAAACGGTAAACATCCGCATCGGCGGTGTTGATCCAGAACTGGTAGAACTTGTACGGGCTGGTTTTCTTAGCATCCAGCCAGACCGCGCCGCCTTCGGTCTTACCGAACTTGGTGCCGTCCGATTTGGTAATCAGAGGAACGGTCAGACCAAACACCTGGTTCTGATGCAGACGACGTGTCAGATCGATACCGGAAGTGATGTTGCCCCACTGGTCCGAGCCGCCGATCTGCAGCGTTACGCCGTGCAGTTCGTTCAGGCAGGCAAAATCATAGCCCTGCAACAGGTTGTAGGAGAATTCGGTAAACGAGATCCCCTGGTCGTCACGGTTCAGACGCTGTTTGACCGCTTCCTTGTTGATCATCTGGTTAACCGAGAAGTGTTTACCAATGTCACGCAGGAAGGTCAGCACGTTCATATTGCCAAACCAGTCATAGTTGTTGGCCGCAATCGCACTGTTCGCACCACAGTCAAAATCCAGGAATGGCGCAACCTGTTTACGGATTTTTCCGACCCATTCACCGACGGTTTCGCTGGTGTTGAGCTTACGCTCTGCCGCTTTAAAACTGGGATCGCCAATCAGACCGGTTGCGCCGCCCACCAGCGCCACCGGCTTGTGTCCGGCGTCCTGAAAACGTTTCAGGCAGAGCAGCGGTACCAGATGGCCCAAGTGCAAGCTGTCAGCAGTGGGGTCAAAGCCGCAATAGAGCGAAATTGGCCCTTGCGCCAGTTTCTCGACTAACGCGTCTTCATCCGTCACCTGGGCGATCAGGCCCCGTTCTTGCAATTGTTGTATCAGGTTACTGCTGGTCATCACTGACTCCAAATTGATCAGACTGCACCTAGGCTGGTACACAGCTTTCCGCTGAGTTGCGGAAGAAAAAAATGAGGGCTATAGCATAAAGCGCTGACGGCTTCTGTGCCAGCGCTGATAAGGGGAAAGCGCAGTTTTACGGGGCGAGTCGGTCAATTTTCCAGCCGTCGTTATCCCGTTGGTAGAGGAAACGATCGTGAAGGCGATGTTCGCCCCCTTGCCAGAACTCCATGGTGTTAAATTTTACCCGATAGCCGCCCCAAAAACTGGGCAGCGGCACATCGCCCTGCTGGAATTTCTGCTTCAGTTCCAGAAACTTCGCTTCCAGCACACCGCGGGCAGAAATCCGGCTGGACTGACGCGAAACCCAGGCACCGATCTGGCTGTCACGCGGGCGGCTGCTGAAATATTTCAGGACGTCCAGCGGCGACAGTTTTTCGACTTCGCCCAGCACCATGACCTGGCGCTCCAGAAAATGCCACGGGAAATGCAGCGAAATACGCGGATTGTTGGCCAGATGTTGTGCTTTACGGCTGCCGAGGTTGGTATAGAACACCATGCCCTGTTCATCATAATGCTTCAACAGCACGATACGCTGATAAGGCTGGCCTTGTTCATCGACCGTGGCTACCGTCATGGCTGTAGGATCGGGCAATTGTGCCTCGCAGGCCTGCTTTAACCAGCTTTCGAACAGCGCCAGCGGATTATCCGGCAAATCGTTACGACGCAGACCACCGCGCGTGTATTCACGACGCAGGTGGGCAATGTTTTGCAGCATTTCATTGTCACTCATCATGCACACTCACTCAGATAACGTTAACCAGCCGGTTGCAGCTCGCAGTCATTCACGACGATTTTATCGTTGCGCTCAATAAAAGCACCGTTTCCTTTAGACCAGAAAACATACTGTCCGTCGCTGTAGCGGGCCCCGGAGGCAGAAACGGTTTGCGTCAGCGTCAGCGGTTTGCCATCCATGATAAAGCTGACCTGATCTTTAGCGTTATCCAGGGTGACGGTGAGCGGCAAGGTGCCACAGCGATAGTGTAACGTTTCTGGCGCGGGCGACGATTTGTGCATCAGGCTGCAGCCTGACAGCATGACCATGGCAACCACAGTTAATCCTTTTCGCATCAGCGATTCTCCTGTACGTAAAGCAGGCACAACGCGCCCTGCTTTGTTCGGTATGAAGGTTCCGGCACCGGCAGGTTAACCGTTCCGGCACAGAGGGGCAATTTAACCGATGATCGCACCCGTAGCAGCAAAAGTTTTTTTGTCCGGACGTGGCAAGGTGAAGACTGCAAAGCCAGGGTTTGGTCGGGAAAACGCGACATCGCGCGGCGATGACCAGGGCGGAGGGGGCGAAAGAGACCGGCAACACCCGGGTATTCAGGCGTTGCCGGTGAGGATTAATTACCGCGATAGGTAGAATAGCCGTACGGGCTCAGCAGCAATGGAATATGGTAATGCGATTCACTTTTGTCCATGTGAAATATCACCGGAATTTCCGGGAAAAAGGACGCGTGCTGAACCTTCTGATAATAATCTCCCGTTTTAAATACAACTTTATAATCGCCCGTTTCATATTGTTTATCTGTCGGGAATAGTGCACTAATTCTGCCGTTTTTATCGGTTACCCCTGAGGAAAGCTTAACCCACTTGCCCTGTTCTTTATGTTCGAGGTCAACAGAAATACCGGGAGTCGGCGTGCCGGTCTCCAGATTTAATACGTGTACACTCAGCGGATTCTTCATCGCGGTTGTTTCTGCCGCACAAGCAACGGAACCCATTAATAACGCTGCAACTGCACCCATTTGCCATTTCATTCTCGATTCCTTTTTTCGTTAACCTGTCAACGAGCGTAAAGGGCCGCAGACTAAATACCAAACCGCAGGCGCTAAATGTGAAATTTCTGAGAGGCATAAATACGCTTTAGCTATTCGCGCTTTTTCTGCGCAAGTGCGTTTATTGTTTCGCTCACCGCCCTGCAAAATTCTCAAAAGCGACTATGCTGTTTAATTCAAGGTCCACTTCAAGGAGATGAAATGCATACTAAATCCCTGTCAGCTGCCGTTTTGCTTGCCCTCTCTCTGGCAACGTTAGCCGGTTGTTCTTCCAACCAGTCCATTAAAACGTCAGACGGCCGTACAATAGTGACCGATGGTAAGCCTCAAATTGACAGCGATACGGGGCTGGTGTCCTATCGTGACGCCCAGACAGGCAAAACCGAACAAATTAATCGCGATCAGATCAGCAATATGAGTGAACTTGATAACTAACGGACTCAATCACAGAAATAAGGTGGATAATATGAAGAAGACTCTGATTTTACCGCTGGCAGTTTTGATCGGCATGACCGCATTAACAGGCTGTACCCGCACAAGCTACGCTATTCATACCAACGATGGCCGCACTATTATCAGCGACGGTAAGCCGTCTGAATCTGATGCCGGTTTACTGGGTTATACCGATGCCAATGGTGTGAAACAGCAGATCAATAAATCGGACGTTAAAGCCGTTTCCGAAGTGCCAAAATAACAGCGTTGCCGCCTGATCAGGGCGGCTTTTTTATTTCCTGCCGCCTCTTCATTGCTTCACCCTCTCAATATCTTTTTATCCGGAAATAACGGTTCGTCGTAAACAGTGTAATAACGACTTACACGGCATGATCAGGGCTCATATATCCTTTTGTCTTTCTGACGCAGGCGCTCGCCTGTTATGGCCTTTTTCATTCCTTCTCACTTTGCTTTGCGACAACACAAAAACATTAGCATCTCTTTCTTATGTACATTTTATTTACAGCGTCAGGTTGCGGTCCGGAATGCCGCTGACGGCCAGGTCACCGTGTCAGGGACCTATCGTAATTTCAGGCCAGTTCGCCACTATCTAGTGGTTTAATCACTTCAATTCTGGCGGATAAAACGGGTCTGTATAAATTTTCGCTCGCTTATTAAGGTGTTAGCCTGCGGTATGAAAGTTCACTTTTTTTAATGTTTTCTTTGATAGGTATCACCGAATGAAATCACACTATCGCTATTCATTCCTTTTACTAAACTGATCACTGGGTCGACGACATTCTCACTCACTCTCAGGAGGTGCATATGAATTTTCACGATGAGGCTACCGGTCATAAGATTATTGGTGAAGCTGCGGTGAACCTGGCACTACAGAATGAGGAGATCACGGTGGTTTCACTGATTCGCCAGCTCAGCACGATGGCGGACCATGAAAGCGACGATGAGCGCGTGCTCCTGATCGCCGATGCGCGTAAATGGCTGAAAAGCTTTATTAACGTGGCCACGCGCGAGCGGGCCGAACTCAACTGGATGGTAGTAACGGGCCAGGTTCCCGCCAATGTGACCGAGCATTAACGCTGGCAGGTTAATGCTATACCGCGCTTCGCGGACGCCGGATGCGTCCGCGTTTACTGCGTGCCAGCTGTCTGTATTCTCTCTGTGTTCGCTTTCCGCCCTTCTCTCTGTCCCCGCCTGAATCGCGCCGCACGCTTTTTCTGCGAAAATAGCTGTACAAGTTTTATTTTATTGTATAACTTTACGCTACTTTCAACTGACTACTTTTGAACCACCCGAGAACCTCTATGCAACGCAATCATCGCTTACCGCAGAGCGCCGACGATATCTCCCGCTATTTTTCTGCGGCGGGTCTCCCTTCACAGCAGGAAATGCTGGGGCAAATCGTGGTAGATATTTTACGCGCCGGCCAGAACGTGAACCGTAAGTCTATCTGCACTAAACTGCTGCGCCGTCTTGAGCTGTCAGCCAGTCAGGAAGAAGAGCGCCTTTGCCGTGAACTGATTGGGTTGCTGTTTGGTCGTTAAGACGGCCAGTGACTGCCGTGACGGGACGGGGCATCGTTGCGAAGCCGTTGCGGCCTTTTCGCTGCTGCTGCTGGCATTATTGTTGCTGCTGTCGTTACTGTGACGTGATGGCCGTACAGGCTTCCTTGCTTCAGCCCGTCGTCATTAATGGAGTTTATGTGCGAGGATACGGATAGCCTCTTCGCAGGTCTGTCGGGTCGTTTTACAGCTTGTCTGGAGACTTTGCTGGTGCAACGCACCAATAATTTCCTGCAGTGTGAGCGTTTTACCCGGCTGCAGGATGCCTGACACAACGCGCCCTAAAAGCGCGTGAATCTCTTCACCGATGTTTGCCCTGTCATGTTTCACGCATAATCCTCAAATTTTACTTTTTCTGTAACAGCAAAGTGTTTTAGAGAAGGCACACTGTGCCTGTGTCTGGCAGCCCATGGGTGACCGGCCGCCCTGCATGGATGACATAAGGGAATATTTACTTCCTAAATGAGCAAAGATTAATCCAGGATTTTCAGGGCCAGCGCAATCGTAGCCTGTTCATCGTGTACATCCGCCACCTTGCCGGTAACACGCATACCAAAGGCAATACGCAAAATCAGTCCTGCAGCCGTCTCCACATCCAGGTCGCGCCTGATGGAGCCATCATGCTGCCCTTCCTGCAAAAGTGACATCAGAAAGGCCTTATTGCGGAAGATAACCTGTGTAACCTGTTGGGACAGCTCCGCATCCAGCACCTGTAATTCAATAGCACTGCCTACGACCAGACAGCCGGTGCGCCCTTCCGTTGACCGCGAAGAATCCAGATAAAACTGGAGTAGTTCACTTAACTTTGCGCGGCCGGTCGAAAAGCGGGCCAGGCGTCCGCGCAGATCCTCGTTGCGGACCGTGATATAACGCTGAAAAACCAGCAGGAACAACGATCGCTTGTCCTGAAACGCTTTGTAGATACTACCGACAGAAAGCTGCATTGCCTCACTCAAATCGTTAAGCGAGGCGGCATGATATCCTTTCTGCCGGAACACGATCATCGCCTGGTCCAGAGCCTGTTCGATATCAAATTCTCTGGGCCTGCCGCGTTCTTTTTGTTTATTCGCTGTGGATTGTTGGCTGCTCATGACGACCAGTTTGAGAGGCTGCATTTCCGACATTACCCGGAAACGATAGGCAGAACGATTGTATCTCAGGCACCGGGTGCAAGTACACCCGAATCCCACCCCGGCGCATCGTCTGCACAAAGTGCGGTGCAGGCGATGCCGTGGTGGGATAAAAAGCAGGCCGATCAGGCGTTGGCTTTAAGCAGCTCGTCTGCCGCCAGTTTACCAAGCGCGTTCGCCGCAAAGGGACTGTCGCCCGTCAGTACCCGGCGATCTTTATGCACGGTCCCTTTAATATCGCTGTTCACCAGCGTCAGTCCCATGGCCTGAAGTTCCTCTCCGAAGAACCAGGTTAACTGTCCCGGCATGTAGCCGATATCTGGTGTTTGTTTGTCGGTCGCATCGGGGAAGGCGCAAATTTTATAGCCATTAAGCGGATTGTCGCCTTTGTCCAGAGCAAGAAAGGCAGCCGGGCCATGGCACAGCGAAATCAGGTGACGATCGTTGGCCAGCGTCCAGCGGATCACCTCAGCGACGGCTTCACTTTCGGGCAGCCCTATCAGCGCGCCGTGACCGCCCGGAATAAAGACGCCTGCGTACTCTGACCGGGGCGTCAGTGACTGAACGACAGCGTTCAGCGTCAGCGGGGAACGAAACAGCGACAGGCAGTGATTGTAAAAGCCAATGACCACCTCATCCTGCTGGGGCATCGCCCAGTGTTCAAACTTCACCATCTGTCCGGACAATGTCGCCACATCAAACTGGAAACCGGCCTGATACAGGTGATACATCGGAAGCAGCGTCTCAATCGGATGGTTACCGGTGGAAAACAGGGTGTCGTTATCAAGCGGCAGATAGCGCTCGTCGGTGCAGATCACCAGGACCTTTTTATTCCCTGAATACGGCTGGGGATAGTCGGCATCACCGAGATCAGATGTGGGGCGGGTGAACTGGTCAAGTGAGTAGGCAGAAGGAAAAAAGGCGTTATGTTCGGCCCGATCTGCCACCGGCGATTTACTGAGTTCTGACATGACAAAGCTCTCCTTAAGGGGATGGATACCTGTTTTAGCCTAGACCACAACGCCAGATTTAAACCGAGCGGCAGCCCAAACGGCCCCCTTATAAGAGCATTCTGTTGCTGTCATCCCTGCCCGCGCCTTACTTCACCACCGGCAGATCTCTGATGCGCGTGGTATAAGCCGGCGACAGCATTTCGCGCTTCATCGCCCAGCGCTTCTCTGTCCCCTGTCCGGCGAACCACATTTTCCCCTTGCCCGCTTTGTGGATCTGATCGATAACCTGCATCAGATCGTTACGGCCCGGGTTGACCGGTCGCTCATCAAACAAATCCAACTGAGTCACGCCGTGGTCAAAGAAGTCGCTCAGGACAACGCCCGCTTTGATATAGCGGTGGCCCGCGATCCAGATGTAGTCCAGCATGTCGGTCGCCACCCGGATAATGTCGCGCGTATCGTGCGACGGCGTCAGTAACTGACCAGTGGCCTGATTACCGTAAAAGTTTTCACCAACGGCATGGGGGCTGGTGCGCAGAAACACCCCGATTTGTCGGCAGTACTGTTTTTCTTTCCGCAGTTTTTCGGCGGCACGTTCGGCATAGGTACAGACTGCCTCACGCACCTGTGCATAGTCTGAAAGACGGCTACTGAAAGAACGTGAGCACATGATCTGCTGTTTGGTGGGTTCGAGGGCTTCTAAATCCTGACAGGGTTCACCGCATAATTCTCTGACCGTGCGTTCCAGCACCACGCTGAAATTCTTACGAATCAGGCTGGGACGCTGACGCGCCAGGTCTGCGGCCGAGGTTATCCCCATCTCCTCAAGCCGCTGGCTGAGACGGCGGCCAACGCCCCAGATATCCTTGACCGACACCTTCGCCAGCAGTTTTTGCTGGCGCACCGGATCGGACAGATCGACCACACCGTTGGTGTAGCCCGCCCATTTTTTGGCCGCAAAATTCGCCAGCTTCGCCAGCGTCTTGGTAGGGGCAATCCCGACACAGACGTTAAGATGAATTTCTTTTTTGATGCGTTTTTTAATCTGGTGCCCCAGGGTATCAAGCGACATGCAGTGGCTGACGCCGGTTAAATCCAGAAAGGCCTCATCAATCGAATAAATTTCTACCGACGGGGCCATTTCCTCCAGTAGCGTCATGACCCGGGTGCTCATATCCGCATACAGCGCATAGTTAGAGCTAAAGACCTGCACGTTATGGCGGGCAATGATTTCTCGCATTTTAAAAAACGGCACGGCCATGGTGACGCCAAGGGCTTTGGCTTCGGCATTACGCGCAATCACACAGCCATCGTTGTTTGAGAGCACAATAATGGGCTTGCCCTTGAGATCCGGTCGAAACACCGTTTCACAGGAGGCATAAAAATTGTTCACATCGACCAGCGCAAACATGATTAATAAACCGACTTGATCACATAGGTCACAACGCCAAACACTTCGAGCGCGTCTTCTGTGCTAATCACAATGGGTTTGAACTGACGGTTCATTGGCATCAGTTGCAGGCAGGGCTGAAGCTGAAGCCGCTTGACGGTAAATTCGCCCTCAATCGCGGCCACCACAATATCGCCATGAGAAGCCACCAGTGCGCTGTCCACCACCAGCATATCGCCGTCGTTAATGCCCGCTCCGGACATCGATTCTCCACTGACGCGCACAAAGTATGTCGAACTGGGATGCTGAACGATGAGCTTGTTCAAATCAATCCGCTGCTCAACGTAGTCCTGCGCCGGAGACGGAAAACCGCACGGCACCCGCTCGACAAACAGCGGTAATTGCAAAGGCGTGCTCACTTTTGCTGGCCTGATAAATTCCATATTCACCTCTCACGCCAAATTACTGTATATAATTACAGTAATAGCGATCTGCCAGTGCGATCAAGCGAAACCGGAGAGGTTTATGTAAACCAGTTGATGTGGATGGATATTTTTTTCTGCCCTTTTCACCGCCTTATGACAGGCCTGTGCAGCCATTAACCGTACCGGTTGTTTTTTCGCCGGCGCATGCAGAATTCTTCTCTTCGCTGAACGAATGTTTAAAAAGCACGGAACGCTGCCCGTTAGCGACGCGTATTTATTCGCCGCACAACCCGGGCGGAAATAATGCTGACAGCGTTAGCAACGTCAATCGGCTAAGCGTACAAGCGGCGCGCAGACGATAACGGAAATAAACAACCGCCTGACCGTGCATAGTGATAAAAATAGCCCTAAGCAAGTCCGAAAAAGGCGTCAAAATAGCAGGCGATAAACGGGGTCTGATTTGCCAGCGCTGTTTCACGCTGCACGCTCGCCCTTTATGACGGGAAAATCACTACAGCCAATCTTTTTTGCAAAAATGAAGACAGGATCGCCGGATACAACGTTCATCTTTTGTGATGTGAACGTGTCTCATCCGGATTAAAAATAATAATAATCATATATTTAAAAAAATAAGATAACGTGAAATGATTTATACTGTGATATCCAACACGTTTGCCTATCATGCCTGCATTACCGCCGAACACGGCTATCACCGTGGCATTGAAAAAAGCATTGAGAGGCAGAATAAAAATGGAATTGAAAAGTACACAGGGAAAAAAGGTCTATTTAACCGAGCAGGAACTTTCTTTAAGCTGGCTTTTTATGACCGGTATGACGGTTAACCAGATCGCGTACCAGATGGCTTCACCTGTACACGTCATCTATTATCTTAAGCAAAAAATCATGCAGAAAGTAGGCGTGAGAAATAACAGTGAGTTTATCCTCTGGCTGATTCATCTCAGAAAATAAAAAACGTCGCGCTGTTTTGCCCGCATGGCAGGATAATACGTTGCCTCCGCCCGTGTGATGAATACGCACAATGTCCGCGCAGGCATCATCGGTTAACCCTGCGCCGTCATCATGCCGGGATAACGTCACCGCGCGCCTGACTCGCCCTGCGCTTTCCGCCTGCGCCCGTAACCTGAGCGGCGTGTGGGGCGCATGGGCTTGTGACCGATCCGGTCAGCCATTTACCTGCTGCCTTATCCATTCGCGAAATATCTCCATCGATGGCGTCAGCGTTTTTGATCGCAGCCAGGTTAACCAGTAGCCACCGACATCAATCTCAATGTCAAAAGGCCGCACCAGGATGCCCGCCTCCAGCTCCCGCTGAAACATGCAGACCGGCACCAGCGCGACACCGCCCGTCTGAACCGCTGCCTCGACCATCAGCCGCGAGGAGTCGAAAACCGGACCAGTCATTCTGGGGGGCGTGATATTTGCCGCAGTGAACCAGTTGCCCCACTCATCCGCGCGATAAGAACGCAGCAGCGTTTCCCGTAACAGATCGCCGGGCTGCTGCAGCCGACGGGCGATATCCGGCCGGCAAAGCGCAGTCAGCGGTGCGGTAAACAGCGGTTCGTTGTGCGTTGCAGGCCAAGCCCCCGTTCCAAAGCGAATGGCATAATCGATGCCTTCGCCCGCCAGATTCACGACGTTATTATGGGTGCGCACGTTCACTTCCAGCGCAGGATGCTGCTGATGAAAGGCATCCAGACGCGGCAGCAGCCAGCCCAGCGCAAAGGTCCCGACACAGGCGAGGGTCATCACTTCGCGGTATTCACCCCCTTCAAACCGGCGCCAGGCTTTTTCAAGCTGGGTGAACGCCTCGGACACCTCGGCAAACAGCAGTCGGGACTCGTCCGTCATCTCCAGCCCACGCGGTAAGCGCCGGAATAACGTCACGCCCAGCCGCTCTTCAAGTAGCCTGACCTGCTGGCTCACGGCCGCCTGCGAGACGAAAAGTGCCATACCTGCGTGAGTAAAATTCAGGTACCGGGCCGAAGCATAAAAGGCCCGGAGTGCATTAAGCGGAACATCATTTTTCATTGTTAACCCCAGAAATTCTTTTGGCTCCTCTCAAATTATCTCGCTTGTCGATAATTTGAAATCCCTTACTCTCTCCCTCGTCACACTTTTGACAGGCGATATGTCCCGCAATAACGCGACCTTCGTGTCATAACGGGGGCATCAGGTGGCAGAAACTGACATAAGTTTCACGAGGGGCGCATTTCACACGTTTCGCTCAGTACGCGCCGCTTCCTGAGGCGGTGAGGTGCCGGGTATGTCTGAATGCAGATACACATTAACGGAGGTTTATATGGCTACGGCTCCCCGGCTGCGCATCTGTGCAGCGGCAACCCTACTGGCGCTGGCGGTCCCTTTTGTCGCCGAGGCCCATTTCAATGACGCATTGTTAGCGCAACCTGTCCGGCAGCTGGAACACGCCGCAGGCGGACGCTTAGGCGTGGCGGCGATCGACACCGGTGATGGTTCTGTTTTTACTTATCGTGGTAACGAACGTTTTCCCCTTTGCAGCACCAGTAAAGTCTTTACGGTGGCGGCCATTCTGAAGAAAGCGGAAACCGCACAAGGCCTGCTGAATGAAAATATCGCGATTCGTCACGCCGACCTGGTGAATTACAACCCCGTGACCGAAAAACAGGTGGGCGGCACGATGACCGTGGCAGAACTCAGTGCGGCGGCCTTGCAGTACAGCGACAACGCGGCGATGAATAAACTGCTGACGCACCTTGGCGGGCCGCATGCCGTGACCGCCTTCGCCCGCAGCATCGGCGATAACACGTTTCGTCTCGATCGAACCGAGCCCACGCTTAATACCGCTATTCCGGGTGATACACGTGATACAACGTCACCGACAGCGATGGCGCAGAGCCTGCAAAAACTGGTTTTAGGCACGGCGCTGGCACCTGCTCAACGCCAGCAGTTAGCCGACTGGATGAAGGGCAATACAACCGGCACCTACAGCATACGTGCGGGTCTGCCTGCTGACTGGGTGGTCGCGGATAAAACCGGCAGCGGTGATTACGGCACCACCAACGACATCGCCGTGATCTGGCCACCGCATCATGCCCCGCTGGTGCTGGTGACCTACTACACGCAGACCGACAAACACGCGGCCTCGCGTAAGGATGTGCTGGCCAGCGCCGCAAAAATTATCGCCTCAGGTTATGAAAACTAAGCGACCGTAACGGCGTTAACACGTGATATGGCCTGTCTGTACGGGCTGTATCACGCCGCTGAAAAGGTTTGTCAGGTTAATAAACCCGTTGACAGGCATCCGTCACTTCCCTAAATTGAGCGCTTGCTCAAGTCGCCGGTTTACCGCCAGCACGCCTGCCTGAGCACAGGCGACTGGCCGGGATTACGCCGTGCATACCCACGTTATTTAACCGACAGGAAATAACCTATGAGGCTGGCTTATCATGCAATCCTTCGCCCCCGTAACGGAAGACTGACCGCCCTGCTGCTTGCCTTAAGCCTGGTGCCCGGCGCGGTGCTGGCTGTCCCGCCGCCGCTGAACATCGCCGTTTATCGCGGCGCGGCAGGATGTGACGGCTGTTCGGAAATGGTGGTGAAATCGCTCCACGGCCTCACCCGGCCGGTTCGCACAACGTACATCGGCGAGCATGAAACGCTCAGGCTGACGGCACAGAACCTGCGTCAGTTTGATCTCTATATTCAGCCTGGCGGCGGTCAGGATATTCCCGCGGCTTATGCCGCACTGGGAGAGGAAGGCGTCCGGGCTATTCGACAGTTTGTTCGCAGCGGCAAGGGGTTTCTGGGCCTTTGCATGGGGGCCTACCTGGCAGACAGTCAGTGGCTGGGGCTGATTAGCTCACCGCTGGAATCGGAAGTGGGCCGTCCAGGCTCGGGCATTGCTGATGAGGGCGATTACACGATTCGCGTTGACTGGCAGCGTCAGCCAACGCGGTTCTATTATCAGGACGGTCCGTACCTTGAGGGCAATCAAGCCCGGGATGGTTTTACCCCTCTGGCCTTTTACCGGAATGGTGACGTCGCTATCGCCCGCTATACGTATGGAAAAGGCACGGTTGTGTTAACCGGACCGCATCCGGAAGCCGACGAGAGCTGGATGGGCCAGGCAGACGGCGGTAAAGACGGCGTTGACACCACGCCCCAGGCAAAAATGTCCCGCCTGTTGGCCGGGTTTGATAACACCGTGCCTTAAGCCCGCACTGCGTGAGTGTCCGTGGCCGGGCGGCGTGGCCCTGTCGTGACGGTGCCGCTTTTCCTGTACGCGATGTGAGCGGCATCCGGCTCGCTGCGTAGCTGTCTGTCGTGAATATAACCGGGAGATCCGGCTGGCGGACAGCTGACGCTCACGTTCCTTAATCCGCCCTGCGCCCGCCAGGTCGCCGAGCCTGACGGCTGGCACGTGAAGGCAATCAGCGTCGCGCATCCCGTCAGGCAGGAAGATTACACGGTGCTGTCGGCCTCCAGCGCATCCTGAATCGCATCCGCCAGATTGGCAATTTCGTTTGCCACGGCCTGCAAATCCCAGGCTGCTTTAGAGCCATTCGCTGACGTCGAGGCGCTGACTGACTCTTTTGCCACTGCCAGCGCCGCCGCAACGGCGACCGTACGTTTGTGTTGTTCCTGCGTCATGCCCGCGGGCGGCAGTGAAAAATAGTCGTTAACCATTATCATGTCCTTGTGATTCAAGAGGCGTAAACCTTAACGCCCTGCGCGTTCATAAGAAAGTAAATTATGACCACGGCTCCCGACAGATTCACACGGCGCTTCCAGGCAACGCGCCCGCCCCGGCCTGTTTGCAGAGTTCACCTGCCAGACGCGGTTCCCCGTCTGCGCTCAGGGGTTATTGGCCTGCCATGTCGACGTTGCCGCCAGGGAGGACGCTGCCGCACACAGCACGCGTGACAGTGATCCGTTCCCGCGTCGCCTGTACAACCCGGCCCGCTCAGAAAAGCCATCTTGTACAAGGTTGTACAACTTTCCAAAGAGGCGCCGCGCAGAGGGTACCCTCAATAATCCCTTAAAAATCAACAGCAAATGTTAATATTTTTAGATTTTATGTTGCAATAAGCGCCGAAAAGTCATCCGACCACTTAAAATTTTATACAAAAAATTGTACAAACTTGGTTTTTTTGTATAACTTTACGGCGTGATGTTAAGTCACTTGTAACGAAAGGTGCTTTGCACCGCATCTGAAGGTGAGTGGATTTCCACCTTCAGATGCAAAATTTTTCTTTCTAACGATTTTGAGGCCATGATGCAAACGACAACGAATACTGAGTCTCAGATTTCAGACTATTTCATGAACGCGGGTGCCCATTTCACCAGCGAAAAAGATGTGATTGCCGAAACCTGGTCAGAGCTTGCTGCCTATAAGGCTCACGTTTCTGAAAAAGATATCGTGCTGGGTTTGATCCACAAACTCGAATGTGAAACCGATGTGACCATGCAGGATATCTATCGTCAGGCCCTGGAGATTGTGCTTCAGCGTACGCCGGGCGATGTCCGTTTTTGATAAGTTGTGATGAAACGCTAATTAGCATGGATGCTTTGCCTTCCCTAAAAATTCGCCCCTGATTCAGGGGCTTTTTTTTTTATTTTTTTTCAGCTTACCTCGCCTCTCCTTTCGCGGTAAATCAACAGGTTAAACGCAGCGGCGATGAAGAAAACCTACCTCGCTGCGCTTTATTTCTCTGGCATTCATGACCAGGCTTTTGGCTGTTGATCGATTCCTCACTAACCAGGAGATAACCATGTTTCATCACTCATCAAAGCTGCAGTACCCCGTGCGAGTAGAGAAACCCGATCCTGAATTCGCCATGTTACTCCAGCAAGCCATTGGCGGCGTGGAAGGCGAAATACGTGTGGCAATGCAGTACTTCTTCCAGGCCATGGGCGCACGCGGCGATGCGCGAATCAAAGATCTTCTTATCTCTACGGCAACTGAAGAACTGAGCCATATTGAGATGCTGGGCCATGCGGTGGCCCTCAACCTGGAGGGCTCGCCCCTTTCTTATCAGGAAGCCTCGGCAAAAGATCCCGTGGTGAATGCGATTCTCGGCGGAATGAATCCCCGTCATATCCTGTCATCAGGGCTGGCTGCCCTGCCGGTGAATGCGAACGGCATGCCTTTTGACATGAGCCATATTTACGCGTCCGGCAATGTGGCGGCCGATATGCTGGCAAACGTGACGGCTGAAGCCACAGGCCGGGTACTGGCGACGCGCCTGTACAATCTGACTGAGGATAAAGGCATGAAGGATTTCCTGTCTTTCCTGATTGCCCGCGACACGATGCACCAGCAGCAGTGGCTGGCGGTAATCGAAGATTTAGGCGGCCTGGATGCGTCGCTGCCCATCCCGGACAGTTTCCCACAGGAAGGGGAAGCGCAGGAACATGCTTACTACTGCCTGAATACCTCACTGGATAAACCGTTGCCGAAAGGCCGCTGGAGTGAAGGCCCCTCCTTCGACGGTCGCGGTGAGTTTAGCGCGAAAGAGCAGCCGGATATTTTAGGAGAAGAGCCGCTGCTGGGGAATGCCCGCCCCGGTTCCGGTGCTCAGCAGGCACAAATCGAAGGTGGCGTTCCGCCACTGAAAAAGGGATTGTGATGATCTGAAGGGCCACCGGCCCTTCTTTTTTTGCCCGCCGGTCCTGTCAGGCCACCAGCCTGTGACTTTTTGCCTGCGTGTAAAGCGTTTCTCTGGCCAGGTTCTTCATTTTCACTTCGCACATAATGTCGAAATCGCTAAACGACAATGCCCAGTCATTGAGCGTCGCGTTGAAATAATAATCGGAGTGCGCCCGCAGTTTGGTTTTTGGCACCGCCAGTTGCTGCTGATCGGGGAACCCCTTCTCAGGGATAAGGCCCTCCTGCGAAATGGAATAGTGCAATACTGGCCGTACCCCACGCCAGGACTCTGTAATTTGGGCAATACGCACATCATCGGCCTGAATAAACTGATTCTCTTTCACCCAGTGATGATGAATGTCTAACACGACGGGACACAATGCACGGGCCTGAAGCACGTCGTCCAGCGAACAGGATATCTCATCATTTTCTACCGTCAGCATCAGGCGGGCTTCGGGACTGAGACGGTGAAAGGCCTGTTTAAACCCGTCAAAACCCAGTTTGCCATTCATATGGATGTTGATTTTAAAATCCTGAAAGGTTTTGCCGTAGCCCATCAGGCAGGCGCACAGGGCATGGTATTCCACATCTTCCAGCGCGCGGGTTACTACATCAGGATTGTCTGACGCCAGCACGCTGTACTGTCCCGGATGGAATGACAGACGAATGTTATGCTGTCTGGCCAGTTCACCGCAGCGGGCAAAAAGCGGATACAGTTCCGGCAAAAAACGGGCAAACAGGGGTTTTGCTTCTGGCACGGTGTACAGCGGCAGTAAATCGCTGCCAATGCGCATCATTCTTAACGCATCAGGCTGTGTCGCTATCGCCTCCAGCGTTAAATACAGATTCTGCAAATTAGTTTGCGCGATCTCATAAAGCAGTGCGCTGCCCTGCGCCTTATCCAGGCGGAGAAAACGTGTCCGGGTGGTGGCGCGAAAGGGAAAGAACTGCTTGCCGTCCGCATTTAAGTACTTGCATGCAAAGCCTAATTTCATAGTCACTCCTGAAAGGTATTCAGAAAGTGTAACAGCTAATTTTTAACTCGCCATTTTGGGCAATTTTATCAATAGGTTAATGACCATCTTTCCAGGTAATGCTTCATTAAACCCATTCTGACAGTGGGTGAACGATAAGCGTCACTCATCCCGTCACAGCCGCTCACCCGTAACAGAATATTACTTACTGATTTTTCGGGAAATAACTTACGAAAGCCGCAAAAAGTCTGCGCGTGCAGAGTGGCATAATTTCCTGTAACAACTAAAATGACAGTGTGACTAGCTAGTCCTTTTTATCTTACGGAACACTGATATGAGGTCTGACTATGACACAACAGAAATACAGAGGTGGAGCCGGAAATTTTGCTAACGATCCTGATCGCGCCAGTGAAGCTGGCAGTGCAGGAGGCAAAGCCAGCGGAGGTAATTTCAGGAACGATCCTGAAAGAGCCAGGGAGGCCGGTCGGAAAGGCGGCAAAACCAGCCGACGCACGTCTAAGTAGTTCTGAGTAAGGCGCCTTAAGGAAGGACGACGCCATGGACTGGCACTTTTCCTCTGTCAGTTCCCCTTTTATCCGCTCTGCACACTATCACCGGCTCTGCTTTGTCTTTTGTCTGACTCAATCACATCGCCCTTTACCTTAATAAGCGCAGCGGTATAACGCTATGCGTAAAATACCGTATCGCCAGCAAAGTGCGTTAATCACGAGAGGCGACCTGTTTCAGAAAATACCGCATGAAAAATAAACGTGCGGCGATTACCCCGGCCCTTCCCCGCCCTTACAGAAAACAATCAACCAGATGAAAAACAAAGAAAAACCATCAAAAATTCGCCATTTAATTTCGCTAATAAATTATTTCCGCCTGTGCTTTGCTGAAAATAAAAAAACAGGCATCACACACCGTGCGATATTTAAGCGCACCGGTTAAACAGAATATTTTCAGGCGTAATCGGTGAGGTGTTCTATATTTACAGCCACCTCACGTCGTATAAAAAAAGCTGGAGCAATGTGTCATGTCGAATGAGAAATCTACTACGCCCCTGAATCACCGTGCCCCAACCACCGGCCCCGAATCCTCACAGCCCGGCCTGGGATCATTAGCCCCCAAAGACGGTTCACATCAGCCTCCTGCCGAACCCACACCACCGGGGAAACAACCAACGGCGCCCGGCAGCCTTAAAGCCCCTGAGACGCGTAATGCAAAGCTGGATCAGCTGGAGGTGAACCGCAAAGGCGGCACAGGCAGCGCGCTGACCACCAACCAGGGCACCCGTATTGCAGACGACCAGAACTCATTGCGCGCCGGATCACGCGGTCCGACGCTGCTTGAAGATTTTATTATGCGGGAGAAGATCACCCATTTTGATCATGAACGCATCCCTGAGCGCATCGTCCATGCGCGCGGCTCGGCCGCCCATGGTTACTTCCAGCCTTACTGCTCGCTGAAGGACGTGACCAAAGCCCATTTTCTGAGCGAGCCTGAGCAGATCACGCCGGTCTTTGTGCGCTTCTCAACCGTACAGGGCGGTGCCGGTTCGGCGGATACCGTGCGGGATATTCGTGGCTTTGCCACCAAGTTCTATACCGAGGAAGGCGTTTTTGATTTAGTGGGCAACAATACGCCCGTCTTTTTTATTCAGGATGCGCATAAGTTCCCGGACTTTGTGCATGCGGTGAAACCCGAACCGCACAATGAGATCCCTCAGGGCCAGAGTGCGCACGACACATTCTGGGATTATGTCTCGCTGCAGCCCGAAACCCTGCACAACGTTATGTGGGCGATGTCCGACCGCGGTATCCCACGCAGCTACCGCACGATGGAAGGCTTCGGCATTCATACGTTCCGCCTGATCAACGACGAAGGTAATGCCACATTTGTGCGTTTCCACTGGAAACCGCTGGCCGGTAAAGCCTCATTGCTGTGGGACGAATCTCAGAAGCTGACAGGCCGCGATCCCGACTTCCACCGTCGCGATCTGTGGGAAGCGATTGAAGCGGGTGATTTCCCTGAGTTTGAGCTTGGCCTGCAGATGATTCCGGAAGAGGATGAGTTTAAGTTTGACTTTGATATTCTGGACGCCACCAAACTGATTCCTGAAGCGCTGGTGCCTGTGGTGCGCGTCGGCAAAATGGTGCTGAACCGCAACCCGGACAACTTCTTCGCCGAAACCGAGCAGGTCGCCTTCCATCCCGGTCACATCGTTCCCGGCCTGGATTTCACCAACGATCCCCTGCTTCAGGGCCGTCTGTTCTCCTACACCGATACGCAAATCAGCCGTCTTGGCGGGCCTAACTTCCATGAAATTCCGATTAACCGCCCGGTTTGCCCTTACCACAATTTTCAGCGTCAGGGCATGCACCGGATGGACATTGATACCAATCCGGCCAACTACGAGCCGAACTCGATCAATGACAACTGGCCACGGGAAACCCCACCGGCGGCAAAAGGAGGCGGCTTTGAAAGCTATCAGGAGCGCATTGAAGGACATAAAGTGCGCGAACGCAGCCCTTCATTCGGCGAATACTATTCACAGCCGCGACTGTTCTGGAACAGCCAGACTGCCATCGAACAGCAACATATTATTGGCGCGTATTCGTTTGAACTGAGTAAAGTGGCTCGCCCTTACATTCGTGAGCGCGTGCTCGATCATCTGCTGCGCATTGACGTCACGCTGGCGCAGGGTGTTGCCGCCAATCTGGGGATTGCGCTCAGCGACGACCAGTTGAATACCGCCGCGCCAAAAGAGGTTAACGGCCTGCAAAAGGATGACAGCCTGAGCCTGTACGCGATCCCGGATGGGGATATCAAAGGCCGCCAGGTGGCGCTGTTAGTCAGCGAGGGCGTCAACGCCGATGATGTGCTGCATATCCTGCAACATCTGAAAACGGCCGGCGTGCATACGAAACTGCTGGCGGCGCACATGGGCCAGGTCAGTGCCGACGATGGATCACAGTTACCCATCGATGCCACCTTTAACGGCCTGCCTTCCCTTACGTTCGACGCCGTGATCGTCCCCGATGGCAACATGGATGCGCTGCTGAAAAGCGGTGATGCGCGCTACTTCCTGCTGGAAGCGTACAAGCACCTGAAAGTCATTGGTCTGAGTGGGGAAGCGCGTCGCTTTAAAGCGCAGTTTGACCTGGATGAGAATCAGCAGGAAGACGGCATCGTGGAAGCCGACAATGCTGAAATCGCGCTGATGAATGATTTCACGGCGGCTATGGCCGAACACCGCGTCTGGTCACGTAGCCAAAAGGCGGAAACCATCCCGGCCTGATGGCGCGTCAGCCAGGCTTTCGGGTCTGGCTGACGATATCGTGACAACGTCACATAAATTCACCTGTTTGACCGCGAAACCGCTGTTTACGGCGGTTTTTTTGTGCAGAACGGCACAGGGTTTTATCTGATTTTCCATAAAGTTCAGCGAAAACCAGGGCGGGCCCGATGGCGGTGCGTATCAGCTTCGCTGAGGAATAAATCGTGTACAAAGGGGGACACGCGCAGTAAATGCGGCAACGTAGTCTATGATTAGGGCTTAAGCATGGTGTGAATCAGACGCTGCCTGGCGTCTGAAGCGGTATGACACATAACACTTTCTGAATAGTAACGCAGGCAGAGGTGATGAAGGCGTTCCCCTCTCCTGGGTGCCTGATCTCGTTAACAACATTTTCAACCCGTACCCTCGGCTGACCGATAGCGTGAGGGTGCTTATTGCGTACTTTCTGATTAAAGAGGCAACGGAATGGGATCGACAGCATTTTGTAAGAGTTGGGGGGCGGAGTTTCTGGCCGACGGGAGCGTGCGTTTCCGCGTTTGGGCGACCGGCCAGCAGCAGGTCACGCTGCGACTGGGCGGTCAGGATAGTGCCATGACACCCGCCGAAGACGGCTGGTTTGAATATCATGCCAGCGGCATTCAGGCGGGCGCAGCGTACAACTTTGTGCTGAACGATGGCACCGTTATCCCCGATCCCGCCTCACGCGCGCAGCAGGATGATGTCAGTGGACCGTCGCTGGTTATCGATCCGACACACTATCGCTGGCAGAACACCGACTGGCGTGGTCGTCCGTGGCAGGAAAGCGTGGTCTATGAAATGCATATCGGCACGTTCACGGAAGAAGGTACTTTCCAGGCCGCAATTAAAAAACTGCCTTATCTGGCTGAGACCGGCATCACCATGATTGAGGTGTTGCCGGTCTCGCAGTTTGGCGGCCAGCGCGGATGGGGCTACGATGGCGTGCTGCTTTACGCACCGCATGCCGCCTACGGTACGCCCGACGATTTCAAAGCGTTTATTGATGCCGCGCATGGCTATGGCATTGCAGTTGTACTCGACATCGTGCTTAACCACTTTGGTCCGGACGGAAATTATTTGCCGCTGCTGTCACCCGACTTCTTTCACAAAGATCGCATGACGCCGTGGGGCGCGGGTATTGCCTATGATATTGACGCCGTTCGCCGCTATATCGCGGAAGCGCCCCTTTTCTGGCTGCAGGAGTATTGTCTGGATGGCCTGCGTTTTGATGCCATCGATCAGATTGAGGATATCGCTGACAAGCACGTGCTGACGGAGATTGCTGAGCGGATCCGGGTGGACATTCCTGACCGCCAGATTCACCTCACCACCGAAGATTGCCGTAACGTCATTTTCCTGCACCCCAGGACGGAAGACGGCGGCGTGCCGCTGTTTACGGCGGAGTGGAATGACGACTTCCATAATGCCGTGCATGTCTTCGCCACCGGTGAAACGCACGCTTACTACAAAGACTTTGCCGATCAGCCTGAAAAACGCGTGGCGCGCGCGCTGGCCGAGGGCTTTGTCTATCAGGGTGAGGTGTCCGTTCAGTCCGGTGAGAAACGCGGTGTAGACAGCACGGGACAGCCGCCTGTGGCCTTTGTTGATTTTATTCAGAACCACGACCAGGTGGGCAACCGTGCGCAGGGCGAAAGGCTGATTTCGCTGGCCGGCGCTGAACGTACACAGGTGCTACTGGCGACATTACTGTTATCACCGCATATCCCGCTGCTGTTTATGGGGGAAGAGTATGGCGAAACCCACCCTTTCCTGTTCTTTACCGATTTTCATGGCGATCTGGCTAAAGCCGTGCGTGAAGGCCGGGCAAAAGAGTTTGAAGGCCATGCCGGTCATGAGGGCGAAAGCGTGCCCGATCCAAACGACGAAGCGACGTTTGTGCGTTCAAAGCTGGACTGGCGCAAGCTGGAAAGTGAGGAAGGCCAACGCTGGCTGACGCTGACCCGGTCACTGCTGGCAATCCGACAGCAGTCCATTGTCCCGCTGCTGGCCACCGCAGGCGGTCACAGCGGTCAGGTGCTGGCGACCGCCGAGGGCTTTGTTGCCGTGAGCTGGACCTTCCCTGCGGGGACACTGTCCATGGCGCTGAACATAGGTGAGCAGGCCCAGCCGCTGCCTGAAATGCCCGGTGAAACCCTCTTTGCCTGGCCGAAAGCGGCCGATCGGTTGCCCCAACATTCCATCGTGGTTCGTCTGGCTGCGGGAGACAGCAAATGAGTATTCCAACCGCTACCTACCGTATTCAGTTTCGTAACGGCATGACGTTTGATCGTGCTGCGGCGCTGGTGCCCTATCTGAAAGACCTGGGCATCAGCCATCTTTATGCCTCGCCCATTTTTACCGCTACAAAGGGATCCACCCACGGCTACGATGTCACCGACGTCAACGCGATCGATCCGGCCATTGGCGGTCGTGCGGGCTTTGATCGTCTGGTCAGCGCCCTGAAAGCCGCCGGACTGGGGTTGATTATTGATATCGTACCCAACCACATGGCGGCCTCGCTGGAAAATGGCTGGTGGCGCGACGTCCTTGAGCATGGTCAGGACAGCCGCTATGCACGTTACTTTGATATTGACTGGTCACGGCGCTTAACGCTGCCGTTCCTGGGCGACGATATCGATACCGTGCTGGAAAATGGCGAGCTCAGCGTGAAGCGCGATCCCGATACAGGCAAGCCCGCGCTGGCCTATTTCGAAAGCTATTATCCGCTGACCCCGGCAAGCTGGGAAGGTCGTGAAGCGGCGGTGCTCCAGCTCAGCGGCAAAGGCGACCTGGCGGCACTGCATGAGCAGCAGCCCTGGCGGCTGATGTCGTGGCGCGATGCTGCACACGACCTCTCCTATCGTCGCTTTTTCGAGGTCACCGGTTTAGTGGGCGTGCGGGTGGAAGATCCGGCGGTGTTCGAAGATGCGCACCGGCTTATTCTGAGCCTCGTACACAGCGGTGCGGTTGACGGACTGCGCGTTGACCACGTTGACGGGCTGGCCGATCCCAAAGGCTATCTGGAGCAGCTCCGCCAGGCCGCCGGGCCAGATTGTTATCTCACCGTTGAGAAAATCCTGGGCGCCGGAGAACACCTTCCGGCCGACTGGCCCATCTCGGGCACCACGGGCTATGAATTTATCAGCGCGTTGTCTCATGTGCTGGTGGATAATAAAACGCTTGGATCACTGCGTCAGGCCTGGGAAGACGTCAGCGGCGCTGACGTGCAGATGGAAGAGGAACTGCGTAAAGCGAAATGCCTGATGGCAGACCGTAACTTTGCCGGCGAGTTTTCACGTCTGCTGCAGCTGGCCACGGCTATTGCCGAAGATGAACACGTCGCCGTGCGCCCGGACGATCTGCGCAACGCGCTGCGTGAGCTGCTGGTGGCGTTTCCGGTTTATCGTACCTATGGCAATACGCAGGGCCTGACCGCCGATGACCAGCAACGGTTGCAGGCGGTCGCCGCAGACGTCAAGGCATCAGCCCATGCACCGGACAGCCACGCGCTGGATTTCCTGCTGCGCATTATGCAGGGTGATGTGGCGCATGCGGTGACCGGGCAGGCAGACAGCTTCCGTACACGTTTCCAGCAACTGACCGGCCCGCTGATGGCGAAATCCATCGAAGACACGCTGTTTTATCGTCAAAACATGGCGCTGGCGTTGAATGAAGTGGGCGCAGAACCGCTGCAGGCGCAGTTTTCACCGGCGCAGTTTCATGAGGAAATGCAGGACCGCCTTGCGCGCCAGCCCGATGCTCTTTCCGCCAGTTCAACCCATGATACCAAGCGTGGCGAAGATGCCCGTGCCCGTCTCTATACCCTGACAGAAGCACCGCAGCAGTGGGCAGCCTGCGTCGCGCGCTGGCGTGAGCTGAATCGCCCGGCGGTCCGCTCGCTTGCGGAGGGTCCGGCACCCGAAGCCACCGTGGAATGGCTACTCTTTCAGGCACTGGCGGGCGTCTGGCCGCCGACGTTGCAACCGGATGATCGGGCCGGACTGGCCGCCCTGGCCGAGCGCTTTGCCGGCTACGTTGAAAAAGCCCTGCGTGAAGCCAAGCTGCGTACCGACTGGACGGAAAACAATACGGATTACGAACAGGCGGTACTGGATTACGCTCATCATCTGCTCTCCCCTGATAATCAGGCTTTTCTGCAGGATTTTGTCGCCGCATTACAGCCGTTTATTCAGGCCGGGCTGATAAACAGTCTGAGCCAGCGAATCATCAAACTTACCGCACCCGGCGTGCCGGATATTTATCAGGGAAGTGAAGCGCTGGACTTCAGCCTGGTCGATCCGGACAACCGGCGTGAGCCCGATTACGCG
>Ga0153955_100146_pt1 | contig 49543 bp, 66 predicted proteins | sample TSFL039MetaG_FD_104744 | JGI IMG/M metagenome (GOLD analysis project Ga0153955, IMG submission 104744) | Attine ant fungus gardens microbial communities from Florida, USA - TSFL039 MetaG | ecosystem: Host-associated > Fungi > Mycelium > Unclassified | place: USA: Florida, Wekiwa Springs...
CACGTGAGTTGATACTCTAGAAGTGAATCAACAACTATTGAGTGGGACAGAATGAGATTGAAATACCAGGATAGACGGTCAGGAATTCTCTGTATGCCAGTGCAGCCGGGTGTGAGCTATCGGCTGATATGGCATAGGAGGGAGAGTAGGCGAGGGTTGGAGCCTCCTGCGGTTGGTTGCTTATCCCAAATTTTTCATCAACGAGATTTTCTGCTTCATAGAGGGTTTTGACTGAGGAACTAGAAGAGCGGCGGCGTTTGACTGGTAATTTCCGGGCACGGTTGGAACGAGTTGGATTGTATAGAGGAGCAATTGAGGAAACTGTGCTTCCCATGGTATGATATTTGATTGTCTGGACGTAGCACCTGCAGCCTTATAACGTTGCATAAGACGGACAAGAATAGCAACATGTAGATTATAGACGCCGCATTAGGTAAGAGAATCAACAATCGCGTATCCGAGTGATATTCTGATGTATCAGGGTTCTCTCAACTTTATCACTTCCGAATCAAGTGATTTGTTCCAACTCTTCTGAGTCAAGTGATTTTTTCGAAGAATTCTAGACGGTATGGCCACAAGGAAAGGAAACCTAAAAAGATTGCTTCACATGATCAATTGACCTCGCCCTCGAATCCATGAGGATGCTGCTGTTGCTGGAATATCGGGCGCTACACTCAAAATAACTTAGGTTTCATCTCCTGATGATCAAATGTTTCATTTATGTGATGGTAGATAGAGATAAATACAAGAAACTCGTTGCGCTTTTGCAGCAAGTTTTTTCATCTCAACCCAACAGTTGCGCAATAGAAATCATGGGAGCAACATGTTCTTGATCATGGCCCTTTCACCGAGATTGCAACAGCCCAGAAACCCCGCGGACGGTTGTATCATGCTCTACTGATATCCTCAATTCGGGACTCTTGAGTGAACCAAAACTATTTATTCAGGATGCCAGATGAAAAATCGCTTTCTCTATGGAAACACGTTCTTCCCATGATTACTGCAGCATCCGCATGGAGGGACTCAAGTGAGAAAGAACAGCACGGTGTCCGAATGTCCGAATCGATTGATGACGTCGGATTTTCTCAGACTTGTATATGCCATGCCAATATACCAAATATTAATTTCAAAGGGTTTCCAAGACATTGTCTAGGAGATTCCTTGATAGACTAGTACTATATACCATATATAGATGTTGTCTCCATCACGGATCAAGAATGCCTATATATAGATGTTGGCTCCAATGAGCTTCTACGAGCTATATCTTCATCCTAGTGTAGTGATGAGTCTTCCTTGATATCTCACAATTGTGAAGATTCAGAAATAGCTCTCATCATAATAAATAGAGGCAGTGAGCTTTGTGGCATTGTTGCTCAGGTGCTTGAAGAGCACCATAAGAATATACAAGCAGTGCTTTATCTCCAGGGTAAAAAGAGATGGATACATAATAATGATATCATCGATGTCATGCAACGCGACACTCGAGTAGCAGCAACTTGTTTGATAGACCTGTCAAGACACTCAGTCTCAGTTAGGGCCCACCACGGGTGACCCTCGGGTAGTCACATCACCACCCGTACCCCCAGTTATGTCTACCCCCATCAAAACACGGGTCACCCGCGGGTAAAGGGACGGGTGAACAATGCCAAATACAGGTACACCACGAGTATCAACCAATCAACACATCCTTCACATCCTTCACATCCTGCCATCATGTCGACCTTGACGGAAGCTCAGAAGGGTTACGCCGATATGTGAGGTTATTGGAGTGTCAGACTGAGACTCTCAGTCTGATGTGTACAGAACTGAGGGATAGAAAAAAGTATATGCTGGCAGACGCGTAATCAACCAAGATGACATACTGATGGTGAGAGAGGGAGACAGAATCAGAGTCACTGCCAGATATCTTCAATAAATATGACACAGTGACATAATGTCTAGGAACTCATTATGAGAAATAAGTTTATTCCAGATGTCCTCACCCGTGCACTACGCTCTCAGAATTTCCTTCGCTCACTATCCTCTATGAGGCAATGGGGAGTGAAGAGTCCAATTCGACGAGACAATAAGGGTGGATCTGGACCCACAAATCTCCCATGTTCAAATTCAAGAAATTGACTTATTGCTGATTCTCGAAGATCACGATATTAAGAATGGAACTTCAGGGGAAGTGATTCCGGTTCCCAAACAATCTACTAGGAAATACTAAGGGTCGACGTCTTCTGCCTTCCGAAACAGCAGTTCATGACCGTGGACTACATATCATCCTCTGTGTTGCTCCACTCAGAATGGATACGACACCCAAATTTTTGAGAAACCAAGATCTATGGACAAAGTTGAGATCGAGCAAAAAGGGGAGAGGCTCTACTTATCTCTTAAACAATAGAATGAGATATCTAATTCTTGAACATCAAGACACGAAATAATGATGCCATTTTTGAGAGGTGCTGGATTCATCCTGTCGAATCATGTTTTGTGTATGTAAGAGGAGGACAAGGACATAATGTTATCATTGAACCGGCTGGTCCCTATTTAGCTGACGGTGACCAGGGTCATGTTATATGTGTAAAAAATACAACCTAGAGCTGTGTCTAGGTAGCAAGGTAGAAAGGCAGAATGATAAGGAGAGAAAGCAGGAAATAGAAAATAGAAAGGTCTTAATCGAAGGTGCATTAATGTCCCAGAACGAGGGATGAGTGTGCAAAGTGGAGACGTCCTGAGATGATGGAAGAATCGGGGAGCAGGTTGGTAACATATGAACAGTCTATATCTATGCAGTCTTCTATTTTGTTGGCACAAGCATCAATTTGAACACACAACACATCACGACTGAGCAAGAAAGTGACTGGGTCTAGAATGACGACAACACAGTGTTCATCACTTTGTTGATCACTTACAAACATAACTTCAACGTGTAACAGAAAAAATTAAGAACTCTAGGCAAACTAATACTAATATTGTTGTAGAAAAATTATTTATTTATTTATTTCCTCTCAATGATTTCATTTTGACGATCTTTTATTGTTTGGTCAGCAGACAATTTCCCCCAGAGGATGAATTCTTGTAGGGAATCCAGGGAAATCTGTGTGAAAGGATGGTGCGCGAGTATAGCGCAGTACTTCATTGCACCAGCAAACTCACCCAGGTAAGTCTTTGGTAGTATGCTATCTGTTTGGGAGGCAGAGGTAAAGGCGAAGCTCCCTTATTGTTGTGGAGGTCGAGCCCTCATATACAAAAGAATTATAGTAATGATGGGGACGGGACGAAATCTAGCGTGCTATAGATAGCACTTCATAAGGAGGTGCATTACCTTCAACACTGTGTACACAAACTTCCCCAGAATGCTTCATGCTGAGATAATGGGCCTGATTTTCAAGTTTGGAGGATCTCTCAGAATTCCCTGGATGTCGTGATCTAGCAAGACCTCCAGACCCCTTGCCAGACTTCTCTAGGAACCACATTTGTCCCAGATTTCCTCGACCAAAGGACTACACTCTTAGATTCTCCCAAGAAGTCATCCACTGAATGTGCAGGATTGAGGTGTACAGCCCATATCAGGGCAAAAATTGCTGACTATGTGACGTCATCAAGAAATAGAGATCATCACTAATAAGGGAAAACACCGAGAGGAAATCTGATAGTTTTTCACAACCGTTAAACAGGGGATTATCCCCTAGGGTCACTTAGTAGGAGGATTTCGGAAACTTACCACAGTGAAGTCACTGTTTTGCCTCGGCAGTCTGGTCACGCTGAAGCCGGGGTTAGCTCCCTACATGAATAGTCAGCTTGGAAAGCTGACGTCGACCCTTGATCCCCAATTGATCATCAGTCTACATAAGCTGTCAGAGCCAAAATCACCTCAGGGGATAAGAATGTGCCTGCAGGAGCCTACAGTCAACTCAGTAACAAGAAGGCTTCAGCTATGGGATTTGGCGGGGAGAGCTTAAAAATCTACGGGTCATTGAAAGTACGGGTTATCTCCGAGCTGAATGTAGTTCGAGGGAAATTGTGAACACCTGATGATGAGAAGGGTGCGATTCATCAGTGACACACCTGTAGATGCCTCCAACCCGTCAATGAATATCATTCATTTTTACATCCTCCATTTTCATTGGCGTCACTCTACATCACTCAGTTGCTTGACTGTGTTGATCTCGCACTGGTGATGAGGCTAGAACAAAGAGGATAACCCGAGAACAATGCCTTGGGCATTGTCGATTTCATTATTGTCACGGATTACAATGATGTTATTGTTTATTGTGACGATGGTCTGGCCGTTGTCATTAGTTACGATCATCCCAAAAGTGGTCTAGAAATTACATAAATACTATCTAAAACACTTGATTCTCCCATACGATCATCCTTCTGCTCCCCTTGATCAGCTTTCAATCAACTTCTTCGATTCCGATCTGTGCAATGACGTTTATACGAAGACTTTTGGGTCTTAAACCCAGAACCCAAGCCGAGCTTGACGCGTTTATAGAGAGGAATAGGATCGATATGGCGTGGCGGCACCAGAAACAGGTACACAAGGAACTAAAGGCGCACCACAGGCAAGAGTATGTAGATCGTCATAAGAAACGTGGAAAACTGCGTCAAGTTTATTTTCGTCAAGAGGCGAATAAAACTATCCTCTATAATAGCGCAGGATTTGCTATAGCTGAATTAAGCGTACCTACTTATCGACCCTCTACTCTCACATCAACCAATCCCGACGCACAACGACTCGACGCACAAACCAACCTGGCCTCAGACAACATTGAGTCTGCTGCAACTCAGGGCATTAACAATTCTTTGATTTCCGATCTGACCCATGGTCGCGCATCCGCATCTCAAACCCTTGAAGAGCAGGATTCCTCACAAAACCAGGCACCGGAAATTCTTTCCGATCCTGCATCATCAGCAGTTGAGCCTTCCGCCGATCAGTTGAACTCTCTATCGCCACCGGGACCCGCTCAAGGGACCTGCGATATGTCTCACGAAAGGGAGGTTCGAGAGGCAGTGCCTCTCATGTGTCGCGATTCTGGGGGTCCGATACCCCTTTCCCACGCTGATCAAGTATCACGACCTACTACTCCGGATTCTGGAAATCCTGCGAATTGCTCGAATGCTATCCTCTCTGTTCTTTCATTGGAGCCCGAATCATCGAACTCTCCGGGTGCGGATGCTTCACGAACGGAAAATCCTCCCGAACAATCTATGACCCACTATCAGGGGGCCTGGTCTGATGGTCCGACGAATGCTTTGCCGATGTCGGATCTTAGCTGCGAAGGTTTTGGTACCTCCAATCAACCCGGTGGAGAAATAACGGTATCGGAATTTCCCCCAACGATCCCCGATGCCTTCGACACCTTCAGTGCTGCTCCATTTCATCCTGTGGACGTTGGAATGAACATGGTCGAACAGGCAACTTTTCGAGTCCCGATTCAAACACAACACCGAAATTTCCCCTGTATAACAAGCATAGGATCATCAGCTAACTCCTCTATTGCTCGGGAGGCGAACGCTCAACTTGTGACCATCGCTTCTACAAGCCACCACCAGCCTCCAACCGGACTTCCTATTCCGCATCATCTGCAAAGTCTGGGGCAATCGGCTGGTCCATCCCAGGACCCCAAGGGAAAAGGAAAGGCAGAAGCTGAACCTGAGGCCGTATCTTCAATCGGATTTTCTTCCGCATCTTGCTATCCACTGACAACATCGGCTACCTACACGACAGAGACAGAACTCATCCACAATCCAAATCCACGATGTGCACGTGACTGGCACGACTTCAGCATCAAGACTTGTTGTTATCTACTTTTGGTAAACAACAAGGCGTACGATAACTGCTGGGTATGTGAGCGCCTTCAGTATGCGATTTCTTGGATGACGATGGCTTTTTTTTTTTTACAAAATCACTATAGGGGAACTGGGAAATGCCGTTTAGATTCACATTCAAGGACTGGACGAAATGCAAAGACGACATGGACCAGGCAATTTTGATTCTCCTTCATGAAATCACCAATATTGCCAAGTCCACATTCTATATGAAAGGCCTCCTCGAACGAGTAACACGGTGAATTGCTTCGAATAAGATATCACGGTTAATATTGACGATACCCTATGCTAGAAATTCAATGAAGATATCTCGTCGAATGCCGGGTATTCTTAAAAAAGGAGATTACTCTAGATACAAAGAATGTATGGCAGATGTCACCCTACAATCCAACTCGATAAAGGTATGTTTCCGTTCAAACGCATTGTTAGATACAAAGGGCTTAGAACATTTAGGACTGTCTTCTCAACAACAATCCAGTAGCACCGGATCCTGAGACGCTTCCTCCACCCTGCTTCCCGCCTCCGAGTGTTCCTGAGTGTGGATACGATGTTCAGAATTATTCTGCTTTCCATGCAGAAACAGCCCCAGTACCCCAACAACTAGAAGGCGCAGATGAAGCACAGCTTATCAAGGCGCCTTTGCCGAAGTTAGGGCGTTCTTCATTCAATGGTATATTGGGAGAGCCCGATTTGCAGCAATGGTATCAAGTCAGATCGCAGCACTCTGGTTAGTTTTATGGTCATTAGAACCTACCTCCTGTACCATCGTCACCGAAGTATGCTTGGGCTCGTCATTGGAACCCTGCAAAAGGATACAAATAATTATATTCTTGGAGAATGATGACGGTCTTGTGACGATAAGACCTATCATGTACTTTTATTCTACAATTGCTAAAAGCACGTTTATAAAATCCATCATCTTATGCCACGAGGAAATTACATTAAGCAGAAGGCTGTGTCAAAGATTTGGCTGTTGTGGTATTTTGTTCTGGAAGCCGTGGTACAATGGTGCCTCAATTAGAACTGCACGCGCTCTGGTCACGATCTGAGTCGGGAGAAATTCAGACAGACTGAAGTCATGTTCGACAGTCCATTTCGGGCGATTATTTCTTTATAGGTTTTGCCACCAGTTAGTAATTCCAGTGCCGCGTGATCATTCTGGCACACGGCACCCCTATATAATGCAGGATGATGGTAATCTTTCTCCCAATAGACCCTTCATTCAACCCCCAGATGCTTGTCAAACTGCTCATCAAACTGCTCCGTCCTAGTAAACGGATAGCACGCTTCGACCCTAAGATCGAAGAAATAAGTCGGGATATGCGACATAAGGCTGTTAAGTCCTGTGGCGCAAATGACAAACAGGCTTGGGTATTGTCCGCTGGCTGGGAGCCTTCCCAGTGGCGACGGCAATACGACCAGCGGTCTCAGCCACCCGTTATCGACACCTTACCCCCCCGATCACAGGGAGAAGATAATCAAGCTCAAGAGCAGCTTCCAAGACCCCACTTTTTGAGACCAACAGCAACTAGTCATCCCACTAGTCTTGCTAATTTACAACCATCTAATCATCTAAGGAATACCCCTTCTCATGAATCCGCAAATGACTCTGATCACCCAGTAACCGGGTTGGATATATGTCGACAAAATCCAGAAAGTTTTGCTCATCGCAAATACAATCCGGCGCAAGCTGCACCAAGCACGGAGATTACACGGCGAAAAGCACCCAGACGGGCTCTACTTCAGCTCGCAGACATGGGAGAGTCCTCCAGCGGACAGCCGAGCGCTCTTTTCAAGGTGGATGAACCTATGATTCAACGATGCGGGGCTAAAGAAATTATTCAAATGAAACGAGATATCCGGGCAACTATCAGCTTGTTGCTCAAACAGCTCCAATGGGAGGGCTATCCAGAGTTGGTGCGTCAAAAATTGTTTCGTGAGTTTACAGGTCAAGATAATTCGCCACGGGTCTCATAGGACGAGCCTCAGCTGGCAACCAGACTGCGCCTTGCTTCCTCATTGTTTAGGATCCGCCAGCGGCTCGAACGATTATCGGTTGAGAATAACTTCGTGAACAGCCGTGGCTATTTAGATAGGCTACAAGCTTTTGCAGGGTCCGTCCCATCGCTTCATATTTTCGCACTGCAAAAATTAAACTGAAACAGGGACCTTCGAAACGCATTTTCCTGGTTTGACAGAGAACTATCAGTGATGGAGGTCGACGCGATTTGTGCCAGCCGGGAGAATCATATCAACTACTTGTTGACCTGTTGTGACTGGATTGGTCTGAACTTGACGCGTTCGGAAGACATGGAGATTGAACTCAGCAGAATTTATGAAAGGGAGATGACTAGAGTGCTAGTCTGAAGTATGTTATTCGACTTTTTTAGGTGTAGTATACCGAGTACAGGAGACAGAATTCAGTGTATCTGTATTATCCGGAAGCAGTCACGGGACTCAAAACAAATGGCCCAACGACACGCTATGAACACACCCAAGTTCGTTATCCAGCTCGAGAGATCGGTCAGAGTCCAGCTCTCAATTCGGGAACAATTTCGTCGAATAATTGTCAATCTCATCCAAGCTGCCATGGTGGAAACTGGAGTAAATTCAACTATAATCACACAAACCGGACTAAGGAAAACTGTCCCATACTGGTACCCATACACTACTATGGCCAAGATGCGCTGGTTGGGGCGGGAGTTACTCGAGGTGGTTTCAACGGAGTTTAGGGATAGATCAATGGAGTATTATGTGCGTTATTATCAATGACACTTACACTTAACTCTAATCGGGAGCATGCAGCGTTATGCTTTAGAATCTGGAGTGACAACAGTTAATGGAGAAATTGCTAAACCAGATACAGTCCTCAAAAATGGGGATCGCATCGAGTATGTGCAGCTCAAAAGCTTTCTTTAGTATTATTTTCCTTGAACGACGTGATATTAGGAACGTTGTTCATCGACATGAACCCCCGGTGACTTCTCGGCCTGTCAAAGTCCTCTACCAGGATTTCGAGCGTCAATTTATCGTTGTCGATAAACCAGGCAGTATCGTTCGTTTGTTAGCTCATTCTCGTAAGAGTCCCAAGCTCAACTCTGATCATGATCCCTAGCCTGTCCATGCCTCAGGCAGATATTACAAAAACACTCTAATTGAAATTCTTGTAAATGAATTTAGGTTCGCAAAAGTCTATCGTATGTTTCTTTGTCTCATCAATACCACCGACTTGATTGAAATCATGGCAGCTATCAATAGGTTGGATCGACTCACGTCTGGTTTGATGATAATCCCATTATCTCCTGAGCGTGCACGAGAGTTACAAGCTGAATTTATTGCTGGGACTGTCCAAAAAGAGTATGTCGCGCGGTGTAAAGGTCGTTTTTCTGAGTGAGTAAACTCTGACTCGGATTCACGTTAACGTCTTCATTAACTCTCTATATGTTCTAATACCAGCCAGGAAGTTGTCTGTGAAGAACCTCTCTTGACAGTAGACAGGCAGATGGGTCTAAACATCGTTCATCCCAAAGGGAAGGTAGCATTTCTATTTCTCTGCCGCCTCCAATTTGGTATGGCTGACGATAAATACAACAGCCTGCTAAAACAGTATTCAATCTAATTCGATATGACAAAAACACGGATAGTAGCATTGTGCAATGTGCGTATCCTGTCACAACTTTGCCAGAGGACTACCCTTGATAGCAATGGATAGGCCGACCACTGACTGGGCGTTGTACGTATAAGGATTTGCCAAAATATAACTATGATTGATTTGGATCCCGTCCTAGCTCATCAACTTCGGGTCCATCTTCAATTCCTTGGTCACCCAATAGCTAACGATCCCATATACTCGGAGGAACGAATTTGGGTGAGCGTCTTGTCTCTCACATGCCCACCATATATTTTCCAACAACGAATATACGAGTCTCATCTCCTTTCTGTCTAGGGTGAAAAAATCGGCAAAGATGGCATTGATTCAACGCCAAGTGAAGAAAGATTCGCACCCGCACCACCTGACCATTTGCAAAATGAAGTCCAGAACACAGGGAATCCTGAGTTGTTATCCAAATTCCAAGTCACAGAACCAGCCCATACAGGTTCAACAGGGAAAGTACCAAAGCTACTGCCGCGTGAGACGGGAGAGGATATTGGAATGGGATCGCCGGTTCCTCTGTCAAAAGAAGCCGTTGAGGTGATTACAAGACTTCGTAACATGAAGGTAGATTTCTTTTTCCTGAAACAATTCTTTCAATCATAGGTTACTCTTCGTACTCTAACCTTTCACATTTCACAGGACGAAGACGAAGATTGGAGTCGATGGAGAGATGTCATTTTTCGTGCCAAAAGTGCATTGTCCCCATCCAATCTGACTGTGAAACCACCCCCGCCGTCAAATAGAAGAAGGAGAGGTGGGAAAGGAGAACTCATTGTTAGAGATAATGGCTCGAACGCTGCATCTGACATCACTACTCCTGCCGAGACAACAAACCTCATATCTGCACCAGACGCTTCTCTAGAAGTTGTCAATCCAACACCAGCCCCAACTGACCAGCCTTCACAGTTCACAACAGAAGAAGTCCTCAAGAAAATATCGCAGATGGAGTCTTTACCAGACTCAAGTGCCTTCTCAGAGCCAGAGCATCTTTATTGCCCAGAATGTTATTTGCCTCTGCATCCAGATCCAAAGCCTGAAAAATTATACATCTTCTTGCATGCATTAAGGTATACCACCAGTCTGGGAGCATTTGAGACGGAGATGCCGGAATGGGCAATAGAAGGATATGACTGGGACCAGTCATGTGCACGAGAATGATATTAGAGTACTGCAATAGATAATGTGGGTATAGGCATATAGTTACTGATATGAAAATGAGTCCAGGATCGAATTCAAATATCAAAATCATACCTTGATGAATTTTGTCATGAACTTTCTGTGGAAAGAAAGCAAACTTTTCAGCACTGAACATCTTCACCCAAAAATCAATCACGCACTTGTGGAATTCTGTTCGAAGCAGATCATTGACAAACTGTCCTTGTGCCTTCTCATCACCATTCATAGCCTGATTCTTAAAAATAAGGTCTTTTAAACCAGATGATATGACCATCCTGAGTTTCACATGAACAGCACTAGACTCACCGTCATCCCACCGTTTCTTGACCGAGAAAGATCCAGGAGCCGTTGTATTCAGCCCAGCAGGCACCTGACCAAGTGCAGCGGCAAGATTAAGCAAAGGGTTTGCAGAAGCTATCCGTGCTTCGTTTGAAGCAGCATTCTGTTCGGACTGTTCCCTCTCTTTCTTTGCTTGCTCTTCTGCTCTCTCTCGCTTGATTTTCTCAAGTTCTCGTAGCAACTGAGCTGTTTCATCTTCTTCTTCATCCGAATCCTCTGAGCTGTTAAGGCGCAAAAGTCTTAGCCATCTCGGATGATAGGAAAGTAGATGTGTTGCTCACCTCTCGCTTTTCTCGTCTTCTGCTTTCCCTTTGGCTCGCCTGGTCTCTTGCCCTCCTCCATTCTCACTGTCGCTCCCACTGTCGTTCTCCTCCTCTTCCTCATCGTCATCTCTATCCAGTTCCAAGGCTTCCTGTAGCAATTTTCTCCTCTTATTTGCCTCTTCTTCACCATTATCCACAGGCCCGCTAACTACCCTATTCATAGCTGGAGTTGCAGATGATGAAGATGAAGTATTCATCGCAGATTTCGAGTCCCCTGGGCCTTCGATAGGAAGAGGTGCTTTACCCTCTGCTTTCCGTTTTTTATTCCGAGCCTCTGCTTCTGCTAGTAGAAGCTCAGCGCGGAGGTCACGTCTGGCAACTTCTGTTGATGATGTTTGACCAACCTGACTGTATCATATGAGTTGAGTTAGACAATGAATTTCACGAATTAGAAAGGAATGACATACCGGAACTTGAGCTTAGTATGTGCAGCCATGTCCCGTACTGAGAATTGACGGGATCCACCTTTGACATCTTTTGCTTGTGCGGGATCCCATGTTGGCCGATGAGCTGTAGACATTGCACTCTAAGATAATGAGAGGAATGAAGAACAACAATTTATGACCAGGCGTTGGTTTCCACGATCAGATGCTATATCCCACGGATGAATCAAGTATTGATCAAGTATTGCTGATTGACTTAATCTTATTGTACGATCAGAATAGCCCAGGATAAATGACTGTATTTGTTCATAAAACTATATCAGGGGTGTCAAGCTTCCTCCAGAAGTAACGATAGTGACAAATGCTATTTTCCAGCGACAACCACTTCCTTTTCCTTCGGGAATGAGTCGATAAACTTCGAATCAAAGCCAAGATGTGCCTTCACGAGTTCATGGGGTGTCAATGCTAACCATTGCTTGAGGGAAATATCTTGGAAAACATCTAGTATCAAACCTCAGTGTCATCTATAAGAGACAAATTACTGATAGAAAAACAGACCCGTCTTGAGTACCTCAAGGAACTTGAGTGGCTCGTCCCCAATATTTTCTATATAATGACCTGGGTCGGATGTCCGATCAACAATCGAAACCTGGCCAGAAGTTCAAAAACTCACCGAAAGACGGCGGGATGTAGGCAACATCACCGGCCTTGCATGATGAGATGAGGTGAGAGAACTCATCTTAAGTTAAATACATCGACACTCACGAAAAAATCATACGTGTTCGCATTGCTTTGTGCCGCAAAAAGAGTGATTCTTGCCTTTCCGTTGGTAATGAATGTCCACTCAGGCTGCGTAGGATGCCACTATTGTAATCGACATCCGTCAGTGATGACTAAATGTACCAGAAGAGGCACTAACATGCAGCTCCCTGTACACCCCAGATTTAATTAGCATCTGTGCATATCAGCCAAAATCACAAGTGTATACCTCATACCGCCGACTTCGACAAAGACCTCAGCAACTGCAATATTCTTCGCAGCTTTGAAGTTCCTCGAGTCTGCGATCTTCACTGTACCTCCCTCATATTTTGTTGGCTCAATAGTTGACAGAGGGTAGGTGAAGACATATTCTGGATCTGCTGAATTCGGAACAATGATGTCTTTATTGATGTCTTCCGGTGGCGGGTTCGCTAGTATGCTGATCATCAATATGCAAGATCAGGAAGATGAGGCAAAATACCTACAGGGGAAGATATATAATTGTTCTTCTGGTATATGATCGAACGGCGTTGTGTCCGGATACGTTCCGAAATTTTTTGCGAGGACTTCCTTTGGTATATGGGCAAACCAATCCGTTAGTAAGAGTGTGTTGTTCTCGTCAAAGGTACCAGCATCGAAGACAAGTAGAAACTCTGCACCCTCTGAAAGTGTATCTTTGGCCTGGATGGAGTGCGGATCTCCTGCGGGGAAGTACCACAAATCACCTTCATTCTAGGTGAACTGTGAGCAAACCCACTTCATTGAGTAACACAGAGGACAACATACAACATCCGCTACATATGATAATCCTTCATTCTTTCCACCTGGTGCTATAACACTGATGCGCAGGGACCCCTTCAGAACGTATGCCCACTATTAAACTGGTAAGCCTTCGTTGACGTTTCCATAAGAGTTCACTTACCTCATCAGTGGTATGCCAATGCATCTCTCTGTCACCTCGAAACATTAGTCACAACTCAACAAGAGGTTCTTTCCAATTTTACCTGATAGCTCCAGCTTTCAAGCGCATGTTCACAGCTAAGAAGACCCAATAAATTCATCTGCAGGAAAAAAAGCCTTCGTCGACATTTACCAGCCAGGTCTGTCGCAACGGGAAGTTGTTTCACTGCAATATGTCAGGTTCAGAACTTCACGACAGCCACCCAAGATCAACTCACCATTTTGCTGTCTAGCCCACCCTCCATTTGTCAGTCGGTTATGGCTCAAGGAGAAAGGCCACTTGAAATTGTCCACTTCCCCAGAGTCTGTCTCAGGTGGATTCAACAAGTCTAGATTCTGCTCTTCCAAAGGTACATTTTGGGGTCCCAAGAGTAGTGCTCCATAATTGTCTCTCACAGGTTGAGGCGAAGAAGCAGTCGTCCGATGTTCTAGTTGGGTGGGTATGGCAGTGGCGCCACCAATAACAACGATCAAGAGAACCTTGAGGAAAACACGAGTACGAAGCGACATTTGTACTCAAAAGCTGGGATGACGGCTATAGCAACCCCAGAAAGGTTGAGGATTTTATCTCTTCAGTAAAATAGTAAAATAAGGAGAAGTTTACGAATAGAATCATTTTTAGCCTTGATGGCCGCACCCCGGGTTATGACAATTCCCAAGAAGAAGGCCTCGATATTTGTTCTTCGGCTCTAGCAGCGGTCGTCCACGGGAACTTGAACTGTTATTCTCCGCAATAAAGTTTTTACTTACTCAATCAGATGATTATCCCTTCAGAGTTACCACTTGGGCATGCACTGTCTTCGCACTGCCTTCGCACACTGTGCAATAAATTGGTGATTTAAAAGAAAGTAACAACTTGGGAAATCTACACAAGAAATTTGACTACAGCGCGAGAGTCGGAGGTTTGATGGATCGCGTACAGGTCGAATGGTTTGTGACTTCTAGCGTGCTTAAATGCGCGTTCAGAAACAGCGTAGATCATTACGCGCGCCATACTTCGAGTGGAGCCACTGGACTTCTCAACAGCTCTAGCGCACAATTATTGATCGGTGAAAAAAAGATATGAATTCATCTCGGAAAAAAGTAGTTCAGACATCTCTGTATGAGGTTCTCAATGTGCGGGTGATGGAACTAGCCTCTACTCACAGACGTCCAGATGATCTTTCTCTCCCCAATCCTTTTCTTCTACAACTCACACTTCGACTATTAGCTGTCGCTGTGAAGGTATAAACTTCTTTCCTAAATTTATTAACGTGGGCTCCGCGGTAATCTACAAAGGTATTTCTTGGGACGAGTAGTCCTTTTATTGTACATCGCAGGGGGATATATGGGCAAAAATGCAATGGTGATGCTAACACCTTGCGAGGCAGACACTAGAGTATGCTGGAAAACAGACAGCCACTCAGCCTATGGGGGGTTCATGGGGCCGTGAGAAGGTGAATGCCATGAAGACATGAACTTCTATTTAATTTATCATTCTTCAGCTCACGCTATTTTTGTGTATTTCTATGATCATTTTTACGTACACTTCCAAGAGTATAAATCTACGCCTATATCTTTGGCTCAGCCTCGCTCCAGCTTCATTGAAAAACCGAAAACTCTAGTCAATCCGAGCTATCAACCATTGAAACTATCAACCGACATAGGCCTATTTAGCACCACCTGAGGCAAACTGAGACATATCACGTCGTACACTCGCTCAGATTCCAAAAAGTTCAATTTGAGTGTTTTTTCTTTTTCGCTCAATCGACGGAGCCTTTGATGTAATAACGATCCGTGTGTCCTGTCAACTTAAAGCCGCTCACGCTCTCTCGCAATCACCCGCCTACGAGGCCCTACTACAAATCTCGATCTCGAACACCATCACGTGAGTTTGACGCGCTTCGCGTTCAGCTTTCAACGCGTCGAAGACGCGTCACGAACATTGTAAACTTGCAAAACAAAGTCCACTCAATATAAATACAACGACCAGACAATAAAAATATTCGTCACAGAACATGCTTTTACATGTTTTACGCGTGATTCATTACAAATCCCCTAAAAAATAGTTCCACGGTGGCGGGAATTAGTGGTACAACTACTACTAGCATACACAGGTATGGATGATGAGGTATCGCTGATAATACAAGGCTAGTGAAGAAACACTTCTTTGTGTGAGTGGATGAGAGAGAGGAGGAAAAGCAACAAGGCCGTAAAACACATCAACCGAGGTTAAGAGGTATCACCAAAGCAATGCTATTAAATTAAGTGGGGAAAAAAAATTCGAGAGCAAGTTGAGAGAGATGATTTATGAAGATGATGATCATGAAGATGGTCGTAACCGATGGTGTAATAATGCAAGGTCTAGAATCAGATTCCGAGTTCAGTTGATTGAGACAGAAAACAAAGAACACTATGCCGAATCATTTCGTCGTAGCTTTTTTTTCTTTTCAAGTTGCAGCAGGGCCACGTTCACGATGGCCAGCACCGGTGCCTGCATGATGTTCTAATCTCGCTTCTGTTCGTTTGCGGAGATTGGATTTACGTTTCCGAGCTTTGCGCTCCTTATGTGCTTCAACTTCCGCTTTGTATGCGGCTTCAAGTAGTGCGTGTGAATGACGTAGTTTCAATCGATCATAGGAGGCCTGTTCAAAATTATCAAATAAGTTAAGATCTATCAGCGTTACCGAACAGGAACAAACATGTAGTTTGGATGCAATATCGGTGTACTTCATCTCATGTGACAATAGTCTCTGGAATAATATCTCTAAATGTTGCTCTGTCAACTTCCTACGCTTCTCAACGAATTCACGGAGGGAAGTGAGGCGTTGAACCGTTCTAAATACCTAAGCGTCAGAGCGAACACTTTTTTGGGGAAAAAGAACAACAGATCATACGTTCTAAACGAAACTAAACGAAGCTCAAATTTTTCTTGCCACTCTGCCGTCCGAATATCTAGATATGATTGTGGAATATTACGCCGTCTATCGATAGCTGTGTGTACTTCTAAAAGAGCCGTCTCAACGCGGTATGTGATGTCGATATGTTTTCTGAGAATGGAGTGAATGGCACACGTTTTGATGAAGAACTGCGAAAAACATATTGGTGTCATCACGGTCAAAGAGTGAAATGATGACGAACATCGCGTAGCGCTGCAATATCTTTCACCCCATCATCCACATGCTTCAACATTTGTAACAAACTCTGGGTTTCCAAATCCAAGTCCTCCAACTCAGGTTTTATCACAGGTTCAGGTGGAGGAGCGGGTAAGGGAGCAGGTAAAAGAGTAGGTAAAGGAGCAGATAATATATCCAATCTTGCAAAGGGGTCATCCAGATCCACTGGAAGACCCAATTGCACATCCAGCCCAACACGACGACGACAAGCATGACTGAAAATGCGTTCGCGTTCGCACAAATTCCCATTCGCTCCGGTGATACCAATATCGCTCAATCCAGGAGTCGAGTTGAATATGGTCTTTGGGATGCTAAAGTTGGTCCCACCGGGGGACAACACAGCTTGTTCAACGCGTCGAGGTCTCGGTGGTGGAGTAGTTGTAGGTGGTAAAGGACTCGTTTCCTCAAAAGTCATCAGCCGGTTCTGCGAACCAAGTTCCGAGCTTCCCGCCGAGCTCTTGAGTATCACCTGGTCCTCCTGCATCGTTTGTTCATCATCTTCACCTTGTTGAACCTCCTCAATCTTACCTGTCCCGCGAAAGTATGCTTTCCCAGCGGCGTCAAACGCCCAGCTTCCCTCCACATTGAACTGATCCAATCCCACAGGTTTCCTCGAGACGGAAACACCACCACGCGCATGCCCACTAGGAGCACCATAATTGCGTTGACTCCGATTCCTGTGGGACGGTAAGGGTGGTGGTAACACTGAAGGCTGACTGTGCTGCTGTCGGTACTGGCGATGCTGATAAAAGTCAGAACTTGTAGCTGAGTCCAAGTCCTTGAGCGAAAGCACGCGGTGAGCTGCTGCGGGAGTCGACGTTGCAGGCGCTTTCTCCGCATTACCGCCAAAAGCCAAGGCAGGATCACCGGCAGCAGGAGAGCGGAGTTCAACCTGGAGTTCCTCGATTTCTAGCGGATCACTTGACCGGGACTCTTCCCCGAGATGTGGTCGCTCGAAAAAATTGGAATGATAGGTGACAGTGTTTTGGCTGATCAGATGCGGTAACATATCGTCCTTTTCCTCTGTACCGCCAGTCCAGAACTGGGCAGTACAGGTGCTGGTGGGAACCCTCAGACTGCGACTCGGCCGGTCATGTTGTCGCTGTTGTTGGGTGGCAGAGGGGTGGGCGCCGAAGGAGCCGGGATTATTGTCGAGTCGGAGGATACCAGGCGCCAACCGCGCAGGGGATTCAGTTTTGTTGGCGAACGAGTCTTGCTCAGAGATATAGAACTTGCTGGGGGTAGATGCACACGAAGACATGATTGTGCTCGCGCTGCTTTTCCTTTTTGCCATCGGCAGACGCGGTAATGGCTTGGAGGTCACCGTCTTTGTTTTTGACATTTGTATTGTTGATTCGTCCTTGTCGTGTCGGTCGTAATAAAGAAACTGTTGTTACAAGAGAGTAGAAGAGAGCCAGCGTGTACTGCGTCGTGACAGAGTCCGTGAATGAGAATGAGGGCGACCAAGAAACTGTTTCAACTTAATTCTTTTTGCCCACGGCTACCGCAGAACAATTACCCCTTTTGTTTTCTGTCGCCGATCCTTGTTTTCGCGTCCCTGCACAGCCAGTCACACAAAGAGCCAAGCAACCGCGTAAATCATAGAAACAAGCATTACATGACACGCATGGATTCTACTGCAGATAGCTTCCAATCGTAATCCACAGGCCGACAAGGATTAGAACAGACGTGTAAAATTCATAGGGAAAATATGTTTCCCTTCCACCCTTCTGGCTTCATCTAGTAGTTCCCCACTCCACCATCCGTCTTCCGGCGCGGCCGTTACCGCAATGACGTCCCCTGTCTGGAAATCGAATTCTTCGTCAATTGTAGCTCGATAGTCATACATTGCTTCAACTAGAATAAATCAATTCACGTTTGTCAGGACAGACCAAAGTACGTGCCATAGAACAAAATCTTGTTTGTCAGAGGTGCATCGGTCCCATCAGCTGTAGCAGGAGTACCAGGCAGAGGCGCCCGCATGGACGGTGCTCGACTTGGGTCCCCAGACCTGCTCACAGAAGCCGTCACCGCAGGTGAACTAGAAGGAACTGGAACAGGTGTTGTTGTCAGTGGTGATTGCCCAGGCGGCAGACCCGCTGCAGCAGATGCCGTAGCCTGAGAATGCGGGCTTGAACCTTCCTGAGCATGTCCCTTTACTTGTGTAACCACTGGTGGAAAGGGAATATCTGTTTCTGTATAAGGCCTAGCCACGCGATGGCTATTGCGTTGAAAATGAGCATATTGTGGAACAGGCGCTGGTGATGCACCAGAGACCAAAGACGGCGGTTGGGGCAATTCATTGCCAGATCCATACTCTTCCGCAAATTTAAACACATCATGTTCGGGTTCAAACTGATCTAACGAATCTCGTAACCTCTCACAAGACTCAAGGCGCAAAAGTCATCAGACCACAACATCGAGAGCAGACTCCAGAGCGCACCTGATCATCACTAACGCACAGCGCCGAGACCTCGTTAGCGTACGTCCACAGAACATCCTTCATAAACTCCATTCGATCCTCTTCCAGATCATGACACGCATCACAAAAATCCTTCCACTGACTCTGCCATTCCTCCAAGGAGTCGATCACTGTCTGAGTAAACACGGAAAAATCTTTTTCATTTGCCTTCATCGTTTCCTTCGTACGATTCAACTTGGCCTCTACCCTTGAATGATCCAGACCCGTCATGTAAGTGAGCTGTTGCTCAAACCCATTTATCCTCCCCTTATCAATTTCATACTTTTCCCGGGCCTTTGCAGCGAAAGATTCTTGCATCAAGCGATATTTAAGTTTCTTCTCCATATCAGCTTGTAATGTAAGCCGGTTTTCGACCTGTTTTGAATGAAGTTCAGTAGTCCGTGCTTCGAGTGCATCGCGCAGGCATTGTGCTAGTTGTGAGTGGCCAGCGGCTTGAGCTTCTGTTTCTTTACGCAAAACGCTCAGCGATGCACGTAGTTCCCTATTCTCATAAAAAACCGCCTTTCTACTTCGAAATCAGAACTCATCAACAACTCACCCGACTTCCTCGACACCGATGGGTATTTCCGACAGTTTACTCAGTCTCTGCGCATATTCCTCCTCAATAGCCATCCTACGATCGGGATCAGCCCACTAATCTATGTTATCTCTGTCCTCCCTGAGGAAACGAAGATCAAACCACCGAAAGTTTCCACCTCATGTATCCATAACGAGAACAGCGCCACAAATTCAAGAATTCAACGTTACTTACCGTTCTTGCCAGAATCTCTGAAGTTCAGTGGTCGTCCTCTCTGCTCCCCTCATCCTCGCAAAGAGGACATTCGGGCCGGCATCTCCAAATCCCCAAAACACATTACAGAAATCACGATTCTCCAGGCCGTGGAAGGGATCGATGCCATTTGTACGCGGAGGGATATTCCTAGTTAAAGAGGTCGTGCTGCGAGGGGAAGGGAGCTGGGATGTCTGCATGAGCAGTACAACGAGTTGTGAGGAGGCAAGTGCTGTATCCTGGGAAGCACTGTTTTTATTTTTAGTGGTCATTAGACATGGAGATTAGTCGGAGCTTTCCGGAGAGTGTCACGCTAGATCTCTTTTGAGCTATGAGATCTTCAGCTCGAGCAAGTAGAACCTACAAGTTATCAGAATCACCCTACTATGCGATTATGAGACCATTTCTCAATCAAAATTCGGGGAAGAAATATACAAGGTGTGCCAGGAGACCACACATCCAGTCTGAGCCTATTTTTGTCAGAATAAGTGTGGAGAATCAATGATTTTTAGATCTGCTCAATGAAAGATTACGGGTATAAGCAGTGCAAGAACTGTTTAAGAATTATCAGTGTAATATTGAGATCGGTAAAGTTGCTGAAAGCAGTGCGAGAACTGAGAGCGCATCATGCCAAAGTTCAGGCCTCACAAGTATAATGCTCGCCATGATCAAGATTTGTTTATTCTATTTTTATTCTTTACTATAGCTACGTCCGTTAGTTACATCGTTAGCTACTTCCGTGCATTTGCGGACCCCGACTATGTTATCTCAACCGCAACCAGATCACCCTAGGACCAGCTTTTTCGTCTCTAGTCCTAGCGATCACAGTGCATTTTATCTATTCATCCCGAAACACTACGTAAATTTCTTACGACGTGGGAAGATTCATACAGAGGAAAGATATTGTGAAAGATCTACCTTTTATATGCCTAGACTCAATCTCATAATTTCAACCAGACTAATCATTTTTAATTGACTTCCATCTAATTTTAATGATCATATAACCGCATCTTCCATCCATGTTTCCCCATCTCCGGCTTGGGAACACGTTCAAAAGTACTGACCCGGTTCTTCTCTTGCTCTTCCGTTTTTCTCGTCCATATAGTATCCTCGGTCTCAACACTCTCACCCTCCTGCGGCTGCTTTTTCCAGATTTCTGTGATGCGGTCTTCCAATTCCTCTTCAAGACTCTGAATGTCTCTTTGTAGCTCCCGGCCCTCATCTCGGTGCTCCGGGCTGAATTGCAGCAAATGTGGCAAGAGTTTCTGTGCCTCATCTAAGCGATACCATCAACATCTCCCTTTACCGAGCCAAGTAATATATACCTCGAGTATTTTTGAACCTATCCACTAATTTCCCGACAGATTTGAGTAGATACTCTTCTTCGTCGACCGTGCCTTTCCTTCCAGATCCAGCCTTCCTCTCAAGCTTTCTCTTACTCCTTGAGCTCCGTTTCGAGGTTCTGGAGACAGTCGACGGCGCTACAGTATACCGTGTAAAGGCAGTTGGGGCTATAGATACATCGGTCATGACGTCTACATTAGCCAATGCAGGATCTTCCGTCCCAAAGAATGCATCTAGAATGGTGTACACAGGAGCAAGTCAAACGTCAGAATTGATCCGATGGGTCAAGTAACAACTAAAGCGCGGCTATGACAGGACAAGATAGATCAAGCACTTACCAGGTTCTTCAATTCTTTTCAAGCGCAACTCCTGAAGCCTACTTGCCTGCTTCCGAATCTGCTCTCGCATCTCTGTGATATCTTCTGTGAACTGCGCTTTGCTCTCTTGTGCACCTGGATAAACCACATCCTCGAGCAACTCTTGTTTTTGGTTGAGCGTGATCTAGGCAAAACTTGTTGATCAGTGAGATAGTCCATGATACGCCGTTTGGTCGTAAATTGTGGGGAAAAAAAGACACTCAACCACTCTCCGGGCCTCAGAAAACTGGTTTCCATTTACAAGTGCAATCACGGCCTCTCTGATGTCTTTTGCATAGTCTAGCAGGACTCGTGCCGCCTCAGGGTACCGTTTTCTGGACACGAGGTCCTCTACACAGTTGTACGTGAATCGAAGAGATGTATCACGTCAACAGACTGAAGAGCTGGATACTAGTGTTCAACTCACCCGCGATACGGTATGCGGTCTCTATGAGTTTGGCATCCGACATGCAATCCGATACTGCGAGCGTGAATAATTCTTGCCATTCTAGCGCTTTCTCGTATGCCACCATCGCCTTTTGTTGCTTATTTGCCTCAATAAAAACTAACAAAAAGCAATCCGTCATAACACACCGCATCGATGAGCAAGAAGAAAAACTCGCGAACCTGAAGCTGCCTGGCTAAACTCTCTTTTCTCATACAACCAGTCACCAAAAATCTCCAGAATTCTCTGAGAGAAGAAAAAAAAGGATGTCATGACAATATCCAGAGAGACAACGGACATCAATAATAATAAGAGCAAACCAAACACACCTCGTAACGATCACTACCCTTCCAAACATCCAGTGCGGTATCATAAAGCTGATGTTTCTCAATATAATCAACCGCTTCTTCAAATCTCTCCGAGCCTACCCGAACCAGAAACAAAATTACGAACACGAGATGATGAAGTAAATGACATACCTGCGAAACTCAAGTCCATGAGTGCCTTCTGATACCTCCGTAAATGATCATCAATCCTAAATCTTTGATAATATTGATCCAACGCGCGCAACTCGCGAAGGAAAGGAAGATACTCTCTCGGATCCTATGAATCAAAAATATCAATCATGAGAGAAGCAGATACGCAGCGGAAATGACAATGAGAATCAATGAGAGTTTCCAATGTATGATCAAAGAGAGGAACCAACCTTCTGCGCATGCTGTGCAATCATCAGCACTAAACTAAAATCATACATCCCAAGCGCAGTATCAAACAGCCTATCCGCATCAACTAGGAAAATAATGTATTTCACTGCGTCCTCAACTACACTCGGATCGGTACCTATAGACAATACAAGATCAACAATACAGCAACTTGGAGAAAAAATAGACGATCAATGAATCCTACCTCGGAGGCGGAGTAAGAGGGATAGTCCCGCCTCATGATCGGGCGGAGACTTCATGACATAGGCGGTGAGGATACAGTTCACATATTTGATCAAGTCAACACGCTCGAGTTCAGTGCGCACTTGGTCGCAAATCTCGGCGAGAGACTCTGATGCATGGGAACCTTGACTGAGTTTGAAAAGGCATCGTTAATGTCTTTTACTTCAAACCCACTGAAAGAGAAAAACTTACCCAACGTTGGTGAGGAAGAGATTGAGGTGATCAACCTCATGTACTTGTTCCACGAAGCTAGCTACATTTTGTAAAAACCTCGCTCGATCGTGTTCGACGATGACATTCAAGTCGATCCGATGCTTCCGACAAGCAAAAAACGCTTTCCTGTACTCCCCTCTACGACAACAGACGATGGATCATTACATGTTCATCAACGCACAACAGAAACTCACGCGTCTAAATCCTGTTTTACGACCTCCATAACCAACGGTCTTGGGTTGATCGTCTCCAGATTACCTCTGGGCATCTGCAACACCAAGCTCATCGCACTTGGCACAGCCGTTACAATCCTTGATCCTCTTTCAACCTTCCTCTGAGGCCAATCCTTGGCGGCCTCTTCAACTGTTCCCGCAGTCACACCACTACCTGCAAGTTCACCTGCCACAGACAGTGGAGCAAAAATGGCATCGTGAGATGTTGTGGTGTAGATGATGAAATCAGGGGCAGTAGTGAACGATGTAACATTCGGTGCGAGTATCATTGAGTCGGAGTTCACTCGCGACACATATAATTTTCTCGACTTGCTAAGACCAAGAAAAAGTTTGTCCCTTTGATCGCCATGAACAATATCCACACACTGAGTGTGTATACAAAATTCAGGGAAACGCGAAATTCGTTCAAGTGAACCTTCAAATTCAGGTGCAACTGCTCAAAAAGTCAAATCAAAGATTGGCTCGAATACGACCGGTACCCACATCGATAGATCCCTCCTTCTGAGTCTTGTATATATTCTCCTCCATCATCCAAGATTTTCAGATTACGCTTCTCCAACTCAAAGGTCTGTTTCAACGCAGCCTCTTGCTCTGGCCTGATCGTACCGATTATATCCTGCTGGGAGCGTGATCCAAGTACGGTAACGATCCACATTGTTGACAGCGACTTCAACGTGACTTGCCTCCATTGCGCAACCGTGTCCTCTTCAATTATGAATCCAGACCAAATTTTTATTTGTTCGAAGACTTTACCCCGGCCAGGACCTAGCCGAGTGTGCATCTTCCACACCTCAAGATAGCCTGTCTGCCAGAGGATTGCTAGAGCGTCATTGTCACGAGAGAAGCTTGCATGAACGGGTGTCTTGGCTGCGTACTTTACGTGCTGTGGCAAAGTAGGAATAAGTTGAAACCGATCAGAGGACATCGGCGGCGGGACATTTTGGGTTCGGAATGGCGTGAGCAGGATAGATGCTGCCAAGGGCTATATTGAGATGGTTATTAGAATTGGAGGAAACTATCAACGTACACCCATCGAAAACAACAACGCTGCCAGAATCAAATGGAGGTTGCGACATTGACGAAAATGTTTCCCAGTCATACGCTCTATGAACGATCTGGGCTTGGAACTATGAGATGAAGAGACGTTGAATGGCATAGATAGAGGGCGTACTAGGAGTAGTTAAGATAAGATGGGATGGATTTTCAGGATGCCAGTCAACGGAAGTAAACCTTGCTGGTTTTCCGACTTGTAATGTTGGTGCTGTGATCTCTTGCTTTAGATACCTAAAGAAAAAAAGTTCAATACTACCTCACAACTCGTTGAGTTGGAGAAAACCCGACCAGTGATAGTTCCCAATCGTCCAAAGTTGCACTTATATCACGCTGAGCAAACGATAGTTGATTTGGATGAAAACGTACCAATATCTCCATCATCATGTTCAATCCAGACAGACAGGACATTTGAGTCAGAACTCCAAGCGAGTTCCTTGACTCTGTATCCCCACTTCCTCTCATCCTCACTGTCCAGCTCTTTAAACTTGCCACCAATATCCAGCATCCTCAAACCAAATTCTCCATGCCTCAATCCATTCCGCTCAAAGAATACAACATCATGCCTCTCCACTCTTCCGGCGCCTACACCCTCAATCCCAAACCTTTGTGTACTTGCAATCAAATTTCCGGAGGGTCGCCAAACAAGACTGTTTTCTAGTCCAGGGACGTCTTCCGACGTTGATTGGAGGGCAGCTTGACGATCATACACTCGAAGGACGCGCTTGACGAATCCCTCAGAAGAGGAAGGCGCAAGGGAAGAAACAACGAAGAACGCGCCATCCCCACGCCAGCTTATTCTTGGAAGACCATCATCATCTGGACTTGAACCGGATTTCACTGTTGCTGCTTGTGCAGCGGCTTTTCCGAGTGAACCATGAAACTGAGTCTGTTTCGAACCCCAACCGACATTGATGGGCGCATCTGGAAAGGACATGAGATAGAATGGACGTCAATGGCCCCAAGTAAACCCACCCTCTCCAAATTCAGTCGTATGGATAGGCGCTTCAGAAAGAACTTCGAACGTTGAAGTCATCATGATAAGTTTTCCTTCACCTACAAGAAATCTATGAGAACTGCATTCGATAATCAATGAAGTTGGATACTCACCTGTCACCAACGACAACAACGATTCGTCCGGAGCCCAAGATGTAGCAAGAATACCAGGTTCGACAGTTCCCTGTACATCTGGCTACAATGATTTCTTTAATCATATTCGGTTGCGTAAAGATGTAAGGAGGCATACGATAGATTCAGAATCTTCAAGGGATATTGTAGTGATATCTCCACCGCAGAAGGTGATAACGATGCATCTTGTTTCAGCTATGACTTTGAATGATACTATGGCTTTAGGATTCGAAGACGATGCAGTCACAGAGAACGCTGTCAATAGCGAAGGCTCCTTTGAAAAATCGTAAGAAAGATATACCGTTTACAATTGTTGCGCACTTGGGTCAAGCCATCTGTCTTAAAGCTGCCAATCTTCCAGATCTCAACATCCACTTCGCCGTCCAGGTTCTGGTTCTCTGAAACCGCATACAGGACATTTTCATCCAGATCCACAGTTGTAGCTGATAGATTAAGATTTTCAAGCGTTATTGCGCTATTCGCGACAAGTACTAAGTTTCGCATCTTATAAACAATGTATAGACTCGGGTAAAAATTACTGATGTTCGACCCCTAAATAGCTACTCATAATTCCAAACCTCCCATTGGCTCTCAAACTAAACCAAGGTTAGGGTTAGCACTGCTGACCGGCACAAAAAAAAGCCTGCTCAGCCAGAGTGGCCGAAGCAGGACAGGAAAATATTAGGACGGTGCATGAGCCGAAGCCCATACAAGCTGCAGATTCCCCCTGAGGACAAGGTCGCCGTGCTATGGGGGGCCTCCACGGCCCACAAACCCGGTTTCCTGAAGGGGCCTATGCCATCAAGGTAAGTATGAGTTACTCAAATGAACATGCAATGTTTATGTACAAGTGCAGAGCTTCGCACGGACCACTTGTTTGTATTTGGCCCCTAGAGGTTCTGTTACACTTTCAACACACAGGCTTACCCCTATTCCCTCCTCTGGTCCCCCTGTAGACACACCCCAGGCAACAGGCCATATGTTAGGCCCTCTGCATCTTAGTACTAGTTTGTTTGTTGCAGAATGCAGAATAAACAACAACACAGGTTTACCAATGACAATAGGATCCTTGGGCTGTTTTATCTTATACAGTCACATAATAACCACCTGAAAAACAAGGGTGCAAATACCTCCTATGGACATACATTTATGGATATGCATATCTGCTGATCAACAAGATATTCATGATGCACCTCATCATAGATATCTTGTTGATCAGCCAATTGTTATCAGACTTGCAACAGTATGCCAAGGTGACATTCATTTAAAAATATGTAATCAATAATTCACTTAAACAATTTTAATCTGGGTCCTGGCATCCTTCTCTGCTGGATCATTGAAGATGTTGATTGACCAACTCTTTGAGTACCTTAATGGAATGTTGTACCTACAACACACTACTGTCAGCATCATCCCAAAGAAGAAAGACACTCAGCTCACCTTGTATGACGACCATCGCCAATGCTTGAGATCTTGGCAAAGTCTTCATCGCTCAGCTCTATCTCCTTGAAGTTTGAGATGATCCTATTTTCATGCACAGATTTGGGAATAACAGATTGACCACGGCGAGCACCCCATGCAATGAGAACTTGGGCAGGTGTGGCGTCACATCCTTGAGCGATGGCAACGACGACTGGATGCTCAGTCAATTGGACAATGCCTCGTACTAGGTCAGTGGGTCATGAGTGAAGGAGAAGGAAGGACAAAGCAAAGAGACGCACAGTTGTGGCCGAGAGGGCTGTAAGCTGTAATATGGATGTTGTTTTCATTACAATAATTGACAAGCTCGGGTTGCGGAAGAAGTGGGTGAGCTTCAATTTGATTGACAACCTGGTTTCTCATGAGAATGGATGCATAGATGGATAAGATCTGACTGACGGGAGCAACACCGGTGGCCTTGGTAATGCCTTCCATAGCGTTGATTCCAAAGTTGGATACACCAATGGCGCGGACCTTGGATTTTGGAAGAGCAATCATGGCTTTCCAGGTGTCAACAAGAGAGACTGTCTCGTCAAGCTCTATCTCATTTGGGATTGTGGGATGGGGTGGTTCGAGGGAGGCACCGGGGGCGAATGCCGCGGGCCAATGGATCACTGGGCAGAAAGAGGATGAGAGATGATACGCAAGTATGGGTAACTATACAGACAGTAAAGATCGAGAAAATCAAGGCCAAGCAGAGTGAGGGTCTCGTCGAGCTGCTTCTCTACCAGATGCGGCTGATGAGCATTGTTCCAGAGCTTGGACGTGATGAAGAGCTCCTCGCGCTTGACGACGGAAGGAATTACTTTCTTCAAAGCACGGCCAACCTCTTCCTGGTTTTGATAAATCATCGCAAGGTCGAGATGACGATATCCGTTGCGAACAGCGATTTCGACCTAGAATACATGATGAGTAACGGTGGGCGGGTTATGCTGACTACATACCGCTTTCTCCACCTCACCGGGTTCGGACAACCAAGTACCGAGCCCAATTCTAGGAAGCTTGTCTCCATTGGACAGAGTGACCGTCTTGCCAAACGACATGGGAGAGATTTGCAGATAAGACTCCAGTGCTCCTCTCTCTATATATATAGAGAATGTATCTTTGTACGGCCCGGTTCTCGTCCCGGACGATCCCGGCGTTGTGCAGAATCAAGGAAGCATACCGTTGGCAGCCATGGGCACAAAACACAAGGCTAGACATTTCAGCGAAGCCTCGGCCTACTACCACCAATCTCCCCCAGCTGCATCGTATTTTTCTCTGCACGCACCCAACGTTGAGGACCATTTTGCATATAGCACGACGCTGAGAAGACATCACTCGGATGGCGCCACCCTCAGTTCCAGTATTGAGGCCAACAGTCTGTGGACGCGTGCAATATTGGCGCTGACGGGGACACCTGACCGCCACACTGATGTGCTGCCGGTTACCAGACAGAAGGGGGAAAAGAAAGACACTTTGTCGGCTCAGTTTGCTCACTGCAGCGTCGAGGTGCGTATTTCCGCAGCCATCAAAATGTGTGTATTCCATGGATCAGTCCAGGACACAGTGGCTTATTATCGCACAAACTCAACGTCCGGTCTACTGAACTCCGATATACCTCATCTGCGCGAACAACACGGATACAATGAGTTCTCAGTTGCCGCGCCAGAACCGCTTCTCCTCAAATTTCTCAAAACAATATACGAGTCGCCCCTCATATTGCTGCTATGTGGAAGCGCAGCAGTCAGTGCGTTCATGGGTAATGTAGACGACGCCGTCAGTATCACTGTTGCTGTGCTGATTGTCTTGACTGGTGCGTCTCTGCTTGTCATAAAACAAACAGATCTCAACGATTCGGTTCGTCAGTGGGCTTCGTGCAAGAACGAAGATCAGAAAAGAGTCTTGAAGCGCTGAACAAACTCGTACCTCATCATTGTCATGTCGTCCGGTTCGTCTCTCTCCTCTTTCTTTCACTTTCTCACTCATTTTCATGCCTTGCAGCGAAAACCATACAACACACGTGCTTGCAAACGAACTCCTCCCAGGCGACTTGGTCAAGTTCTCTACCGGCGATCGCATACCTGCAGATATCCGGATCACTGACGCAGTAGACCTCGAAATTGACGAGAGTTCACTAACAGGGGAGACCAATTCAAGGAGAAAGACAAATGAGAAGTGTGCTTATGTCTCTGGCAGTGGTGGACAACCGGGAGATGCGCTAACGGCATTGGCAGACAGAAGTTGCATTGCATATATGGGGACTTTGGTTCGGAATGGTATGTTGCTGAGCCCTGCAAAGGAACATTTGACATTGATGTTTCGGGTAGGCCGTGGGTCTGGTATTGTAATAGCTACGGGCGAAGATACGGAATTCGGCGTTATCTTTTCTGTGATGCAACAAGTAAGCCTGTTCACTCTCTCAGTCAATACCACCTCAAATCTTCCCTTCCAGGTTGAGGAAAAGCGAACACCATTGCAATTGAGTATGGACGAACTCGCCAAGAAACTCTCACTGCTCTCTTTTGGAATCATCGGGATGATTTGTCTTATCGGGGTACTGCAACAACGCTCGTGGCTGGACATGTTCACTATTGGCGGTATGTCTGTCAGCACTGTAAAAAAGATTTGAATCAATTCTGCTTTAGTTTCACTGGCGGTTGCTGCCATCCCTGAAGGACTACCTATCGTTACTACCGTAACACTTGCACTGGGAGTTCTGCGCATGGCAAAAAGAAAAGCAATCGTCAAAAAGCTTCATTCTGTAGAAGCACTTGGCTCAGTTTCAGTCATCTGCTCCGACAAAACAGGTGCTCATCTCCCTACAGTCGATTCGCTATATTCATGTGCATGCATTTTCACATAGGCACGCTCACAAAAAATGAACAAACAGTGACCGAAACTTATGCCGTAGACGAAACGATCCATTTCGACCCATCGTCTATTACACCTTACACTGGAACAATATCTCCAGCTATGAGAAAAGCTTTAGAAATAGGGAGTTTGTGTAATAATGCTTCTCTTCTGAGGAACGAGGACGGTGTGTTTGTGGGGCAGAGTACGGATGTTGCGCTGCTGAATGTGCTAAGTGTTGCTGGAATTAGTGATCGACGGAATGTGAGATTTCCGGAAAAAGTACTAAAATGTTCAGGCTCTGATTTGGTACAGGGATTCAAGAGACTTTCGGAAAAGCCATTCAATTCTGAACAAAAGTACATGGCTGTTAGCGGGATCCATGCCGATGCTACCTCTCCCTCGTCTACTATGAATGGCACCGTCGTGAACAGTGCAGCAAGAGAAATGTATTATATCAAAGGTTCCATCGACTTCATCCTTGACAGGTGTAAATTCTACTACGTGAATGAAGATTCAACACCTGGTTTGGATGCGTGCGCGAGGAAGGCAATTTTGGCCAAGGCACAGAGCACGGCTGCGAGAGGTTTGAGGGTTATTGCCATGGCTTATGGATATGGACCTGTTGGTTCCACCAGTAACGTCGATACCCTCACTGGCGGGCATGTGAATGGGAATACACCAGTTGGGCTACAATCCGGGGTTGTTTCGCGAGCTGTTTCACCCGCACCGAATTCATCGTCCCCCTTCACGTCTTCTGTCACTGGGGAGAAAGAGAGGGATAATTTGGTATTTGTAGGATTCGCGGCGATGTTTGATCCGCCGAGGAAGGGAGTAGCGGATTCGGTTGGGTTGTTGCAGGCTAGTGGGGTGCATGTTGTGATGATCACTGGAGATGCGGAACAGACTGCTGTATCGATTGCGAAGGATTTGGGGTTACGCGTGGGGAAAGCCCAGTCCATTGGATCTGAGGCGGTTAGATATACGGGTGTGCTAACAGGCCCCACTATCGACACACTCACATCTTCACAATTATCCGAGTTATGTTCATCGACGTCGGTTTTTGCTCGTGCAACGCCGAAACACAAGATGAGGATTGTAGAGGCGTTTCAGAATAGAGGGTTCGTTGTGGGTATGACTGGTGATGGGGTGAATGACGCACCTGCACTGAAGATGGCGGATATTGGATTGAGTATGGGGAAGAGCGGGACAGATGTTGCGAAGGAGGCAGCGGATTGTATTTTAGTGGATGATGCATTTGAGACGATTTTGTTCGCTGTTGAGGAAGGTGAGTAGACTGAAGTTTGATGTAAAAGCTGAGGTTGATTTTTTTTCTTTTCCTTGGATAGGAAAATCGATCTTTCATAATATACAGAATTTTTTGTCGTTCCAGCTTAGTACTGCTGCCGCTGCGTTGACGCTGATCACATTGAGTACGATGTTGGGGTTGGAAAATCCGTTGAATGCGATGCAAATTTTGTTTATAAATATTCTCATGGATGGTATGTTAGGCTGTGTCGGTGATTATCTATATCTCCTGAAATTTTAAATCCTACAGGACCGCCCAGTCAGAGTCTGGGCGTAGACCCGGTTGATCCGGCAGTCATGCGTCGACCACCCAGAAAGAAAAATGCACCGATAATCACCAAGAGACTGTTATACCGGGTAATATTCAGTGCGTCGATAATCGTGCTAGGGACGTTGTTTGTGTATAGATTTGCGCTGGACGAGGAGGGCATGTCGAGGAGGGAACAGACGATGGCAAGTTATCCTGCTCAGGCACGATCATCGATTCTTTTGCTGATAGTGCCATATGACCAGACATTTACATGCTTTGTGTTCCTTGATCTGGTCTCCGCTGTGGAGAACCGGGGTCTGGGGTGTGGGGTTTTGCAGAACAAGATGTTGATAACGACTGTGTCGATATCGCTTATCACGCAGCTTGCATTGGTGTATGTTCCATTTTTGCAAGCCATTTTCCAGACGGCAGCGCTAGATCTGAGGGATCTGGGTGTGATACTTGTTCTTGCAGGGAGTAGTTTGTCGGCGCACGAGGTCAGGAGACGATGGGAACGGAAAAGGGAGACGGGATATACGAACATTGTTGAGGAGCTGGTGTAGTGTATTTAGGCATGTGGAATTCTGATCACTACTTAAGTTATAACGCTTGTCATATTATCGCAACTTTTGAACACATGCATGAGCCAGTGGCAGGCGCCAGCCTCGTGTCTGCTCATTTCTCTCCTCCCACCAAGCCTCCTCGCTCCCCTCTCCGTCCTCCTCCTGTCCCTGTCCCGGCCATGGCCCGCAGATCTTCTGAACAGCCTAGCACGACGACGACGGCGATGGCAGTGACCCCACCGTTGACCAAGAGACAGCATGCCTTGCATGAGCTGTTGTCCTCGGAACGCGCTTATGCCAGTGACCTTGCCCTCGTCCGTGAGGTCCATATACCCCTGGCTCTTGGTATTTTCTTCTTTTTTGCTCTACTGGTGATGATCATGAAATTCCCCCTCAGGCCAACCAATTTCGCATTCTTTACCTGCTGGCTCTGGCTCTGGCTCTGGCTCTGCTTCTGATCCATCTGCATCTGTGGTGGGCATCATGAACCCCTCTGCAGACCTCGGCTCGTCGCCCCCTATGACCCCAGACGACGTCAAGCTCATCTTTGGCAACATCACTGAAATCGCAATTTTTTCCGATTTATTTTGTCAGGCACTCGAGGAGGCATTGGGAGATCTACTTCAGGGCGGAAAAGGTAATGATCATGTTGGAGCTCTATTTCTTTCCATCGTGCGTGTCGTGTTCTATATTTTTATTCATTCATTCACCAATGGGGCTAGATACCCGAGCTGGAACGGCCATACAAACAATACATTACTCGACATCCAACGGCACTCAATCACCTTCAATCACTTCCTCAAACGTCTTCCTTACAGAACTACTTTTCCTATACTCAGGCTATTGCCTCTTCACTCTCTCATGCATGGGACCTCTCTTCTCTCCTCATAAAACCTGTCCAACGACTCTTGAAATATCCTCTTTTACTCACCGCCATCATTGAAGAAACACCTGATTCTCATTCTGATAAAGACAATCTTAAAGAGGCTAGGAAGCAGATGGAAGAAGTCGCCCGCAACGTTAACGAGGGAAGACGAAGAGCAGAAGTCGTCAGGGATGTTTTGATGGCGAAAAGGAAACCTCAAACTCCTGGCATGACAGTTTCTGCTAGTGTCAGTTTGAATAAAGTCAAATCGCTGCGCGTGACGGGTAATGGTGGTACTGCTGATAAGAATGGAAAAGAACCTCAGGAAGCTATTCTCGTTGCTCATCTTGAATCCGAACTCCACGCTATCGAACAATTTGCTCAGCAGTTTGCCAAGAATATCATTGAATGGGCACGTATGACATCTAATGTCATACTCTCCCTTCGCGCTTGGTCTCTCTCTTTTTCAAAAGTCATAGGTCTTGCACCCACTTCGGCTTCTGAAGCATTTGATGCTTATCTTGCTGTGGTTGAAAAACATCTCATGCCGTTATCTGTGGATCTTGAGGCGGTCATTAATGAGCGAGTCTTGAAAGAACTCGCTCACTTACTGATGACAATGACTCAACCTCTCAAGCTTCTGGCGAGCATGAACGATCAGGAGCCGTACCATTATCACCTTTTAAATATGACAGTCTCCCAAAAAAACCGTCCGCCACCTTCTCTTCTCGCCGCATCAACAAATTACCTTGCTCTTCGTGGTCAGCTCGCAGCCGAACTACCAACCTATATATCTCTCCTCCATCGAGGGTTGAGAATTTTTATATACCGACTAGTTGCAATTCAGACTGAATTTTGGGAGAAAGTGAAGGATCAGTGGGCTGCTCTTTGGGAAATGTTGAGGTTGGAAGAGGAGTTGAATGCAGGTGGAGAGGAGACAGTAAATGTGTGGTTCGGGAGATGGAGTGAGGTGAATGAGGTGTTGACGAGTCTTTCGGTCGTGAGGGATCCAAAGGTAGTTTATGCGGAATTGAAGGCGAAAACGAACAATATTGCAAGTAGTGAGCGTCGTGAGTGGGATAGGTTACGTCCTGAGAGGGATAGAGAAGACCCAGATGCAGATGCAGAGTATTATACAATGCATCACCTTCAGATGTTTGCTCATCCTCGCGAAATTACCCCTCCTCTACCGAACATATACCCTATACCGCATTCTTCACCTTCATCCATATCTTACTCTCCCTCTGATGTCGGGAACGGTTATGGAAGTTATATCTTGCCAAACTCTCCCAATTCATACTCGTCAACGTCGTATTCTGGTGGTAGCGATTATCGTCACGACTCACATCACTCATCATCTCATCATCATTCTCATCATTCACCATGACCTCACTCCAGAGATCATGCTATCACCCAAGACCGCGATAAGGAGAGAGAACGGTATGGATATGAACGTGAAAAGAAAAGACCTTCAATTCAAACATCAAATACTCCCACTTCGCTTGGTTTAAATGAACCTCCCTTATCGCCCAAGTCGCACCAAAAGAATGAATCTCCGGTTACTACGAGTGTGAATCGTCGCAACAGTAGTGTTTCTGGTCATAGTGGTGGAAGTGGACTTAGCTCGAACAGCGCGGCTGTTGCTGGTGGTGGTGGTGGTGGTGGTGGTGGAGGAGGAGGAGGAGGAGGGTCATCGTGGATGAGTGTCGCTGGGTTAAGAAACGTGTTTGGTGTGGGGGGAAGTACTAGCTCGGGCTCTGGCGCGGCAGCTGGAGAAGGAGAGGAAAGGAAGAAGAATAAGATGGTGGAACCGGAACGAAAGACTAGTGATGGAAGTTTCGCTTCAAAAGCGACTCCTCGGAGTCCTGTTTCTTTGCCTTCCCAAGAATCCCAGTATGTCCGACATCATTATCCTTATCAACAACCACCAAAAAGTCCGAAGATTTCCAATCGTCCTTCATCGTCTGGGAATAATAACCCGAGTACGAGTAATGGGGTATCCAGACATATAGTACCTCATCCTCATCCTCACCGAAGACGCACAACTGGTGGGATTGAACCTACCCCTGAGGATTTGAGAGAGTATGGAGTGATGCTGATGAAAGTAGAAGAGAGGAGAAGGGAGAGGGAGTTTGGTGGTTATCGTGGTATCCAACGACATCAGCAGCAACAGCAGCATTATCCTCAACCGCATAACCAACAGAGAAGACCTTCAACAACCGAGAGTCGGAATGTCAACGCTACGAATCCCCATGTTAACAGTAAGGCTAACTCTCAGAGTGATGGACATTCTCAACGTTCAAATCCGTCTCCTTGTGGTGGTCTACCGAGGACAAAGAGTATGCCATTGCCCTATCATCCTCTTAAGCAGAATTATCGTCCCAGTTCGTCTCGAGAAAATGCTGAACCTTCGTTCTCTAATGAGGTAGAACATACGAATGTAGACGCAGGGGAATGGTCAACGATGGTCATGGTAGCCGCCGATGAATCCTGCGAACACGGCCATGATCTGGGTGATGGAGATGATAGTGAATTGTTCTATCAGTCTCAGGTGTCATGTCCGATTGGTCTTGGACAGGAGCAAGGGCATGAGAGAGATGGGGAGGGTTATCATAATAACGGCGGAAGGGGTTTGACACCAGGAGAGAGAACAGATGTAATGACGAGTTCCATTGCTGCCGTTATGGGAAAGACGGAGAGGTCAAACGAAGAAGAAAGGAGTAATAGCCGGAGTCGACAACGATCGATTGGGAAAGGAGAGGATGCCAATGGGAGGAAAGGGTATTCTGAGTATAGTATCTCCAGGTCTGACAAGAAGGCTGGAGATGCCAAACATAACAAAGGAGAGAAGATCGGAGAGAAGGAAAAAGAGAAAGAAAAAGAGAAGGCCTCCCGAAATCGTTCTGGATCTATCAAATCAATAACTTCATTCTTCACGCCCAATCGTGATGGCCACAGCGACACTACTGTGGGCAGTAGTACAGGAACTCCTGCACTTCTCTCCCATTCCTCTTCCACCTTCACCACCTCATCCGTGACGAGTATGACAACTACAGATCACACACCCTCTCCTCGAGATTCCTGGGCACTCAAACCAGCCAAATACACGTGTGTTGTCACTCATCCATGTAAACCTCCCTCCACTGGTTCAGGAACGAACAGCATGCCTCTATCATACTTCTCTTTCCCGTTTTTCACATTGAAGGAGGGAGAGTTGTATGATGTATTGCAAGAAGCTGGTCATCCGAGTTTACATCCGAATTTACCGTTGATCGTGGACGAGGGTGAAGATTGTTTACTGTTATGTCGGAGATGTATCGTTAGAGGAGGAATTGGTAGTGAAGGAGTTGAAGGGGATAGTATTGGATGGGCGTTGGCGAGTTTTTTGGAGCCGTGCAATTCGAGTGTGGAAGAGCTATAAGAGGTAGTTTGCGTGCAAGATACATATGCAAGAGGAAAGAATGAGCATAGGTACATTCACACACTCTCCGTTTTGATTCTCGCTGAAAACGCTTTTATTGGAGTAGCCCCGTACAAGATGCCTTTTTTTCGTCGTCATACGTTTTCCTCATGGACGATAAATGAATGAATGATTCTTCATATTGTTCGATTTCTTGGTTTTGATTCTTTTTCTGATCTAGTTTATACATCTTTAGTTGCTGATAGTTTGTTCTTCCGTGCTTCGTTTCCTCCCTCCTTTGAATGTTTCACTCGAATATTTATGCATTTCTTGTCGGTTCTTCTCCAAGTTGAAGACAAAGAGCCTTCCTTGCTTGTTTTTTGTACAAGCATTTTTCCCTACAGCATTGTAGATCTTGTCTTACTTTCTTATTTGAGTGTAGCCCAAAACTGTGTAATGCAGGCAAAATCAAAGTGACTCGAAAAGCATGTCGTGACATACATGAAAACGACTGACATGACAACTCAAGAAGAGATAACTAGAAGATACGGAGAGTGACCATCGCACAGAGCAGAGCCCTGGACCCAACTTAATCAAAATGTTGTGGGGTGGGTGGTTCACGGATCTGTGGATCAACATCTTCACCGTTAGCGTTCAAAGGCCAAAACGTGCTCCTGAATAAATTGTTCGGGTCATATTCAGCCTTGATCTCGTGAAGTCGTTTCCAGTTATCTCCGAAGCAAGCTTTGACCCTATCAGGGGACTCACGCCGTCCAAGGAACTAATTAAACTCATATATAGTCGATCGATGAATTTGAATGTATCATACGTACACTGGGGAAAGAGCCACCAATGTGGACTGGTTGAAGCGTATCCGCTATCCACTGTAATTTCGTCGATGACAAAAGGAGATAGGTCAGCTTCTGAAGGGTACACATGAGAAGGCATCTTCCACAAACCTCTTCTGCTGATTCCTTGCATCTGTCATCATCAACCTCCATTTCCCATTGGTGTAAGGCAGCAATCGTAAAAGTGGCTTCGCGTTGAGACTTGGGAATACACGTGTCTTCATAGTCTGGAATGGCTCCTCCAGCGAGTTCAAAAAGCCAGGCTGACGACGAGCAATTCAGCTGACTATAGGCACCAAAAATATGTAACACATACTGCAACCAACAGGGGTATCTGCAAATTGCAGGACAGTTTGGTTGATAATATCATCCGGAAGTGAAGAAACCAACGCAGAACGTATGAACCATTGGCGTCCAGCTTGAAACAAATGAATGTTCGTCAGAACGTGGTCTGCATGTTTAGCAGGACGCACCTTTCCCTCTCAAAACCTGAGCAACACTGTCTTGTTGGTGCAAAAAGCTCTTCTCGTCGACTTCATTTAATAAACACTTCTCCCCGTCCCAGGAAGAAATGGCGGCGAGGTATTCTTGTCCCTTTTCACGAGACCCAATATAACACATTTGGACAACCATTAGAGAATCTTTGCCCGCGGGTCCTGCTGTGAGAAGGATGTTGGCATACAACTCGCGTGGAGCACCCTTGACACAGTCACGGAAGTGCTTGATAAGAGAAGGCGCCGTAGCCTTGTTGAACCGACTTGAAGTCTACGGTAAGTGCTGCAGATTAAGAGATATAAATGTAGACCAACTAAATCAGATTTCCAGCGAATACAACAGGAACAGGGAAGGCCTTCGCTTTATATCGTGTGGCAATTCCGAGAGTAGTTCCAGCGCCTCTGAGAGCCCACCATAAATCTAGAGTCGAGTCAGTTACTTGCAGCAATGATTATCAGAGATAGAAAAATACCTGAATGCTCATTCTCATTGACAACTACGATCCTGCCGTCAGCGAGTACCATCTCTACCTCGACTAAATTGTCCACGCTAAGACCATGCAAACGACTCAAGAAGCCAAAACCTCCGAGGAGCATGATGGAAGAACCAACAGGGTGAGCCGAACTGGGCAAAGAGCGATGAGTCGGATGACCTGCGGAAATCATAGGTAGACATGAACTTACAATGGAACATGATAAGGAATGGTGTAGGAACCATTACCCGAAGGATACTTGGCCTCAATGGGATTCTTCGCAGTGTACATGTCAATCTCCTTCTGCCTCATGCCTGCGCCGAAGGTAACATAGACATGAGAATATGGTGGTTCGACCTGGGAAAGCATATTCATTTGAGTCAAGTCATTAGGATCATCAGTCAGAAGAGCATTTGGGTTTGCAGCCCCCCAGATATTAAGCATTGCATGAGGATTATAGAAAGACTGGACAGTTCTGGGAGGTATGATAGGTGGAAAATTGGTAGGTGCGTCTAAGTAACCGAAAGGGTCGGCATTAGACTGAGTTAAACAGGCATCCATTGAAGATTTGGTCAGTTCTTGAGAAGCTTCAATTTCACCAAAGGGCCCGGGAGAAGGAGAAGCAGACGTAGCTATCGTAGAAGGAGACCAAGCATTACTAGAAGTGTTCGAACTCGAGTCTGCAGATAAGAACGGCGTCCTGTCCCTTGACGGCACAGACGAGGCCGCAGCAGATGGTGGGGGGTCAATACGCCTTCTGTTGCTGGGGGGCAGAACAATGTCCGAGGACGGGCCACGTAGAAAATCGGCAACAGCTCTGGATGCAGAGTCGTAATGCCTCAGTTCAGCATCCTCCTCTCTGCGACGTTTTCCCGCATTGCTTGCATCCCCGCTGACTGCCTTCTTTCCCTTACTGTTAGCAGGAGCAACATCTTTGAGGCTAGTGAAGCTTCCATCTTCTTGAGGTGGTTCAATGTCCACTTCGATAAGCTTGCTCAGATCGACAATGATATCCCCACCGATAGCCCATCCACCGGTGCCATATCCACCAGCCTTGATGGAGAGAGCGAGAGAATACTTATTGCAGAATAAAACAACCCTGGAATTGAAATCAACAATATGTCGATCCTGGCATAATCAAACACCCACCTGCTGATATCCTCAGCATCTAGAGGACAAACGACGGCCTTGGCAATAGTAATCACATTGCCATTGAAAATTGTAGAATAATCGAGGAAGCTGTGAATGTCTGAGTGATATAACTCGTGGCAGCTAAGGCATTCACGAAACATACTTTGGGTCTCCTCTGAGATAGACAGGACCTCGGCATGACGAGCCTAGCTCTTGGTAGAGCTCATGAGGAAGAGGTGCAATGACGATATCGAGAGGAAGTGCGAAAACCATGAATGCAATTGCAGATTTTCTGACGATATATATACTTATAGCGAGTACAAGTGAACCCACTTCGACCATGCACTATTAAGCTCGGCCGTGCTACGCAAACCATTGTCAGTGTTCTGAGTAATGGATGATTCAGTCTCCGGAAGCGATGAAACGTGAAAGAGACTTCAATGAGTCACTGAATAAGTTTTGGCATCACCCTGGAGGTTATCAATAATAGGACCAAAAAGGTCTGACTACCGCACAAAAACCGCACAAGCATGGAGATTGTCCCAAATATTTGTTGATTTTCAGTGTACGAGTCAAAGTAACTTCTGTTGATCAAGTTTGGACAGTGTAACTCAAACTCAAGCGATCAACATTCTTTTGTCATCTACTTGTCGTCCGGATTCAATGCACGTCTGGACCCTGAATCAAGTGTGCAATACTTTCGTAAGAGTGAGACATGGTGCGTTTTTTCGGGCTGGTGCCAAGCCATACACATTTCTGGATCAGATATTTCAGCATTTCGAAGAGTTACCTTCATCACCGCATGTGGACGGACAAACATCGTATTGAAGGCTAACTACTTGAAGGATCCGTACAGGACACATGTTTCTGCATGACATTTCTTCGGGAAAGGGTCGTAATTCTATCTTGACTGCAAGGTTTCTTGACATTGACAAGCCTCCACGGACGCTTTCTTTGATGGTACATTTCCACCGTCGCGATTGAAGTTTCTCAAATGAAATGATGTGTCATTTCCGTCCGTAGAGTTTATTCCTGGCTCTCTCTCGCATCATTCCAGCACAACGAGGAGGTCCAAAGGTGGAACAAAGTTAGGGAGAGTGTCAATGCCCGGCGGTCAATGCCGAGATTATTGCATGAAAATCACTTGACTGTTGAGCACTGTTCAACTTCGCTGGTATGATACAGATCAAGGCTCTCTTACGTTCTGTCAGACAAAATGGATACATTAATACGCGCGGAAGATTAGGGCTTTACTCTATAGCAAAATTCCCAAAACCTTTCTGAACATGTTGGCGTTATAACATGTGATTGAGGTTCTGCTCAACGTCTTTCCAGAACGTCCATGCTTCAAACTTCAATTATCAGAAGTTCGTTTTCACAGGTTTCGAACACCAGAGCCACCCACTCTTTCAACTGGAAAATATTGAAATTTTAAACCCTCCAGGTGCCGGTAGACTGGTAAGTGTTATGGATCTTGTTCCAGGTGCAAACGAGCATGAGTTAGAGCGTCTCGGATGAATTTGACCCTGCAGTTTGGAAGCCCGCGGTATAACGACAGAATAGCCCTCATTGAGGATTGGGATGTTTCCAGAAGACCATTCGTAGAAATCTGAGGGATTGCGGGATAGGGCATGATGAAAGAATATAATGATCTTCTCTGAGTCAATCTTGGAACGGATATCTCGGCAATGTCCCGACCCCAAGCAATGAAAGTATCCTCGGTCAGGAATGTTTCACAGGTAAGATATATAGGTCTGTCATATTGACAACTCAAGGGTCTGTACTTCTATAAAGGAATGCATTGATGATTGTAGATGGACGACCATATGAGCTCTAGGATGAAGATATATAGTCAGCTACTCGTCGATGAGAATGAACACACTGGTGACAGGGATAATCAGTAACTTTGTAGTGTATACGAGATTTGTCTTGAAAATATCAAACAGGTATTCTAAATTTTACCTTCAGGTAACTTGAACACTTGCAGCAATACCAGTCTTGACACAACATTCAATGTTTCATCTCATCTACATGGGCGGCAAATTTTTAGTAGACGACAATTGACTGGATGTAAGGTAGAGCCGATCAATCGATCGGAACGATTTCCGCTCTCTCCTCATTCATTCATATCACAAACAAGTAGACATGGCTGTACCCACAGACGATGAGGAGGACGAGCTCTTGCTCTCGTGCAGATATGGTGATCTTGAGGACATCCAACAATTTGTAATAAAATTTGGAGAGGAGGCAGTATCTCGGATCAAAGATGACAATGGCAACACCGTACTCCATATGACAGCTGCTAATGGACACAAAGGTAAGCATAGTGTTTACAAGGGTAGGTCACTAATTTCTACAAGATGTTCTTAGACGCTCTCGATTATCTGCTTTCTATTATCTCTCCGTCCTTGCTCTCGGCACAGAACAATTCCGGATCCACGCCCTTACATTGGGCGACGCTCAACTCACATCTTATCATAAGCCAAAAACTAGTACAGTTCCCCGGAGGGCCAGGTGCCGGTCTCATCGACATAAAGAACAAGGCAGGAAGGTCGCCGCTTGCAGAAGCTGAGATGACTGGATGGGATGAAGGAGCCAAATGGTTTGTAGAAGTGATAAGGCTAGACCCAGAACAAGGTGAATCAGTCAAGGATGATGAGGATGATGGAGTCTTAGCAGGAAATGATGTTCAGGTTGAAATTCAAGATCTTAATGGACAAATTGCCAAAATGGCCATCACTGGTAACACTGAACTATAGACTAGTAGTACAGACTATACAACTGTAGATCAAGTTCATTGAGAAATGAGTCAGCCCCTTACTGGCATCCAGTGTGAGATGATTCCAGAGAGCACATCCCCTTATAAAACATTTGTCATTAACTTAAAGTTTCTATCCCCAGTGGAACAGAGCTATTGAATCAATGACAAAGAGATATTGGCAATCATCTAAGCACTGGAGGAATGGCATTGCAAGGGCACCTTGGGAGAGTCTCCAGGAAAAACTTGGATTTTATTGTACATTATTCAAGACAGAACTCACCTCCTGGAGACCTCAGAGAACAGAATAAGGTTCCCAGAGGTGACTAACTGGCTATATACCTTGAGGAAAATTTGCAGTTTTGCTTTTAAAATGACTATACTAGTTAATCACACGGACGGGCCTAGTGGGCCCCTGACTTGTCCTGGTGCTGACGTAATTTACACGGACCTGTAGATCCCGGCTCCTGGAGATGCATTTCCGCACAATCAAATGTCCACCATGTGAAAAATGATCTGGTACCATGTGGTGATTTAGCATTTGCAGCCGCAAAATTAGACGGTTTCCTCTTCTTGTCGTGCTTTCAGAGTTGTTCCTCTTCCCTCATCTTTCCAAGATGTCACATACATCTCCCGCAACTTATTTGGTATGGTCAGTCCTCCTCTGTGTGGTGCGTGTTCAGCACACTTCGTGGATTATGTTTCGATCTCTTCTGTCACCATAGCTTTGGGTATTCCTCCTGTACCATTTATGGTCGTTTGACCGCTTCAGATGTCTGAGGTATGAGTTTGGCGGTACAATGGTCAAACGATTGACATATCCTCGGGACAGGTGGAACAGCGGGACAGATTCTGGCACTTTCAAGCGGATTATGACCGTACGTTCTTTATTAGGTCCGAGAACAAGGATATCTTACCTTTGTTCCAGTATTCGTACTTATTGTGTATACCACTACTGATGACGTATGCACTAGGCAACGTCATCATCAAGTATCATGAAGGGTTTATGATAATTCCCTTTCACGGAAGTAGGTGATCCCAAATTCATATCTTTTATCGGAACCCGAAATAATGCGAGAAATAGTTGTCCCGAAGCCGTCCCAAATGTGGGAGCCTGCTGCTCAGCGTTATATCTTTCCTCTGACACTTTGTTTTTCGATTGCCTGGAGTCTAGAATTGTACGACATTTTCATTTTGATTTTTACAGGTTTTAATGATATTGTATCTGTTCACAGGGTTACCCACTTGGAAGGTGAGCTTTTTACGCAATAGCGGGCATACATCTGATGCTCTGTGGAACGACTAGAACTCTGCTTCTGGCTCTACCTCGTAAATTCAATGTCAAGTAATCGAAACTGGTTCAAAACTCCATATTTCAAGACCTGGGTTGTGGGCTCTACCATTGCCATGATTTACATGCCTTTGGTTACCATCTTATCGCGATCGGATAATCTGAAGGTACGCCATTATCCCTTCAGCAATATATAGCTCAGCACATGGCGGACAGAGTGAAGCATATACATTCCTAGCAGGAAGCCTTGGTAGTTTGTCGGTGACTTTATGGTTTTTACCCATCTTGTAAGTGCTCTTATACGGGTTCACGAAACGAGACCTTCATCCTCCGTTATCAGGTGCATGTTCCCCTCATTCTTAAGGAACTTGGTGAGGAAGTATTCGGTAGTCTCGTTCATCAATCAATTTACTTCTACTTTTCAGAAATCTGAGGGGGTGGAAGCGGGGATACTCATACGACTCACCAAATTCGATGAGTTAAACGTGAGTTGGTGTCTTGAGGTTTTTTTCTGGATTAAAAAGGAAGTGATATAGAGAATCCGTGTTTTGTTCCGTTTCATCTTTTGTGTACCCCTCCTCGTCCTTGGAATCGACGGATCCCGGCCCCATGATCATCACATCAATGAAAGTATGCTTTGGACAGGTACGTTTCAATTTTCCATCTTGAATGTGCGCTTATCATCAGTATAGACATCCTGGCTGTTCTTTCTGCTGTTGGTGTTTCTGTATCGTCAGGAATCACGCTTGTCGTGAGTTTATTGATCTCTGGTGCCTTATCTCGCTGACGAATACAACTAGATATTCTTTCCTCGTTCAATTAGGGGGGAAATCGCAGCTAAGGATAGTCATAAGGGAAAACATTCCCGTACTAGCCACTCATCCTCTGGACATGTGCTGAACTCTGTTGAATCATATGGGCAGCACCGCGATAACATCTACCTGGCTGGAGCTCGTACTACCAGCCAGACTCATTTCCAACCAGGACACAATGAACGCTCTTTCACAGGTGCTGGTCAGGATAACAACCATTCTGGTTCCTTACCATTGGATGCCCGGTGTGACAATTTTGAAAATCCCTTCATGGATGACAATTCTCACATTGACCTCAAAACTCTTCACAAAACGCGGATGGAGGAAGAGATAGATGTTGTAATTTCGCTTCCTCCTATCAGGCCTAATAGGAGGCGGGGAATGGATGTCGAGTTTGGTGGAGTTGATGCAGTCATGGACTCTTCAGTAACCCGAGGGTCGAATGTCAATCCACTGATACGTGGATTTAAGTCGCCCATTGGTAAGTCCTTTATTCTGCCGAAATTACTTCGACTAATATCGTTCAAGATCTCTATTCTGAACCAGATGAAGGTATTGGCCCAAGATATACCTTCAGAACATAGTGACACTGATGCTTTCTATCCACCGTTGGTGGAGGAAAATATCTAATCATAGCATGCTGATGACTCCTGGATTGTAACTATTATATTTAACACAAGTGTTTAATACTTCAGTCATTTATAATCGAGTAAAAGTACAGGGGAGCCTATAGATTCACTGGAAGAAGGTTGATGGGGACTGATATAGAAAATGATTAGGTAATTACTTTGAATCGATTTCACAAAAAGTGTACCCGGTATTAGATCTTACATGTGTATCATCGCTTCTTAAACTCATACCACCATCACAATATGGTAGCGCCCGAGTTTAGTTCTGCGAATACATTTTCTGTTGACTCACAAAACCCATACCTCAACCTACCTAACCCTGAAAGACTACTGGACACCGCTGTAAACATACAACGTGGTCGGCTTCCTCAATGAGACTTCACCAATAGGCCCCGGAGCCCGTCTTCTTCGCCCATGGACTCATCCCCACCCTCTGAGATCGACTACGCTGAAAGAGTAGCAGTGTCGAACAATAGAATGGAAGTCAAAACGTTTGACCCTACGACGGATTACTCTAGTACACACATGCCCCACGATTCACATGCCTACAATGAGGTGGCGCCTATCGACCCAAATCAACTGGCCCCTTCCACGTTACCAGTCCCTCCATCAGCAATTCCTTACAAAGCCAACATGCCTGCCGATCCAAACCTCTGGGACAGCCATTTCAGACCAATTTCTCTTTTTGGTACTAACGAGTTTTTGCAGAGTGATGCCCACAACGTGTCATGCTCCCTTATCCATATGGCCGAGTTCATTAGGCAGAGAAACATCACTAATTGCGACGGTAACAAAATACCACAAATTGATTCATTTGGGGAAGCTGCCTTCAATTTCATCATGGCCATATACGAAGCTGGTTGGGACAAATTATTCACGTCGGACAAAAGCACCCTCAGACAAAAAATACGAACTCAATTCAGTGACTTGATACCTTGGGATCAAAATGCTGGCAAAAGAAATACTGTTGAAAAAATTCCCCCGTCCATCCCTAAGCGACTCCCTCACAAACAGGTAGAAGAAGTTAGGAAATGCTTGGAACAAAAGAAGTCCAAAGGAAAAAATTCGACTAAATCCTATGCACAAGTATCCTCTCCTGCTAATGACATACTCAAGCTTAGAGATGCCTTCCCGGCCCTCCCTAACAAAAAAATCATCAAAATTCACAACGCTACCTTAAATGCCACACAACCCAAAGGTAAAAAGAAAATATCCATTACTACTAAAGGTCCTTCCAGGAAACAAGCAATCGTCCCCCTTTTAGGCAAACACATTCTCTCAACCATGAACAATGCAGGGCTACATGTCAACTCCATCAATGGTCTGCTTAAAGGTATAAAATCCACCTTGAGAGCTGAATTCATCAGGCCTGCTATTGAAAGCATTATAATCACCACTAACAATGTCCCTGCATCAAGCGACCTTCTAGTCATAGAACGATATGTCAAATCCATCGAAGGCATCGGGCTAAATGAAGTTGCTGTGCCATGACTCCCTCAATCCAAATCATACCTAAAAATCACTGGCATTCCATACATGCAGCCAAGTGGCTTAGCTATTACTAGTGAAGACATCACTAACTACCTTAAAAACAGCGACGTATTTGAAGGCACTACTCTAGCAGCTAAACCACGTATTATAAAAGCGTCCCCAAAGTCGGATATGGCCATCATTTGGGTTGACATCTGGGATTCACAGAACAGTTCCAAAGCCAAAACGCTCATTAACCATTCGTTCAACTTCGGCAGATATATCACCACTTTCAGAGGTACCAGTATGAACCCAGGCATCCCGCAGTGTCACAACTGTTGGAAATGGGGTCACACCACCTTTTCATGCAAAGCTCATGGCTCAAAATGCCAAAAATGCGGAGGTCCTCACAAAATTGAAAACCATAGAGACTTCGCCTGGTGTTGTAAAGCTAATTTCAAGCTGAATCCTCCTCGTCTAGAAACCAAACAAGGCGAGCCATGCCCTCACTCATTCAAATGTGTCAATTGCAAAGGAGACCACATGGCAGACGACACTAAATACCCATTCTGGAGACATCATTTCAACTGGGAGTGGCACTCAAAAAAAGCGCAAGAAGCTAGAGAAATCAGAGCTAATTCAATTCGTCTAGCTGCAGATGGCACAATCAATTTATGATTAAGCACAACCTAAAAATATTTTCTCAGAACGTCAGAAAAAATAAAACACTTACAGACCTTATCTTAGAAACTCAAAAAAATATCTTCGATATCATTCTCATCCAAAAACCTCCACGGTCTCTACTCAGACATATTCCTAGTCACACAAATCTTGAAGGCGACCCTCTTTATGGCACCCTGAACCACCTGGACTGGACATTATTCATACAGGATTATTGTAACATCAAAAACTATCCAAGAGTTGCAACATATATTAACAAGCGACTATCAAGAATGAGATTCTCTCTCAGAAAGGATCTTATAAATCATTGCAACATTAATGTTATTGACTTCCACAATGGACAAGACGTACAGTGTATCATCAACGTCTACTCAGATAGCAACCAAACAACAATTCAAATCCTGCGCGATAACATAAGAAATATTGGTAATACGATTGTCATGACAGGAGATTTCAATATTAGGGACAGTGACTGGGATCCTAACGTCCACTATCATTTGATTCACACAGAAGACTTAATGTTCATTGCTGATTGTCTTGATCTAGAGTTGGCTACACCAATTAACCCAGGCCCTACTAGATTTGCAGACAACCAACGCGACTCCAACTCTGTCCTAGATCTTGTATTCATGAACCCCAACAATTCAGGCTTTAACAAACACATCCTCAAACCGGAAATACGCCTCCCTTTGGACCATGTCCCCCTCTTCATCGAGGTAAGCATAAAAGAGGAAAACATTGACTTTACCTTTCAGGCTTTAAAAAAAGATAGCGACAACGAGAAAGCATTCGTCAACGACATCATAAAAGGTGTAAAAAGCATGGATACTTCATATTTAAAAAACCAGGAAGACATACTAAGGTGTGTCACCACCTTTTCATCAACGGTCAAGAATACATGGTCCATATACTCTACAACTAAGAAAATCACTAAACATTCCAAAGAGTGGTGGAATGAATAGTGTTCTGCGTGTATTAACAAATATCATGAGTCAGGTGACATCGCCAACTGGAAAGCCTTCAAAGCAGCTGTTCGAAACGCCAAGAGAATATTCTTCGATCAGAAAATTCAAGAAATTGCGTCATCAAACAAGAGACCGTGGGACCTCATGAACTAGGTCAAGAAAAAGAACTTACCAGCCATTGAAGCAATCTACCACGAAGGACAACCATGCAATAATCTTGAGGCACTATGGAATGCTCTTCATAGCTCATACAATTCAGCTGATAACAGGACAATTAACACGAGATTTCTAGATAGCATTAACCAATGCAATGACATAGACTGGCCACCCTTCACCGGTCAGGAATTCAAAGATGCCATAGCTAAGTGTTCAAATGCTTCTTCTCCAGGACCTGATCACGTTATATGGAGACACCTTAAACCACTAATCTTAGACAAAACGTGTTTAAGTAAGGTTGTTGATATCGCTAATGCATGCATTACAGTAGGTTATTGGCCTGATCAATTCAAGGAGTCTATGTCGGTCATCATTCTGAAACCCAACAAAACATCGTACAATACATCCAAGGCATTCCGACCAATTGTCCTGCTCAATACCATGGGCAAACTCATAGAGAAGGTTATTAGCAATAGGCTTTAATTCCACCTTTCAGCCAATGGATTTCTCGACCCTAATCAACTTGGGGGTATAAGACAACAGTCAACCATTGACACTGGAATATATCTTATGCACTTTATACGTGCAGGTTGGATGAAGGAGTGCCACACAAGTGTCATAGCTTTCGACATTGCCCAATTTTTCCCTTCACTTAATCACAATTTCCTCTCTCTATGTCTCGCTAAAGCTGGCCTTAACGCTAACATTCTAAAGTTTTTCATAAACTATCACTCTAACAGATCTACGACATATACATGGAACAATTTCATATCTCAGAAATTCGCTACTAGTGTAGGCGTTGGTCAAGGATCCGCCCTCTCTCCCATCTTATCTGCTATATATCTCGCTCCCATCATAAAAACATTCAAAAAAAGAATAAAAAATCTAAAAAAAGAAATTCACACAGACATTCATTTGTTGACGATGGTCTTTTAATTTCTCAGAAGAAGAGTTATGATCTATCTTCCGCGTTCCTCTTCAGTAGTTATAACATGATTTCGAAAATCTTCACAGACATGGGCCTTGTCATGGAACACAACAAATCTGAAATTTTTCACTTCACTCGAGCCCGAAACCCCCCTAATCCCTCCCTTGATCTCACGTCTATTGGGGGCCCTGTACTCCATCCCAAACCCATTTGGAGATATCTAGGCTTCTTTTTCAACTGAAAACTCAACTTTCATCAACATGTACACCACTATGCGACCAAATGTATCTCGACACTCAACGCCATGAAAATGCTGGGCAATTCCTCAAGAGGTCTCTTACCAACGCAAAAACGTCTTTTGTACAGAACATGTATCATATTGATAGCTCTTTACGGATTCCAACTGTGGTTCTTCAAAGGTGCACCTACAGTCAAAAACATCACTGAATTAAAGAAAATGCAGCGTAGAGCAGTCTTGTGGATCACGGGGGCGTTCCGTACGTCTCCTACAGAAGGCGTTGAAGCGATTGCAGGACTCATGCCCATCAACCTCCATCTTAAAAAACTCAATGGTCGACATCATCTCAGATATGCAACCATTCCTCCATCTCATGCCATAAACTCTCTCCTTGATATTCATCAGAATAAAAACCAAATCCAACACAAATTTGCATTA
>Ga0153955_100148_pt1 | contig 49162 bp, 41 predicted proteins | sample TSFL039MetaG_FD_104744 | JGI IMG/M metagenome (GOLD analysis project Ga0153955, IMG submission 104744) | Attine ant fungus gardens microbial communities from Florida, USA - TSFL039 MetaG | ecosystem: Host-associated > Fungi > Mycelium > Unclassified | place: USA: Florida, Wekiwa Springs...
GCCGGCTTTTCCACCATGTCGCAGACCAGCCAGCTGATGTTGGTGCGGGGCGGACGGAAACGGAAACCGTCTTCACGCTCGTGAAAAACCTGGCCAGTCTCCATCAGGCTGGGCGCCATCGGCCCGTTATCCACGGCGTAAACCATCATGCTGCGCTGTACCAGTTGATAGGTCCAGCCGCCTGGACAGGCCCCCAAATCGACGGCATACATTCCACTGGCCAGACGTTCATCCCACTCATCGGCCGGAACAAAAACGTGAAAGGCCTCTTCCAGCTTAAGCGTGGACCGACTCGGCGCATCAGACGGGAACTTAAGACGCGGAATGCCCATATAAAAGGGTGAGTTGTTCTCCGGCAGTGAATACCCGACGTAGCAGGTGCCGGGGGCGATAAAGAACACATGCACGACCGGGCGTTTTGGGCTTTCATAGTTGAGCAGGATTTTGCTCTCACGCAGGCTGGCGCGCAGCGGGACGGTAAACTTGCGGCAGAACCTGGTGAGCTCTTTGGCTTCGTTGGTATCCGGCACTTCAACACGCAGTTCCCCGCCCTTTTCCACCACGCCGCTTAACATGCCTACGATGGGGGAAATACGATCGTCCTGGGGCAGATCCCGCAGCAGTTCGCCAACAACCAGCATCTGACGGGCAAAAATCAACTGATCAAACGGCAACTCGCGGATCAGTCTCTCCGCATCGGGCTGCTGGTAGCACTCAAACAGGACATAACCTGCATCCTCTTTAACCCGAGGAAAGCCGTAAACATTGCGCTCGGCGGCTTTAGCACTAATTTCCGCCGCACACTCTTTTTCAAAGCCAGCGCGGCAATACAGTAAAACTTTATTCATGGCGTTCTGCCTTGGTTTTAAGACGCAGTGCGCCAATCAACATCAATAGCCAGCCAACGAGGAAGAACAGCCCCCCGACTGGCGTGATAAAAACAAAAAACGTTAAGTGCGACAGCGCCAGGGAATAGAGGCTGCCGCTGAATAATACGGTACCCAGTGCCATAGAGGCGCTGCTCCAGTAGAACCAGATATTACAGCGATAAAGCATCGCCGCTCCCAGCCCCAGCACAGCCAGCGTATGATAAGCCTGGTATTCCAGCCCGGTATGAATCCAGGCCATTTCAGTCGCTCCCAGCGTTTTATTCAACACATGAGCACCAAAAGCACCAAATGCCACCAGGAAAAACCCACTGATGGCCGCAAAAATAAACATGGCACGTCTGGACATGAATGTATCCTCAAGGTGCGTTTGCAGGTCCCTGCAAAAAAATAAAAAAGTTACTGATCATAACGAAAGCGGAATTTTTCTTGTTCGGTAGCCGCTTTGGCGAGGATCCACTGTCGAAAGGCGGCTATTTTACCCAGTTCTGCCTGACTGTCATGACAAACCAGATAAAAAGCATTTTTGCTCACTAAAACGTCATTAAACGGACAAATCAACCGTCCCGCTTCGATTTCGCTTTGCGCCATAACGTTATTGGCCAGGGCAACGCCCTGCCCATGGATGGCCGCCTGCAGCACCATCGCGCTGTGGCTGAAAATGGGTCCCTGTTGCACATTGATATGCTGGACGCCTGACTGACGGATATACGCCTGCCAGTCACGGCGGGAAGCATCATGCAACAGCGTAAAACGAGCCAGATCCATGGGCGTTTTCAGGGGATTTTCCCCCGTCATCAGCGACGGCGAACAAACCGGCAGCAAATATTCGGCATAGAGTTTTTCGACCCGCAGGCCTGGCCAGTTTCCCCGGCCATAGAAAATGGCCACGTCCACATCATCGGCCAGCTTCTCTTCATCCCGATCGACCGCCTGAATGCGGACGTCAATTCCCGGATAAGCCAGATTAAAGCTGGAAAGACGCGGGACCAGCCACTGAATCGCAAAGCTTGGCAGCAAACTCACCGTCAACGCCCCTTTGGCGCTGCGTGCTTGCAGTTTACGCGTCGCCTCGTTGAGCGCAGAGAAAATTTCTTTGATATCCAGATAGTAACTTTGGCCTTCCTCGGTGAGTAAAAGCGACCGGTTTCGCCGTCTGAACAGCTTCAGTCCCAGAAAATCTTCCAGTGATTTGATCTGGTGACTGACAGCAGCCTGAGTCACAAACAGCTCTTCAGCGGCTTTGGTGAAGCTTAAATGGCGTGCTGCGGCATCAAATACCCGCAGTGCATTCAGGGGAGGAAGACGTTTTGACATGGTTATCCATAGCCAGCCTGGCAAAAAATACGCGGACTAATACAAAGCCTTAACGTATTAGAATTTATAATCCGAGACATTATAAATTGTCCGTTGAGGAAGCTCCAGCAAATACCTATAGTTGCGGTACTTCCTGAGCCGGAACGAAAAGTTTTTAGATTTGTGAGTGAGTTCGCAGATTTTCTGAAAGCTTTTGGCTTGTGGTCGTGATGTTGTGTTTGCAATTTTGATCTGACCTTTACAGATCAAGCTTTTTTATTTCCTGTAGATTTACCCTGTCTGTCCATTGTGATATTGAGTAGCACCGCAAATTGCGGTGCTTTTTTTATGCGCGGATTACTTCATCTCAACCATTTCTTTCACATCTGAACGGTTAATCTGCTGCTCATTGCCATTCGCATCTTTATAGCTAATCATACCGGTATCAGTATCGACTCTTGGTTTACCTTCAGCAACGATAGTGCGTCCGTCATTGGTATGCATTACGTAGTTGCTTGAACAGGCAGCCAGGGTAAAGGCCATTGTACAAACGGCCAGCATTGCGGCGAGTTTTTTCATCTTCTATCTCCTTGCAGATTGATTGCACCAAACCGCCCGCGTTACGCTGACCCGAGAAATGGTCAAGTGGGATCGACTATCAGAATGTCGTATCGCCATGCGGGTGAAGTTTTTACCTTGCAATATTCAGCATAACCCGCTTTTCCAGCTTTGCCAGACAGACATCCATCTTTCAGCCTGAGTCTGATAATTAACAACGAGCTATGTATGCGTGCCTTTAATCCTTCTTCATTCCGGCAGCAGTTTCCTGCCCTGAGCGACGCGGGTGTTTATCTCGACAGCGCCGCCACCACGCTAAAACCGCAGGCGGTAATCGAGGCGACTCAGCAGTTCTACAGCCTGAGCGCCGGTACGGTTCATCGTAGCCAGTTTGCAGCGGCTCGCCGGTTAACCGAGCAGTATGAGCAGGCGCGGGGCCAGGTGGCGCAGTGGCTCAATGCCGCCAGCGACCGGCAGATTGTCTGGACGCGCGGTACCACCGAAGCCATTAACCTGGTGGCGCAAAGCTGGTTAGCCCCGCGTTTACAGCCCGGCGATGAAATCCTCGTCAGCGAAGCCGAGCACCACGCCAATCTGGTTCCCTGGCTCATGGTCGCACAGGCCACGGGCGCGCGCGTGGTAAAATGGCCAATCGGTGAGGATCGCCTGCCCGATATCGCCGTGCTGCCCTCACTGATCACTCACCGGACGCGTCTGCTCGCGCTGGGTCAGATGTCCAATGTCACAGGCGGCTGCCCCGATTTATCCCGGGCCATCGCTCTTGCCCATGCGGCAGGGGCAAAAGTTATGGTCGATGGCGCGCAGGGCGTCGTACATTGCCCGCCGGATGTACAGGCGCTGGATATTGATTTCTATGCCTTTTCCGGCCACAAGCTCTATGGCCCAATGGGCATCGGTGTGCTGTACGGTAAAGCGGAATTGCTGGAAGAGATGGCCCCCTGGCAGGGCGGCGGTAAGATGCTGACGAAGGTCGACTTCACCGGCTTTACGCCCCAGCCGGTGCCCTGGCGCTTTGAGGCCGGTACGCCAAACGTGGCGGGCGTGACCGGACTGAGTGCCGCGCTGAGCTGGCTGCAACAGCATAATATGTCTAAAGCAGAGATCTGGAGCCAGCAGTTAGCCAGTCTGGCCGAGGAACAGCTTGCAGAACTGCCGGGCTTTCGCAGTTTCCGTTGTGGCCAGGCCAGCCTGCTGGCCTTCGACATTCAGGGAATTCATCACAGCGATATCGTGACACTGCTGGCAGAGCACGGGATCGCCTTACGTGCGGGTCAACATTGTGCCCAACCGTTAATGGCGGCACTGGGCGTTGAGGGGACGCTACGCGTATCGTTTGCCCCCTATAATAATTTACAGGACGTCGATGCGCTGCTGCGCGCTATGCACAGCGCTGTCGCGTTGTTATCGGAGTTTTAATCATGCACGCATCCCTGCTTGCCCCGCATCCGTTCGGTGTTGAAATTACGCCTGCGGATCTGAAAGAAACCTTCTCTCACTGTCGGCAGTGGGAGGATCGCTACCGGCAGCTGATTTTACTTGGCCGACAGTTACCGGCCTTACCTGACGCATTAAAAACACCGGACAGTGAGCTGAGTGGTTGCGAGAATCGCGTCTGGCTGGGCAGCCAGATCCGGGAAGAAGGTTCCCTGCATTTTTACGGTGACAGCGAAGGTCGCATCGTTCGTGGTTTGCTGGCCGTGCTGCTCACCGCTGTTGAAGGCCAGACGCCCGCGCAATTACTGGCGGCCGATCCGCTGGATCTGTTTGAATCGCTGGGCCTGCGTGCGCAGCTTAGCGCCTCACGTAGTAGCGGCCTGAAAGCGCTGGCCGATGCCGTCCAGCAGCATGCGCAACGGGCGCTGGGTTAACCGCTCATGGCGCAGTCGTCGGCCAGTGTTTAGCTAATCAGGTCAGGCTGGCGGCCTGGCAAACGCGGGCTAAAGCCGTACAACCGCGTTGCACGGCAGATTAGCATTACGCCTGGCGCGCGGCCCGTGCCAGAAATTTCTTCAGGGCATGCGAAACGGCAACAAAGCCAAAGGTGGCGGTGACCATCGTGGCTGCGCCAAATCCGGATTCACAATCCATTCTTTTCGGCCCTTCCGCTGTGCTGCGTGAGGCGCAAACCGAGCCATCCGCCTGCGGATAAACCAGCGCCTCTGTAGAGAAAACGCAGTCGATGCCCAGCTTGCCTTTGCTGTTTTTTACCACGCCCAGCTGTTTAAGCCGCTCGCGTAATTTAGCCGCCAGCGGATCCTGGATGGTCTTCGCTAAGTCAGTCACCTGGATTTGCGTGGGATCGATTTGCCCACCTGCGCCGCCCGTGGTGATCAGGGGAATCTTATTGCGTCGACACCAGGCAATCAGCGCCGCCTTGGGGCGCACACTGTCGATAGCGTCAATTACATAGTCGATATCGGCAGTCAGCAGCGTCGCCGTGTTTTCCGGGGTGATAAAGTCATCAATACAGATCACCTCACAGTCAGGATTAATGGCGCGCAGACGCTCGGCCATCACGTCCGTTTTGGCTTTACCCACATTGCCGCTCATCGCATGTATCTGACGATTGGTGTTGGTGATACAGACATCATCCATATCGATCAGGGTAATCCTGCCGATGCCGGTTCTTACCAGTGCCTCGGCAGCCCAGGAGCCCACGCCGCCAATACCAATCACGCAGAAGTGGGCATCAGCGAAATGCTGCAACGCCGACTGCCCATAAAGACGTGCCGTGCCACCAAATCGCTGGTGCCAGGCATCGTTTAACACTTTCATAGTTGAACCTGTTACTGAGCGCGGGCCCGATCGCCCGCCGCTTCAAAATTTAGTTAGCGCCTAACAGCAGGCTGCCGTTGTTGTTGCTCTGCGCGTTGCTGAACAGCGGCTGACCGGCTCCCGGTGCTGATTTCAGCACCCACACACGACCATAATGGTTATAGAACCCCGCCAGATGGGCAGCATCTGGCCCTACGCCCTGATAGATATCGAAGTGCTGGCCTTTGATCGCGCCGCCGACATCCAGCGCCACCATCACCCGCATTTCATATTTCCCGTTGAATTTGCCCTTTTCATTGAGCTGCGGCACTTCCGCCAGCAGCACCGTTCCGGCAGGAATCAGTGAACGATCGGATGCCACAGAGGCTTTCGCCACCAGCGGCACCGCGCTCGCGCCACGTACCGGCACATAAGGTTCGGGTTTGAAAAAGACAAAGGAGGGGTTAGTTTCTAGCAGCGCCCGCACTTCCTCGGGTGAATGTTCCTCAGCCCACTGGCGAATGGCCTGCATTGACATGTCTTCACGCTTGACCTCGCCCCGGTCGATCAGCTCTTTACCGATGCTATGATAACCCCAGCCGTTTTTGCCGCCATAACCAAAAAAGCTCATCGGACGTCCGTCACCAAAATCGACATAGCCGCTGCCCTGCACATCCATAATAAAGTTATCGATGAGTGAGTTACTCCAGGCAATGACGTAGCGATCGTCCAACGCCCCACTGTATATCGATGCGCGGCTGGGTAATTTCTGACCGCGTTTGCGCGGCGGCATGCGGTAAATAGGGTACTGAAACTCGCCCTGTCGCGTGTAGCGTGCCTGAACTACCGGCGTGTAGTAGCCCGTGAACTGGACGTTACCGTAATTATCGGTGCCTTCCATCTGAAACGCATTTAACCCAAACTGGCGCAACTGTCGTGTATCCCCCCCCGCCATCAGCCAGTTTTCAACCGCACTGTAAGTGCTGTTGTTACGGCCAAACAAACCCGAAGCGGCCGCCTGGATTTGCTGAATCTGTTGCCCAAAATCTCTGCCGTTAACCGGACGGCCTTTGGCGTTAGGTTGATTCACCAGCGCTAAGGGTTGATCAAGTTTTCCGTCTTTATACTGTTGACCCCGATCGGTCGGCTTAGAACTACAGCCCGCCAGAAGCGCTAAAAATGCGCCAGTAAGTGCGTACTTCGCCCAACGTCCTTTCATCTTCATCTCTTTTTATAAGTGTTCGCCACGCGACGATAGCAAAGCCGTCATCAGAATGAAATCCATCCTCTTTCGTCATAACGGATATCGGTGCAATAAATCACCAATTGGTGGAATCCTTCAGCAATTAACAGCAAATTTAGCCTTTTAGGGCAAAAAGGGGTTGCAACAATCATCGTGCGGAGTATAGTGCGCATCCACGGACGCGGGGTGGAGCAGCCTGGTAGCTCGTCGGGCTCATAACCCGAAGGTCGTCGGTTCAAATCCGGCCCCCGCAACCAGTTCTTCTGTAGTTTTGCTCAGACAGAAGAAACAATGTGAAAAGTCGCTATGCGCAATCGGACGCGGGGTGGAGCAGCCTGGTAGCTCGTCGGGCTCATAACCCGAAGGTCGTCGGTTCAAATCCGGCCTCCGCAACCAATTCTTCTGAGATAATGCTCACTCAGAAGGGACAATGTGAAAGTCGCTATGCGCAATCGGACGCGGGGTGGAGCAGCCTGGTAGCTCGTCGGGCTCATAACCCGAAGGTCGTCGGTTCAAATCCGGCCCCCGCAACCACTTTAAACACCTGAGAAGGTGTTTTTTTGTTTCTGGCCTCCGTCAGTCAATTCCTCTCTCCTTTTTACCGCTCAGACACGCAGTGAGATCAGACCGCACGCGAATGTCGCAACAGATCTTGCTCTGGCCAACCCGTTTCTGCTTTTATGATTCATCCGGACACGACAAGGTCTGTTATGAATACCTTCAACATTGCTGCACTTGCTGCACAGTATCCGCCAGTTGCGGATATGATCGCGCTGAAAGAAACCATCTGGTTCAATCCTGCCACCACAACTGTCGCCGACGCTCTGCCCTTTGTGGGTCTGACAGAGCAGGACGTTGAAGCCGCCCATGCCCGCCTGAAGCGGTTTGCGCCTTTGCTGGCTCAGGCCTTTCCTGAAACCGCCGCCACGGGCGGTATAATCGAATCGGATGTGGTCGCGATCCCCGCCATGCAGGCCCGGCTGGAACAGGCGTACGGCCAGAAAATTGCAGGCACACTGCTGCTGAAGAAAGACAGCCACCTGCCGATTTCTGGCTCCATCAAAGCGCGTGGCGGCATTTATGAAGTCCTGAATCATGCCGAGAAACTGGCATTAGCTGCCGGTTTGCTGTCCCCGGAGGCGGATTACCGCACGTTGCTCTCCCCCACGCTTCGGCAGTTTTTTAGCCAGTACCGTATTGCCGTGGGATCGACCGGCAATCTCGGGCTGTCGATTGGCATCATGAGCGCCCGCCTCGGCTTTAACGTAACCGTTCATATGTCGGCGGATGCCCGGGAATGGAAGAAAGCAAAACTGCGCAGCCATGGCGTAACGGTGGTGGAATATGAACAGGATTACGGCGTGGCGGTCGGGCAAGGACGCAAAGCGGCCGCATCGGACCCCAACTGTTTCTTTATTGACGATGAAAACTCCCGCACGCTGTTTTTAGGTTATGCGGTCGCCGGCCAACGGCTGAAAGCGCAGTTTGAACAACAGGGCCGCGTGGTTGATGCTCAACATCCCTTATTTGTGTACCTGCCCTGCGGCGTGGGCGGTGGCCCCGGCGGCGTCGCGTTTGGCCTGAAGCTGGCATGGGGTGACCATGTTCACTGTCTGTTTGCGGAGCCCACTCATTCGCCCTGCATGTTGCTGGGCATAACAACGGGCTTACACGACGGCATTTCCGTACAGGACATAGGTATTGATAATGTCACTGCTGCGGATGGTCTGGCGGTAGGCCGGGCGTCCGGCTTTGTGGGCAGAGCCATGCAACGTCTGCTGGATGGCATTTACACACTTGATGATGCGCGCATGTACGACATGCTCGGCTGGCTGGCGCAGGAAGAAGGTCTGCGGCTTGAACCTTCTGCGCTGGCCGGGATGATCGGTCCACAGCACGTATGTGGTTCAGCGCACTATCACGCGCTGCACGACTTCAGCCCAACACAGTTACAACAGGCCACTCACCTGGTCTGGGCGACGGGCGGCGGCATGGTGCCGGAACAGGAAATGGCGCACTACCTGGCAAAAGGCCGCTAAGTGGACGCACATCGCCGGCGAGACAGGAACGCCACGCAACCCGGTCCCTGTTCTTCTTCTGACGACAAACCCTGACAGCAGATAAGGCCGGGCGGGTGATTTTTCCTGCCCGGCTGCTTAACGGTGTGCCAGCGCCGCCCCGTTTTTGAAATAGGCTTTAATGCCTTCCAGAATGGCCTCGGCGACCTGATGTTGATAACGCGTGGTGCGGAGTTTACGCTCTTCTTCGACGTTGCTGATGAACGCGGTTTCCACCAGGATCGAGGGAATATCCGGTGCCTTCAGCACCGCAAAACCAGCCTGATCCACAGTGCGTTTGTGCAGATGGTTAATCCGCCCCATCCGGTGCAGCACTTCTTTGCCAAACTTCAGGCTGTCATGGATCGTCTGGCGCTGCACCATATCAAACATGGTGTGATCCAGATAGCGATCGCCACTCATGCTGACGCCGCCAATCAGGTCGGATTCATTCTGGGTTTGCGCCAGAAAACGCGCCGCGGCTGACGTCGCCCCCCGGGTCGAAAGGGCAAACACAGAGGAGCCCCGTGCGGCCCGGCTGGTGAACGCATCCGCATGAATGGAGACGAACAGATCGGCCCGCTGTTTACGGGCTTTGGCCACGCGAACCCGCAGGGGAATAAACACATCCTCGTTACGCGTCATGTACGCCTTCATATTGTGTTCTTTCTCAATCAGCGCCTTAAGGCGGCGGCCAATCTTCAACACAATGTCTTTTTCACGGGTTTTGTATTTACCGTGCGCGCCAGGATCTTCCCCGCCATGGCCAGGATCGATCATGATAATGATGGGGCGATCGCGCCCGGCTTTACCGGGTAACGGCGGCTGAACGCTTTCATTTTTATCCAGATCGCCCTGGTTGTAATCTTTCAGTAATGCCAGCAGCGGATCATCTTCTACCGTATTCTGGCTGGGGTAGAGATCGACCACCAGCCGGTGTTGAATACTGGAGACCGGTGCAAGGCTGAAGATTTTTGGCGAGACGTTGCGTTTCAGTTCCAGCACCACCCGCACGGTATTGGCATCGAACTGCCCGACCCTGGCGTTTTTGATAAAAGGATCGTCCACCCTGACGTGCTGGTTAACGCCCTTAAGGACCGAATTAAGGTGCAGGTTCTCAATGTCGATGACCAGCCGGTCCGGATTCGTCAGTGCGAACTGCTTATACTTAAGGGCAACATTGGATTCCAGCGTCATGCGCGAATAGGTTGAAGAGGGCCAGATGCGAACCGCCATAATATGGCTGGTGGCCGCGATGCCCACACCGCTTACGCTGAGCAGCAGCAGTGCCCCAGTACCTTTTAATAATCGTCTACGTGAAATAAGGGGATGACCTTCCGACATGCCACTCCAGCTGTTATATCGTGTTTAAAAAAACGGCAACCAAATAAAATGGCGGCGAAAACTTTATCCAATCCGGCTGACGATGTCACCCCGGAAACTCTAAATAATGCAGTCTGTTAGCGGCGTTATCACCTGAAAAAACGTAAATAAACGTCAGGATTAGCGCTTGCAAAATGGCCGCCAAAGGCATAAAAATACAGAAAATACGAATAAACATTCACTGAGGGTTAGCCGTGAAGGAACGTAGTACTGAACTGGTTCAGGGTTTTCGCCATACCGTTCCCTATATCAATGCGCATCGGGATAAGACATTTGTCATCATGCTTGGCGGTGAGGCCATTGAGCATGAAAATTTCTCCAGCATCGTCAACGATATTGGCCTGCTTCACAGCCTTGGCATTCGTTTAGTCGTCGTGTACGGCGCACGTCCGCAGATTGATGCCAGCCTCGCCGCAAACCAGCTGGAACCGGCTTACCACAAATATACCCGCGTGACCGACGCGCAGTCACTGGAGCTGGTAAAGCAGGCCGCAGGCCGTCTTCAGTTGGATATTACCGCCCGCCTTTCCATGAGCCTGAACAACACTCCGTTACAGGGCGCGCATATCAACGTGGTGAGCGGCAACTTTATCATTGCCCAGCCGCTCGGCGTGGATGACGGCGTCGATTACTGTCACAGCGGTCGCATTCGTCGTATTGATGAAGAGGCTATTCACCGCCAGCTCGACAACGATGCCATTGTGCTGCTGGGTCCGGTGGCCGTGTCAGTGACCGGTGAAAGTTTTAACCTGACTTCTGAAGAAGTGGCCACGCAGCTGGCAATTAAGCTTAAAGCAGAAAAAATGATTGGCTTCTGCTCGGAACAGGGCGTAATCGATCGTGAAGGCAACATTGTTTCGGAGTTATTTCCCAATGACGCTCAGGCACGCATTGATGAAATGGAACGCGATGGCGATTTTCTGTCTGGCACGGTGCGCTTTCTGCGTGGCGCCGTTAAAGCCTGTCGCAGCGGCGTCCGTCGCAGCCATCTGATCAGCTATCAGGAAGACGGCGCCCTGTTACAGGAACTCTTCTCGCGCGACGGCATTGGTACGCAGATTGTCATGGAGTCCGCCGAGCAGATTCGTCGGGCCACGATCAACGACATCGGTGGCATTCTGGAGCTGATTCGTCCGCTGGAGCAGCAAGGGATTCTGGTACGCCGTTCACGCGAACAGCTGGAAATGGAGATCGACAAATTCACCATCATTCAGCGGGATAACCTGACCATCGCCTGCGCCGCGCTCTATCCGTTTATGGATGAAAAGATTGGCGAAATGGCGTGCGTTGCGGTCCATCCGGATTACCGCAGCTCCTCGCGCGGAGAGCTGCTGCTGCAACGCGTTGCACTTCAGGCGAAGCAGATGGGGCTGGAAAAACTGTTTGTATTAACCACGCGCAGTATCCACTGGTTCCAGGAGCGCGGCTTCACGCCGGTGGATATCGAGTCGCTGCCGGAGAGTAAGAAAGAGATGTACAACTACCAGCGCCGTTCCAAGGTGCTGATGGCCGATTTAACCTGATGGCAGCCGGGCGGCCATCCTGCCGCCCGACCTGTTATCCCTGCGTTTCCGCCCCCAGCCTTTCCACCAGGCCACTTCGCCGCTGCGTCTGCAACTGGACTGCCCGTTCGAATATCGCGCGATCGCTGTAAAGGGTCAGTTGTTTGCGTGCGCGGGTAATGGCCGTGTAAACCAGCTCACGGGTCAGGACCGGCAAAAACTGCGTCGGCATGACCAGCGCGGTATGATCAAACTCTGAACCCTGCGACTTGTGCACGGTCATCACCCATGCCGTTTCATGAGACGGCAAACGGCTGGGCTGAATCGCTTTCACGCTGCCGTCTGGCAACGGAAAAAACACCCTGAGTTGCCCTTCAGCATCACGCAACGTAATCCCGATATCGCCGTTAAACAGCCCCAGGGCACTGTCGTTGCGGGTGATCATCACCGGACGTCCCGGATACCAGCGGCTGCCCAGTGCAGGACGCCGGATGCGCTGCAGCTGCATCAGACGCTGTTCGATGCGCTGATTTAATCCGTGCACACCAAATGGCCCTTCACGCAGGGCACACAGGAGCTGATAACGGCTAAATGCCGCAATGGCCTGTTCTGGCGCAGCCTGACGCTGAACGGCATCCAGATAGTCCTGATAGCCCTGCGCCACCTCGTTCAGCATGGTCTGATATGCCTCACCGTCATTCAGCGGCTGAAAAGACAGGTCAGCATGTCCGGCGGCGAACACCTTACTCATCTGGCGCGCATCGCCCTGGTTGACGGTGCGGGCAAGCTGGCCAATACCGGACTTTTCGTCAAAGCGGTAACTCTGGCGGAGCAGACAAATGCTGTCGCGAACGGCAGGCGCGGTATCGTCATCGCTGCCCGTAAGCGCACATTCGGTAAGCGTCACCAGTTGTGCGGCGCGCGCCGGACTGAAGCCGGTTTCGCTGCAACGACAAATGTCCCCCAACACCGCTCCGGCTTCAACCGAAGCCAGCTGATCGCGATCGCCCAGAAATACCACTCTGGCGTGAGGCGGCAAGGCGGAAATCAGTTTTGCCATCATTGTCAGATCAACCATCGACGCTTCATCAACCACCAGCACATCCAGGTGTAACGGGTTACCCGCATGGTAGCGCATGCGCTGCGAGTCAGGCTGTGCGCCAAGCAGGCGATGCAGCGTGGTCGCTTCAGCAGGAAAACGCGCACGCTCGTCATCGTCCACCGCCAGTCCCTGCAGGGCTTTTCCCAGGGATTCGGTCAGACGGGCTGCCGCTTTCCCTGTCGGTGCCGCCAGCTGTATGCGCAGAGGTTCGGGATTCAGGCGAATCAGCGCCGCCAGCAATTTCGCCACCGTCGTGGTTTTGCCGGTACCGGGTCCGCCTGAAATAACGGCGGTTTTACGGGTCAGTGCCACCGCAGCAGCAATTTTTTGCCAGTCGTTAGGCTGACGGCCAAATAACGTCTGCAGAACATCTCGTGCCTGTTGCGAATCGAACGTCCCGCTATCCGGCTGCAATGAGAAAAACCGGGCAACCTGGCCTTCACTTTGCCAGAGCCGGTGCAGGTATAAACGCTGGTGACTCAGCACCAGGGGCGTGACAACACGGCCATCGCTCACCGCTGACCAACTGGACAACTGTGCATGCCGCTCTGCTTCATCGGGCGCGCCTGCGGCCTGCCACAGTGCCTGCGCCAGTGCGGGCTGACGACCGGAGAACAGCCCAGCCTCATTCAGGTTAGCCAGCGGCAGGCAGACATGTCCTTCGCCCGCGTCGGCACTCACACAGGCCGCTGCCAGCAACCGAAAGGGTTGCGTCTCATCTGCAATCAGGCGGGCAAACTGAATATCCAGAGGACGCAGTAAACGCTTTTCGACTGCCTGAAGCAGCAAGGCGTTTATATCACTCATAAGCTCTCCTCTGTATGACCAAACAATGCATCCAGTTCCTCAATAAAGGCGGGATCGGGACGAGTGGTAAAGATGCCGTTATCGGCAGAGGTGCCATCCACCCCGCGCAGGAATACATAAAAGACGCCGCCAAAATGCTGTTGGTAATCATAGCCCGCCAGGCGGTGCTGCAGATACCGGTGCAGCGCCAGTGTGTACAGCTGATATTGCAGGTCATAGCGATGGTCGATCATGGCCTGCGCCATCGCCTCCTGCGTATACGCGGTATGGCTGTCACCCAGCCAGTTCGATTTGTAATCCAGCAGATAATATTTTCCCTGCCAGCGAAATACCAAATCAATAAAGCCTTTTAACATGCCTCTCACCTGACGGAAATCCAGCGCAGCAGCGCGCTGCGACAGTGGATCGTACCGGCGCATCAGCGCATCCAGATCGGCAGCCGTCAGCAGGCGGTTGATCGGCAGGTAAAACTCCATCTCAATCAGCCGATCAGCGCTGCGGATGCAGTCCAGGGTTAAGCCGTCTTTGTTGAGCGGCGTGGTCAGTACGCGGGCGATCCACTGCTGAATCACGGGCAGCCAGTTCAGGGAATAGCCCTGTTGCTGAAGCTGATCCTCCAGCCAGAATGCGTCCGGCGGCTCAGTGAAATCCATGGCCTCAAACAGCCCGTGCAGAAACGTGCCGGGAGCCGCACCGCGGGGGAAGTGGTGCGGCGTTAACAAGGGCTCTTCATCCTCAACCGCCTCACCAGCAGCATCAATATCGAATTTCGGCAAAGCATCCAGCAGGGGGGAACTGCCGTGCTGTTGTAATCCGGAGTAACTGGTGACGCGCCAACTGTCCGCCAGCGCTCGGGTCATTTCCCGACTGCTCAGCGCGTTCTCGCGGTGTTCGCTGTCCTGCCACTTCGCGCCGGGCTGCAGCTCGCTCCGTATCACCTCAATCCCTTCGCCTGCGAGCGCCTCAAGATGGTGACTGAGCACGGCGGCATCGCCGCTCTCACCGCGCTGTACCAGGTAGCCCAGCGCGCTCTTATGCAGATCGCTGTCGCCCTCTTTTTTACGCGCGCCTTTGATTAGGGGCGCAATACCCACGCTGCAGTGGTAAACCGAGCGCGTCAGCGCGACATAGAGCAGCCGTAAATCCTCGGCCAGTCGCTCCTCTTCCGCCAGCGTCAGGCTCTGTGCATCGCCCTGTACGTCGAGCATGGCAGCAAAACTTTCACGGTCGTGATACAGGGCGCTGGCCGCTTCGCGAAATCCGGCCGCAAACGGCAGCCAGACCAGCGGATACTGCAGGCCTTTGGATTTGTGAATCGTGACGATCTGCACCAGGTGGCGATCGCTTTCCAGACGCAGCTGCTGACTGGCGGCCTGGCTGTCAGGGCGGGCAATTTGCTGTGCCAGGAAACGCACCAGAGCATGCGTGCTGTCGAGCTGCGTTGCCGCTTCCTGCAGTAATTCGCCCAGATGCATCAGATCGGTTAAGCGCCGCTCGCCATTTTCGGAAGCCAGCATATTTTCCGCCAGTTGCCGTTTAATCATTACATCGCGCAACATGGGCAGTACGCCACGTTGCTGCCAGATCTGCTGCCAGCTGACAAACTGCTCTACCAGCGCATCCCACTCACGTTCGTTTTGCGCCAGCGCATCAAGTTGGGCGGCATCGATAGCAAAGATGGACGTGGCCAGCGCGCTACGCAGCAGTCGCTCCTGTTCAGGTGACTGCACCGCCTGCAACAGCCATAACAGCTCGCGCGCTTCAGGCGTGGTATAAACGCTGTCGCGGCTGGAAAGATAGACCGACGGAATGGCCAGCTTATTCAGCGCGTCACGAATCAGACTGGCTTCATTGCGGCTACGCACCAGTACGGTGATATCCGAGGCCTTAACCGGCTGCAGTGCATCGCCTTTCCCTAACCGCGCCTTGCCCTGCTGACCGGCCGCCAGCCAGCGGCTGATATCGGCCGCACACTGCTGGGCCATAAATTGTTGGTAATCACTTACTCCAACACCTTCGCCCGGCTGGAGCCAGAAGCGCAAGGCAGGCTGGGGCTGATCATGGTAAACCAGCGTTAACGCCTGATTCGGGGCGGCCGGGCTGACCGGAAGAAACGGAATGGAAGAAAATAAAAAGGGTGCGTCAACCTGTGAAAACAGGCGGTTGACGCTGTTCACCATCGCGGGCGATGAGCGCCAGTTCGTCTCCAGCGTATAGTGAGCACTAACTTCACTACGGGCGCGTAAGTAGGTAAAAATATCTGCGCCGCGAAACGCATAGATCGCCTGCTTGGGATCGCCAATGAGCAGCAACGCCACATCCGGCTGTTGAATATACAGCGTACGGAAGATTCGGTACTGTTGCGGGTCGGTATCCTGAAACTCGTCAATCAGGGCCACCGGGAAACGGCCACGAATAGTTTCGGCCAGCAGCGCCCCGCCCGGCTGCTGAAGCGCTTCATCCAGACGACTTAACAGATCGTCAAATCCCAGCAAGGCACGCTGCCGTTTTTCCCGCTGCACCGTTTCTTTCACCTCGCTCAGCGCCTGCCAGATGATGATATCGCGGAGCGTCAGCGGTTCGGCAAGAAAGCCATCGACGGCATCGAACACCGCATGTTGCGGTGCCTCGCCCTTTTTGGTTTTTTCGTGCAGCACCTGCTGGCCAAAGCGTTCAAGCTCTTTAGGAAACTGGTAATCCAGCGTATCGCTCTGTGCCCACTGAGTCACTTTCGCCACCCAGTTAGGTAAGTGCTTACTGCTGTAGCTGCGTTTGTCGACGCCGGAAGCCGCGATCATCCCTTCGATATCGGCACAGACAGTCTGCCACTGCTGCTTGAGGGCCTGGATGCGTTGCAGGTTAGCGGTATGACGTGATGCCAGCGTTTCGTCTGCGCGAGGCGGACGCTTCAGCCTGGGGGATTCCCCCTGCAGCCAGGGCCGTAACGTCGTCAACAAACTGTCCGGGCCGCTCCACTCCGCCGCGATCACCCGGGCCACATCCAGTGACAGGGGATAACACTGGCGACGCCAGAAATCCGCCGCGGCCTGGCGGAGTAACGTTTGTTCGTTTTCGATGAGTTCCTGCTCGAACAACATGCCTGACTCAAAGGCATTCAGGTTGAGCATGCGCTGGCAAAAACCATGAATGGTAAAAATCGCCGCTTCATCCATTTGCCGCTCAGCCGCCAGCAGCAGCGAGGCCGCCTGGGGCAAATCCGCTATCTGCTCAATCAGCTGTTGGTGCATGGTGTTATGGCTTTTACCCCGCACGCAGGCGAGCCGAAGCTGATGAATATTGTCACGAATACGGCCGCGCAGCTCCGCCGTGGCGGCTTCTGTAAAAGTCACCACCAGGATCTCTTCGACTGACAGCGGCCTGCGCCAGGCGTTCTCGCCCCCCAGCCCTAATAACAAACGCAGGTAGAGCAGACCAATCGTAAAGGTCTTACCGGTGCCCGCTGAGGCTTCAATTAACCGCTCGCCGTTGAGGGGCAGCGTTAGGGGGTTTAACGGTTCAGGTCTGGACGCCGTCATGGTGTTTCACTCTTGACCGGCAGAGACTGCTGTAATTTGGCGATTTCTGACCAGGTCCGCCAGCCCGGTAACGGTGCGAAGGCGATGTTATGCTCGCCGCTACCGGCGATTTGAGAGGTCATTGCCATGCCCTTTTTCTGCATGACGGCCTGGTGAAAGAAGTCCGCCAGTCCGGCAGGGGTAAGCTGTTGAACCTGCTCCATCAGCTTTTGTCGGGTATCAAAATCGTAATTCTGCCGATCAAAATCGCGGCTGTAACGGTCGGCCTCTTCATTCAGCGTTTGTGGACGCTGTTTCAAATCGTTGATCATGGCCTGCTGATACTGCACAAAATCGGCCTGACTCATCGAGCGCAGGCGGTGTTCCGCCTGGGGATAAAACGCCTGATAGCGCTGCATCAGATAAGCGGGTGGTTTACTGTTACTTTGCAGCAGAAAGCCAATCCCCCACTGACGCCCTACCGGCATCCTGAACGCAAACACGGCATAACCTAACTGCTCCTCGGTACGCAGTTGGTTATAGAACCACGGCTGGACAATCTGACTGAGCATCGCGCTGTTGGCCATACTCTGGTATTCGTCATAACCCAGGGGAATATAGAGCGCCGCCAGCGCAGAGTCCGTGCTGCTGCCGTGCTGCTCCAGATTCGCCTTAAGCGGCTTTTCGACACTGAGGTAATTGCTGTGCCAGTAGTGCGTACCGTCGCACTGCATCTGCTGTTTCAGCTCGCGTCCCAGTTGCGTCACACTGTCAGCACTCAGGTTACCGATCACCATCATTTCTGGCGTGGCATTTTTAATTAAGGCATCGCGATAGGCCACGACATCCTTCAGTGTAATCCCCTTGACCAGCTTACGGCGCGTGTCTCGCTGCGTGTAAGGCAGCTGGGATAAGAGCTGCATAGGCTGGATCGCCTGCTCGAAGGCTTTTCCTTTCTCTGCGGCATCCAGACGCTCCAGATACCAGGATTTGGCCTGTTGTAGCTGTGCCTCGCTGGGCTGAAAAGTGCTGTAGCGATTAACTAACTGCTTAAGCAGGTCAGGCAGGCGTTGTGTAAAGCCGCTGGCATTAAAGACCAGACCATCGTTTTCGCTGGTTGAAAAACTGATGCCGCCAATAGACGCCTGGGAACTCAGTTCATCCAGCGCCAGGCTTGCCAGATAATCATTCAGGCCGAACAGTACCTGCTGACGCGCATCACTGATCGCCTGCTGATTTCGCAGCGCGACGGTGAGGCTGGCCTTTGGCTCGCTGGCATAGAACTGGCTTGGCATCCAGTAAATACGCATCCCGAAATCATTGTCGAGCTTAACCGGATGACGGTAGGTTTTGTCAGTCGACACCAGGGTAAACGCATCGGGAATGTAGGGATTTAAGCGCGGCATGGCGAGCTGAATCGCCTGGCCACGCTGTTGCCATTGCGTCAACGTCTGGGCCGTTATCTTATCAACCTGATAAGGCGCATTCACAAAATAGGCCAGCTTGTTATGCGGTTCCTGCGGGCTGATGTACCAGATTCGCGCCTGCGCTGGCGTCATGCTTTCCAGACGAGCATTGATAGCCGCGGGATCGTAGCGATCGGCCAGATAAGGGGCATCCAGCGTGTGCTCAACCGGAACACGCAGCATCGTATCCGCCAGCCACTCAATATAGTCCATGTCACGGGTGATTGACGGATAACGGAAGTCCAGCGCCAGCACATGCGAAACTTCATCGAAATAGCGTTGGTCGATACCGTTTTTGCGCAGCATCGCGAGATAGCTAAAAACAGCCGCGACGACCTCATCACGTTGTGCCAGACCTTTGTCCGTTAATGACACGCTGATGGAGAACACGCCGCTGGTGCGCTCGGTCACCGGATCGGCCCCCGCGCTGACGCCGTCGGCCAGGCCCTGTTTTTGCAGCCAGTCGGCCAGCGTATTGGGGCTGCGGTTACCAATGACATAGCTGATAAGCGTGTCCGTTTTACTGCGAAAGCGGTCACTGTTATTCGGTATACGGAACTCGATTTTTAACTGCTTACGCGGCTGCGCCGGCACATAGTGAATAATGATGCCCTGCTGGGCTTCCGTGACGACCGGCTCGGTAATCGCGGGAACGCTGGCATTGTGGTTAGCCACGCGCCCAAACGTATTCACGGCGATGGTCGCCATCTCTGCCAGCGGTTTATTACTGTAGATCACCGCCTTCATCAGATTGGCTGAATAGTGCGTGTGGTAAAAGTCCAGCAGCGCCTGATGCAGATTACTGCCGGGCTTATCGCGCAGGGTATCCAGATTGCCGCCGTAAAAATGCGCGGCCGGGTGCGCCGGGTTAATCGTCTCAGCCCCGACCTGTCCCATGCGCAAACCGTCACGGGACCGTGCCATGGTCAACTCCGCATTGACCGCATGGCGTTCCCGATCGGCATTGACCGGATCCAGTAAGGGTTCGGCAATCGCGTCGGCCAGACGATCGACGGCAGGCTCAAGCGCATCGTTTTCGACTTCGAGGTAATAAGCCGTGCGACAGGAGGCGGTGCTGGCATTATGGCTGCCACCGTGTTTCTTGAGAAAATCGGCAAGGCTGTCAGGCTGTGGGTAACGCGTTGAGCCCATCAGCACCATATGTTCAAGGTAGTGCGCCAGGCCGGGCTGCTGCGCGGGATCATCCAGTGAGCCAATGGGCAATGTCAGCGCAGCAAGGGATTTCGGCGCCTGAGTATCTGAAACCAACAGCACCGTCATGCCATTATTCAGCGTGATGGCCTGATACTGACGCGGATCCTGTTCGCTTTTCCCGATGGGCGTGTTGACAGGCTGCCAGCCCGCGCCGGTTTCGGCTTGTACCGCCAGCGCCAGTAAGCCCAGCAGAATGGCGGCGATCAAGCGTGCATGTGTGCGCATGTAAAACCTCTTACGTTACCCAAAAGCCGCGTTGCGAGCGCATTAACGGCTGAAAGTACAACAAACTTTTTGATGTTTTCATTACCCGGCAGCGGTCGCTTACCGGTCGTCCTGATGCGCCTGGAGTACCGGTAAATACCAGCATTCAGCCGCGTCGATTATCTGCTGTATCCGGGGTTCATCCAGTGCCCTGCATAACCGTTGCAGGTAGGGATCGCTTCCCTCACCTTCCTGTTGGTAACCGCCGACCCAGGCGGCAAGCAGAGCGTTACGGGCTTTGAGCTGTGTCGCCTCATCTGTCATAAGCTGATGATTTTTCTTATCAAAACAGGCATTAAGCCAGGCACCACCGCTTTTGGTCAGCAACATCAAAGGCTCGCGCATGCCCTGCAGATAGCCTTGCATATAGTGCGCCAGCGCATCAGTCGCCTCATCCGGCGGCACGGCAGGGAAGCACCAGTAGCTGTGCTGTCGACCAAACATCCGACTTTTACCGTCGCCACCCAGTGCACAATAAACTAAATGTTCCAGCCACAGTAATAAACCGTCATTGATATTCAGCACACCCGGTCGCCAACGCAGCAGGCCATCGCTCTGCACCTGGGTTAACCAGCCGGTTAATGTGACGCCCGCCAGTGCCAGATTGATCTCCCGACTTTCACCCTCACTGCGCTGAGTGATCACCTCTGCGGCCACCTCCTGCATCTCTTCGCGCTGAGCCTGCCAGAACAGCTCGCCAAACGCCCCATAAGGTAAATTGCCGGCGGCGCGGTGATGGGCATAAAGGCGATCGGTGTCCTCTCCTGTTACCAGCGCATTCAGTAGCTGCGCATTGATTTGATAGCGCTCCAGGCTGCCCAGAGCAAAGGGTTCACTGTCGGGCAGTTCATTTTCTTCAAGCCAGAAATTGACCCCCAGGCGCTGCTGAAACCAGGCCCGAACCGGATGACGCCAGAAGCGCAGAAACTGTTCGAAGGCTAATGTCTCTAAAGGCGGTGTGCTCAGCGGCTGAACAAAATCAGGCTGGGGCTGACCGGTGCCCTGCGCGGCAGGCAGCCATTCACGAGCAAAGCTGTGTGCCGCTGACGCAGGCTGGAAGTTTTCCGGCGCAAACGGCATCCGGCTGTGTAAATGTTCCAGGTGTGCCCGTACCCGCTGTGCGCTGTCATCCAGTTCCCTGTCCTCGTCGCCAGGCAGGTAAAAACTTTGCCCGATATACTCCAGCAATTCGGTGACCAGCACCGAAGGGTAACGTTCGGTATTGTCCTGAATAGCGCGGCCAATATAGCTGATATAGAGCTGTTGCTGAGCGGAAATCAGGGCTTCCAGAAACAGATAGCGGTCGTCATCACGACGGCTACGGTCACCTTTGCGCGACTGCTGCTGCATCAGGTCAAACCCCAGCGGCGCTAAGGTGCGCGGATAAACGCCGTCGTTCATCCCCAGTAAGCACACCACGCTGAAGGGAATCGAGCGCATCGGCATCAGGGTACAAAAATTGATTTGCCCGGCCAGAAAGCGTTGACTGATACGCTGCTGATCCAGCCGCCCACGCAGATCGTCGCGCAGGAGCACGACCGGAATCGCCTCATTGAAACGCGCGTCCATACCGTACTCAATCAGCGTTTTCCACTGCTCTTCCACCAGCAACAATGCCGCTTCTGTTTCGGTATCCGGTGTAAAAAAGGCATTCAGCAGTTCGCGACACAGCGGCAGCCAGGCCTCCAGCGGGCGCGGCTCCGATAAGACCTGTCGCCAGTGATTAAGCCGGGACAGCAGTTCGGCCAGATGGCCCGCCAGTTCGGCGACCAGCCCACTTGATTCGTCATAAGGCAGAATGCCTTGCCAGTCGCCATGCTGGCTTTCCATTGCATATCCCAGCAGCATACGTTGCAAGCCAAAGCGCCAGGTATGCTGACCGGTGACCGGCAGAGCCAGCGCTTCCACACTGGCATCATCCAGCCCCCAGCGCACGCCTGATTCGCTGACCCAGCGGCGCAACAGACGCAGGCCGCTTTCGTCAATCGAGAAGTGATTCGCTAAGGCCGGGACATCCAGCAGCGCCAGCACATCTTCAGAGACAAACCGGCTGTCCGGCAGTGACAGTAATTGCAGAAACGCAACGATAGCAGGATGCGCCTGACTGGCACGACGGTCAGAAATGGCAAACGGCAGATAGCGTTCTGCCGGGGCGTTTGCAAACACGGCCTGAATAAAAGGCGCGTAAGCGTCAATATCGGCCACCATGACGATAATATCCCGCGCTTTCAGCTCAGGATCGGCTTCCATCAACGCCAGCAGATGATCCTGTAGCACTTCAACTTCGCGCTGCGCACTGTGGCAAACCTGGATGGCAACAGAGCGATCCTGCGGGTCCAGCCGCCGTTTCTGCCCACTGTAAGCCAGTTCATCCGCCGTCAGGCCAATGATTGCCCTGTCCTGCAGATTAAGAAGATCGTGCTGCATACAGTGCAGCAGGTTGTCTTCTTCGACGTCAACAAACGCATCGATTTCGCTGTTCAGCTCCATCTGGCTGAGCAGGAAGAGGTTATCGCGGCCTAACTTGCCCCAGGAGGCCAGCAGCGGGTTAGTCAGATGTTGTTCCCCTTGATCACTAAACAGAGCTGGCGCGCGCGCCACATCACTGAATAAACCGCGATATTCTTCCCGGTCATGACGCCGCCGCTGGCGGCTTTGTAGCTTCGCCAGAAACGCATAGTCCTGAATATCGCCCCAGTAATCACGGCAGGGATTGGTAAACAGCAGATAGATATCAACGTGCCGCCCCAGCGCCTGCAACGCCTGTAAATAGACCGGCGGCAGCGCTGAAATACCACAGATAAACACCCGCTGCGGCAGGTTATCAGGTCGGGTTTGTGCCTGCTCAAGCGTGGTAATAAAGCGCGCATAGAGGTTGGCACGATGCCATTTGGGCTGGCCCAGCGCGTCGGTATAGTCGACTAAATCACGCCACAACGCGGCCTGCCACACCTGCGCCTCTCCCAGGCCCTCGATCTGTTGACCGCGTTCCCAGCTGTTAAGCCAGTCCGCGCGGTAAACCAGATACTGGTCAAACAGGTCGGCAATGCGGGCACTGAGCTGAAAAAGTTTGCGCCTGTCTCCGTCGTCACTCAGATAATGGCGCAGTGAGGCAAACTCGTCCTGCAGCAGCAACGTGGGTAAACGATGCATCAGTTTCCAGCTCATGCTGGCTTTGCTGAAGGCGCTCTCCGGCGGAATGTCTGGCAGGACGCGCACAAACATTTCCCAGATAAAGCTGGCCGGGAGCGGGAATTCGATATTTGCCGCAATGCCAAAGGTGCGCGCCAGTTCCATCTGCAACCACTGCGCCATCCCCGGGCTTTGCACCAGCACCATTTCTGACGCAAAGGGATCGTCAAGCGGATCCAGTTTAATCACTCTCGCTGCCAGACTTTTGAGCAGATCAAGCTGATTAGAGTGATAAACGTGAAACATGCAAACTCCTGTGGAAACGCTAAACGGCATGGCGATGGCAGACGGTACTCACTCTACCGCGTATCGCATTTGAAGCCTACCGTGAAAACCCATTCTCATCCGCTCAGCAGTGTAATCGCGTCAGGCTGGCCTGACGTTGATGCGGACCGCTCACCGTAACCGTTTCCAGCGTACAGCCGCCCGGCCCCGTTTTTTTATCTGACCGCGTTTGCCAGCCCGCCACTTCACGCCCCAACAACCGCTGTTCCGCCACACGCCAGGCTTCACGCTGCTGCCATTGCTGACTAAAGCCGAGCGTTAACACCCGGTGATACTGCAATAAGGCGCTGGTGCTGACGGCCATCAGTAACAGGGCAAACAAGGCTTCCGGCAGGCTAAATCCTGCCGCCTCACAGGCACTGCTCCGGCGCGGATTGCGGGCAATAATCAATCCAGCCCTGTGGCAAGGGACTGATTTTGCTGCCCTCCAGCCTGACCCAGTGCCATAACGCCTTATCACCTTTTTGCGTTTCACCTTTAAGCAATCCCTTCTCATCGTCCACGCGATGCAGGCACGCCTGCCAGCCATACTGCGACTCGCGCTGGCAGGTGGCAGGTGGTTGCGCTGGCCACGTTAATGTCAGTCCCCATTGCAGTGCCGACTGGGCCTGCCAAAACCCCTGAATAGCGTGTTGCTCATCGGTGACGATAAACATTCCCTGCGCCAGCATCTCGCGGCTGGCCTGAAGCGTGATGCCGCCTGTCAGCAGGATGATGAGTACCATCCCCAGCGCACTGTTGCCCTCGGCGTTCACAGATTCATTCCTTCGACCCGGCTTTCCAGCGTTTCGGTTCGGTTCCCGCTTCGCCCCTGCAGTACAACGGTGACCAGCCGGCCTTCACGGCGCACGTCGAATGCCTCAATCGAAAGGAAAGCCGGATCGGAAAGCCGTTCCCATCCACTGCCGTTGCAGTTATCCACACCACGCTGCATCTCCAGTTGGTGTTGTCGCAGCCGGTAACCGTAGTAATCGCTCTCACTGTGCATAACCCCTTCCCACTGACCGTTGCTGTTCTCGTCAAACCGGATCAGCACACAGCCTTCGGCTGTCATCAGGCCACCCGTTCCGCACTCCCCGTGGCAATAACCCGCCCGCCGGATCGCTTTTTCCAGCGTGGACAGCATTTGCTGTAACTCCTGACGCAGTTGAACCTGTTGTTGCAGCCTGAGGTTTTCGGCCAACAGTCGCGGCATAAAGCGTCCTGCACTGACCATCAGCACCGCACTGATCGCCATGGCGATGAGCATTTCCAGCAGACTAAACCCGGCCATTTTCATTCGCAGTCCGCATCGTCAATACGGCAAAGACGAATTCGCGCCCGTGCAGAAATAATCACCCGTATTTTTCCGGCGCGATTGCGCAGCTCAATGCTGCCCGCTTTGGCCACGTTGCGGCGTCCGTAAAAACCCGGCTCGCCACGCAGGGCGTGAAGGGTGATGTCCGCATACGGCGCGATAAAGTGCAGGCGGCTTGCCGTACTGCAGCCATTCTGTGGCGGTGCTGCCACGCCGATACACCAGGGCTGTGTGGGGCGGTGCCACAGCACCAGGTCCCGGTTTTGCGCATTGGCCTGAGCACGGACGCGTAACAGAAAGTGTTGCAGTTGCAGCGCCGTATCGCGAAGCTGTTGACGCTGCTGCCAGCGCTGCCAGCCTTGCGTGGCAAAGGCGCTGAGTATGCCAGCGATTACCATCACCAGCAGCAGCTCCGCCAGCGTAAACCCTTTTGACTGTGATCTTTTCATGGCGGCAGAGTGCCGCAGCAGCGAGCGCTTCAGCAAGCCCGAAAGCCACCTGTTGGAAGCAAAGCTACAGCATTTTTCCTCTGGATAAAGACATGATCAGTGCAAGTGTGCACCGCGCCGCAACATCGCTGTAAAAAAAACGCCCCGGCATGCTGTGGCAAGACCGGGGCGGATGCTGGCGGCGGGTGTTCAGACCGCAACCGGCGCTTTGATGGCGGGATGCGGATCGTAACCTTCAATCTCAAAATCATCGAAGCGATAGTCAAACAGCGAGGCAGGCTTGCGTTTAATCACCAGCTTCGGTAACGGACGCGGTTGGCGCGTCAGTTGCAGGCGCGCCTGCTCCAGATGGTTGCTGTAAAGGTGCGTATCGCCGCCGGTCCAGACAAAGTCACCGACCTCCAGATCGCACTGTTGCGCGACCATATGCACCAGCAGCGCATAGCTGGCGATGTTAAACGGTAGCCCCAGGAAAATGTCGCAGGAACGCTGGTAAAGCTGACAGGAGAGCCTGCCATCCGCGACGTAGAACTGGAAAAAGGCATGGCACGGAGCCAGCGCCATTTCATCCAGTTCGCCCACGTTCCACGCCGAGACAATGATGCGGCGGGAATCCGGATCGCGCTTGATCTGTTCAATCACTTTGGTGATCTGATCAATCTCTTCGCCACGGGCGGTGCCCCAGCTACGCCACTGTTTGCCGTATACCGGTCCCAGATTGCCCTGCTCATCTGCCCACTCATCCCAGATAGAGACATTGTTTTCTTTCAGGTAACCAATGTTGGTGTCCCCTTGCAGAAACCACAGCAGCTCATGAATGATGGAGCGAACATGGCACTTTTTAGTCGTGACCAGGGGAAAGCCATCCTGCAGATTAAAACGCATCTGGTGACCAAAAATTGAAAGCGTGCCTGTACCGGTACGGTCAGATTTTGGTGTGCCTTCGTTCAGCACGTAGCGCATTAAGTCCAGATACTGTTTCATTTTTCCTCGTGAAGTTGTTGCTGCGGACGTCGACGGTACGCCCAAATCATCATAATCACACCGGCGATGATCATCGGCAGAGACAGTATTTGTCCCATGCTCAGGCCGCCGGTGAGCAAACCCAGTTGCGCGTCGGGCTGACGGAAGAACTCAACAATAAAGCGGAAGCAACCGTAGCCGATCAGGAACAGGCCTGACACGCTGCCCATCGGGCGGGGTTTGCGAATAAACAGGTTCAGGATAATGAACAACACAATGCCTTCAAGGAACAGTTCATAGAGCTGTGAAGGATGGCGCGGCAGGACGCCATAGGTGTTCAGCAGTGCCTGATATTGTGGGTTGTTAGCCGCCAGCGCGATATCTTCGCTGCGTGAGCCGGGGAACAGCATGGCGAAACGGAAATTGGGATCGACGCGGCCCCACAGTTCACCATTGATAAAGTTGCCCAGACGACCGGCGCCGAGGCCGAACGGAATCAGAGGGGCAATAAAATCAGCAACCTGGAAGAAATGACGTTTGGTACGGCGCGCAAAAATCAGCATCACCAGGATGACGCCAATCAGACCGCCGTGGAACGACATGCCGCCATCCCAGACTTTGAACAGGTAAAGCGGATTTTCCAGGAACAGCGGCAGGTTATAAAACAGCACGTAACCGATGCGTCCGCCCAGGAAAACCCCCAGGAAGCCGGCATACAACAGGTTTTCGACTTCCTCTTTTTTCCAGCCGCTGCCGGGTTTGTTCGCGCGGCGCACCGCCAGCCACATGGCGAACACAAATCCCACCAGATACATCAACCCGTACCAGTGAAGCGAAAGCGGTCCGATTGAGAAAATCACCGGATCAAACTGTGGAAATGCGATGTAGCCGTTATTCATCATTCACCGTTTTTTTTCTGCCCTGAAAGGGGACGTGATGCACATAAATTAAGGCTGTGCATCATAGCACAGCCAGTTTTTTGCGTAGTCGCAGAAATGTAACCTGGGTTAACGCCCGCCGCGGATCAGACCGCCCAGACCACGCTGTTCCATAAACGCCGACATCATCTGGCGTACCTCCGTCGCTGACGAGGCTTTAAGCGCCTGGGTGCTGAGCTTCTGCGTTTCTTCGTAATCCAGATGACGCAGCAGGTATTTAACACGCGAGACGTTTTTCCCGTTCATACTGAGGTGGTGATATCCCATTCCCACCAACAGCGCCACGCAGGTCGGATCGCCCGCCATTTCACCACACAAACACAATTCCAGATTCGCCAAATGGGCTTCAACAGAAATGGCCTGCAGTGCGCGCAACATGGCCGGATGGAGGGAATCGTACAGATTCGCCACGCGCGTATTGTTACGATCGACCGCCAGCAAATACTGGGTCAGATCGTTGGTGCCTACCGAGATAAAATCAACACGCGAGGCCAGATGCGGGATCATAAACAGCATCGAGGGCACTTCAATCATGATGCCGATGCGCGGCTTCGGAATCGCATAGCCGAGCATCTCTTCCACTTCTGCCCCGGCACGCTGAATCAGCCGTTTGGCCTCGTCGATCTCATCAATGTGGCTGATCATCGGCAGTAAGATGCTCAGGTTGCCGGAGGCGGCATTCGCACGCAGCATCGCGCGCACCTGCACCAGAAAAATTTCCGGTTGATCGAGCGTCAATCGGATTCCGCGCCAGCCCAGACACGGGTTCTCCTCGCTAATCGGCATGTAAGGCAGTTGTTTATCGGCCCCGATATCCAGCGTACGCAGCGTAACGGGCTTGTCGTGAAAGAGCTGTAACATGCCCTGATACTGTGCCACCTGCTCTTCTTCTGACGGGAATCCGCTTTGTAGCATAAACGGGATTTCCGTACGGTAAAGACCGATGCCGTCAACCCAACTGCCCTGCGTTTGCTCATGCTCCGGGCTCAGTCCCGCATTAAGCATCACCTGTATGCGCTGACCGCTTCTCAGTTCTGCCGGTCTGTCTACACCGCCTTCAGCCATCTTGCTGAGGGCATTTTCTTCATTGATTAACCGCTGGTACTCCTGCACGATCACCGGTTCAGGGTCGATCAGCAGTTCACCACGATAGCCATCGACAATCAGCAGGCGCTTATTGAGCTGGCCGGGCTGAATGTCTGCGCCCATCACCGTGGGGATCCCCATGGCGCGGGTCAGGATCGCGGCGTGCGAATTCGCGGCGCCGTCACGCACCACAATACCGGCCAGGCGATCATGCGGGATCTCGGCGAGCGTTGTCGCTGTCAGCTCATCGGCTACCAATACAAAGCGTTCGGGCCAGGCATTGACGCCCACCAGGGAATCATCAAGGTGGAACAGCAACCGCTGTCCAAGCACCCGCAGATCGCCCGCGCGCTCTTTCAGATAGCTATCCGTCAGGCTGGCAAACTGCGCGGCAAACTTTTCAATCACGGTTTTGACTGCCCACTCGGCCACGGATCCGCGTTCGATCTCATCGAAGAGATCTTTTTTCAGGCGGGCATCCGTTAACAGGTGCGAGTAGAGATCGAAGATTGCCGCGCTTTCTTTCTGCGCGCTGGCAGAAAAGCGTTTACTGAAGCGACGAAACTCACTGGCGGCTTCGCTCATCGCCAGTGACAAGCGCTCACGTTCGCGCAGTGGATCCAGCGTGGAGGCCGCGGAGACCTGATCGAGCAGGGGTTGAGTTTCATCCACCCAGCCCGGCGCAACCGCCACACCCGGTGCGGCCGCGATGGCGCGAACACGGGCCTGGCGATACTGGCCAAACAGCTGGCTCAGCTGCGATTGTGACAGCAGGGCCGCTAGCTGGGTGGCGAGCGTAACCAGAAAAGACTCTTCGCTTTCGTCGAACTGGCGATGCTCGCGCTGCTGCACCACCAGCACACCCAGAAGCTGGCGGCGGCTGATGATGGGCACACCAAGGAAAGAGCGATAGCGTTCTTCCTTAACGGAGGGGATGTATTTAAAGCTCGGATGGCTCTGCGCATCAGCCAGGTTGATAGGCTCGGCCAGGCGACCGACCAGGCCCACAATCCCTTCATCAAACGCCAGTTTCACCGTCAGGCCACGCGGTTTTTTCAGACCGCGCGTCGCCATCAGGTAATAACAGCGATGATCGTGATCGGCCAGATAAACGGAACAGACTTCCGTTTCCATCGCCAGACAGATCTCATTAACCAGGATGTCGAGTGCTTCGTTCAGACGGGGCGCACTCGCCACCTTTTCAACAATTTCTCGCAACTGAGTGAGCATAAAGGGCGTGGCCTATCCTCTTTTACGTCGATGGGCAGGATGATTTCGCTGCACCGCACTCTCCTGCATGGACATGACAACGCCTGCAAACTCCTTCATCACCCGACGGTACACATCGCGTTTAAAAGAGACAACCTGACGTACCGGATACCAAAAGCTCACCCAGCGCCAGCCGTCGAATTCCGGCGTGCTACTGTGTTGCACATTAATATCTGCATCACTGCACATCAACTGCAGAAGAAACCACTTTTGTTTCTGACCAATACAAACCGGTTTTGTGTCCCAACGCACCAAACGTTTTGGCAATTTGTAGCGCAACCAGTTACGGGTAGATGCAAGTATTCGGACATCCTTTCTGTGTAACCCTACTTCTTCGAACAATTCGCGATACATCGCCTGTTCTGCGGTTTCACCGGGATTGATGCCTCCCTGAGGAAATTGCCAGGAGTGCTGTCCAAAGCGCCTGGCCCATAACACTTGTCCCTGCCTGTTACAAATTACGATACCAACATTCGGGCGGTAGCCATCATCATCGATCACTGGACTACCTCAAAAGCTAAATTTGAATGGTCTGATTGTTTCACACTCCTTACAGGCGGTAAACCACTGGATTCACGGGCAATGGGGACCGTAATCTCGGGATAACTCACAGAAGAATGCAAAGTTATAAACAAAGTACCGAGAAAACATCGATCTTATTCACGTTTTCTGTGGATAGCTTTGTGTAGAACACGGGAGTTAACTGAATAACCCGTTGGGAGGAATCTGAATACGCTTTACTGTGATTCTGAAATAGCCATTGAAATATAAGACTATTTCTCTGATGAGATTTGAATAAATTCGTCTGAGTGACATTGTATAATGTCCTGCCGCTGACAATTGGCTAAAGATCCACCACTCGGCTTTTTATCCACAGAGATCGGTTCAAGCTTGCAGCAAACCGGCTAATTTTTGCTAAAAAACAGCAAAGTCAAGGCTGTAAATCGAACCAGTAACCCGTCTGATGCCAGGTTATCCCATCTTTCTGTGGATAACTGGTCATAAGATCCTGTTCATTGTTGATAGCAAGTTGGGATAACCTGACCCGTCGTTAACAGCATGAGGCGGTGCATTCTTAAAAAAGCACTATGTTTCATGTTATTATGCGCGCCCTACCCTGCTCATTCCTGTGGAAAACCTGACAGGCCGCAGGGCGCTTATTTTTTAACCATACCGGGTTACGCATATGATCACTCTTCCAGAGCCACCTGAAAACGAATCGGTACTGTTCGCGCGGGCGCAGGCACTGGCAGGTTTACCTTTACACTGTCTGGCAGAACAGGCCGGCATTCCAACGCCAGCCAATCTGAAGCGCGATAAAGGCTGGGTGGGCATGCTGCTGGAATGGCATTTGGGGGCCAGCGCAGGCAGTAAAGCCGAGCAGGATTTTGCGCATCTGGGCATTGAGTTGAAAACTATCCCTGTCGATCGTGAAGGCAAACCGCTGGAAACCACATTTGTCTGCGTTGCACCGCTGACCGGTAACAGCGGCGTGACGTGGGAAAACAGTCATGTTCGCCATAAGCTGGCTCGCGTACTGTGGATGCCGGTTGAGGGTGAGCGTGATATTCCCCCTGGCGAGCGCCGGGTAGGCGCGCCCTTGCTGTGGAGCCCGACGGCACAAGAAGAAGACATGCTGCGTCAGGACTGGGAAGAACTTATGGATATGATTGTGCTGGGTCAGGTGGAACGTATTACTGCCCGTCATGGTGCCTGGCTGCAAATTCGTCCCAAAGCGGCTAACAGCCGGGCCCTGACCGAAGGGATCGGCGAACAGGGACAGCCCATTATGACGTTACCGCGCGGGTTTTATCTCAAGAAAAGCTTTACCGCCCCGCTGCTTGCCCGCCATTTTCTTCTCTGAATCCCCTTTCCCCTGGCCATGCACTATTTAAATGTGAGTTCGACAGATTAGGTGCGTATAATCTTCGTTTACTTTTCGTTTAGGATACGAGTGCAGGTATGTTCGAGTGGATTTCCGATCCTAACGCTTGGCTGGCGTTGGGCACCCTGACCATTCTGGAAGTGGTTCTGGGCATTGATAACATTATCTTTTTGTCATTAGTGGTGGCAAAACTGCCTAAACATCAGCAGGCCCGCGCACGGCGCATTGGTCTGATGGGCGCGATGCTGATGCGGCTGGGACTGCTGGCCTCGATTGCCTGGGTAGCAAAACTGACCAATCCCCTGTTTACCCTGATGGATCATCCGTTCTCCGCGCGCGATCTTATTCTGCTGTTTGGTGGCTTATTTCTGCTCTGGAAATCCAGCATGGAAATCCATGAAACTATCGAAGGTGAGGAAACCGAACACAAATCCAATGTGCATTCGTTCCTGGGAGCGATAGTGCAGATTATGTTGCTCGACATTATTTTCAGCCTCGACTCGGTTATTACAGCCGTCGGCCTTTCAGACCATCTGTTTATTATGATGGCCGCCGTGGTGATTGCCGTCTTAATGATGATGTTTGCGGCACGCAGTATTGGCGAATTTGTTGACCGTCATCCGTCGGTCAAAATGCTGGCGCTTTCTTTCCTGATTTTGGTGGGTTTCACCCTCATTCTGGAGAGTTTCGGCGTGCATGTACCAAAAGGTTACATTTATTTTGCCATGTTCTTCTCGATGGCCGTTGAGTGCCTTAACCTGATGCGCAGTAAGAAAAAAGTCAGCTAGCGTTGTCAAGGGCGGCGGCCTGCCGCCCACCTATTTTCAGATTGATACGATTAACCCAATCGGTAAAAGGATTTATTACTACACTTTTTTACAGTGGACGCGTTGCGAGGATAAGCACAATGAAAGGGCTGAGTAAGATTATATTGGCGGCCGTTGCCGCAGTGACATTAGGTGGTTGTAGTTCTGATTATGTGATGGCGACAAAAGACGGTCGCATGATTATGACGGAAGGCAAACCGAGCATTGATAAGGAGACCGGACTGGTACAGTACACCGATCAGTCAGGCCATACGGTACAGATTAACAGTGATGAAGTATCAACCATCATTGAGCGTTAAATGCGAAACGAGCAGGCCTGTCGACCTTTCCCTCCCCGGCAGGCTGTTTCTCCTTGTTGTTTCCCTTTCTTAGCCGCTACGCCTCGCGCTATAGTCCCTTAAGACACAATATCCATCCTCAGAGAAAAGGAAGCCGGCAATGCATTATCACCGTATCCCCCATAGCACGCTGGAAGTGAGTCAGCTTGGATTGGGCACCATGACGTTTGGTGAGCAAAACAGCGAAGCCGACGCCCACGCGCAACTGGATCTTGCGATCAGTTCCGGCATCAACCTGATCGATACTGCCGAAATGTATCCGGTGCCGCCTCGCCCGGAAACCCAGGGCCTTACCGAAAAGTACATTGGCAGTTGGTTAAAAAAGACCGGCAGCCGCGATAAAATCATTCTCGCCAGTAAAGTCGCAGGGCCGACCCGCGGCAACGATGCCTCCATTCGCCCTAATATGGCGCTGGATCGTAAGAACATTCGCGAAGCGCTGGATGCCAGCCTGAAGCGCCTGAATACCGATTATATCGACCTGTACCAGCTGCACTGGCCGCAGCGCCAGACCAACTTCTTTGGCAAACTTGGCTATCAGTACAGCGCTTCCAGCGTCCCGGTGACCCTGCTGGAAACGCTGGAAGCGCTGGCAGAACAGGTGCGGGCCGGTAAAATTCGCTACATCGGCGTCTCTAATGAAACCCCCTGGGGCGTGATGCGTTACCTGCAACTGGCAGAAAAGCATGAGTTACCGCGCATTGTTTCTATTCAGAATCCCTACAGCCTGCTGAACCGCAGTTTTGAGGTGGGCCTGGCGGAAATCAGCCAGCATGAAGGCGTGGAACTGCTGGCTTATTCGTGCCTGGCTTTTGGTACGCTAAGTGGAAAATACCTGAACGGTGCACAGCCTGCTGGTGCACGTAATACCTTGTTTAGCCGGTTTACCCGCTACAGTGGCGAGCAGTCTCAGCTGGCAGTCGCAGAATATGTGGCGCTGGCAAACAAGCATCAGATCGATCCCTCGCAAATGGCCCTGGCGTTTGTTCGCCAGCAGCCGTTTGTTTCCAGCACGCTGCTGGGCGCCACCACGCTGGAGCAGTTAAAGATCAATATCGACAGCGCCAACCTGACGCTCAGTAGTGAGATTCTGGAAGAGCTTGAGGCGATTCACCGCCGTTATACCTACCCTGCACCGTGATGCCATGTGCCAGCCGCAAGTGCGGCTGGCAGTTCTGACTGACAGCCTGCGTTAACCCAATTCCAGAGCCAGCAGATCCTCGATACGCTGCGCGCGACGAATCTCGCGTGGCGTGCCGTTTTCAAACAGGATTTCCGGAATCAGCGGTCGACTGTTGTAGTTAGAGGACATGGACGCACCGTACGCCCCGGTATCGTGGAACACCAGATAGTCGCCGACTTTCGCGTCGGGAATCGCCCGGGTTTCCACTTTGCCCCCTTCAAGCTGAGTAAACACATCGCCGGACTCGCAAAGTGGCCCCGCGACAACGCTTTCACGCGTGTCCTGTTCATCAATCTGTCGGTTGTCGCCAGCCATCAGGGAGATATGGTGATAGCTGCCGTACATCGATGGTCGCATGAGATCGCTGAATCCGGCATCCACCAGCACAAAGTGACGGCTGCCCATCTCTTTAACGGCCCGCACCTGCGACACCAGCACGCCTGACTCCGCCACCAGGAAACGGCCCGGTTCAATTTCCAGCTTCACGGCGTGACCCAGATGTGAGGCAATACGCTGGCGCGCGGCGTCCCACAGGCCAAAATAGTGTTCGGTATCGATCGCTTCCTCCCCATAGTGATAGGGAATGGATAAACCGCCGCCCGCAGAAATCGCCTCCAGATCCTGACCGAACGCCACCACCAGATCGACCATGGCATCGCAGACCTGCTGCAGGTGCGCATAGTCCACGCCCGAGCCGATATGCATGTGAATGCCGATCAGGCGCAATCCATATTGCTCAATCGCCGCCTGAGCAGCAGGCAAATCACTCGGCCAGATGCCGTGTTTACTGTTTTCACCGCCGGTATTGGTTTTCTGGCTGTGGCCATGACCAAATCCCGGATTGATACGTAGCCAGACAGCGTGCCCTGGCGAAACCGCACCCAGCTGATGCAGCATATCGACCGAACCGGCATTCACCGGCACCTTTAGTTCTGCAACTCTGGCGAGTGTAGGTTCATCCAGCACGTCAGCCGTAAACACGATGTCGTCACCGCCAGGCGTAAAACCAGCCACGAGGGCGCGCTCAATTTCGCCCAGCGAAACGGAATCCACCTTAACCCCGGCCGATTTCATGAGGCGCAGGATGTGCGTATTTGAACAGGCTTTTTGAGCAAAGCGCACCACATCAAAAGCGTGAAGCTGTGCAATACGCTGCTGAATCACCTGCGCATCATAAGCCCAGAACGGGCCAGAATACTGGCGGGCAAGCGGCAGCAGATGATCAACGTTGAGGGCGGTTTCTGTGGTGTTTAACGGACGCGGCATGGCATGTCTCCTGTGGCAATCCTCCTATTAAGCCAGATTCGTGCCATGCCGAAAAATATCTGTTTTAATAGCATCTATGCATAAATGATATGGGATATCCCATGGCCACGATTAACTGGCGCCACATTGAGATCTTTCATGCCGTGATGACCAGCGGCAACCTCACCCAGGCCGCCACGCTGCTGCAAACCTCACAGCCCACGGTCAGCCGTGAACTGGCGCGGCTTGAACGGCAGTTGAGTCTGCAACTGTTTGAGCGCGTGCGTGGCCGTCTGCAACCGACGGTGCAGGGATTACGCCTGTTTGAAGAGGTGCAGCGCTCGTGGTATGGGCTGGACCGCATTATGGATGCGGCAGAAGGTTTGCGGCAGTTTCGTCAGGGCGAGCTGTCGATTGCCTGTCTGCCGGCCTTCTCACAGTCGTTGCTGCCGCCCATTTGTCAGACGTTTTTACAACGCTATCCCGACGTCAGCCTGAACATCATTCCGCAGGATTCACCGCTGCTGGAAGAGTGGCTGTCGGCGCAGCGCTATGATTTGGGCCTGACAGAAACGCTGCACGCACCTGCCGGTACCGATCGCCAGGCTTTACTGACCTGCGATGAAGTCTGTGTCTTACCGAAACAGCATCCTCTGGCGCAGCGCAACTTACTTACGCCGCAGGATTTTGCGGGTGAGAACTATGTCAGCCTGTCACGTACGGACAGCTATCGGCAGTTACTGGATGCACTGTTTCATGAGCAAGGCGTGACGCGCAGGATGGTGATGGAAACCCATAGCGCAGCCTCGGTGTGCGCGATGGTGCAGGCTGGCGTGGGTATTTCTGTCGTTAATCCGCTGACAGCACTCGATTATGCTGACAGCGGGATCGTCATGCGTCCGTTTAGCGTGGCGGTGCCCTTTACCGTCAGTCTGGTCCGGCCGCGCCACCGGCCGGCTTCAGCGCTGGTTGACGCCTTTGCGGCGCACCTTCAACATCAGATTGCCCGTTTTCCGGCGCTGATTGCGGCCAGGCTGGCTTAGGCGTGTACGCTGGTCGCCGCACCGCCTGATTTACGGAAGGTGATCACGCAGACGATCAGCCCCACCGCCGCCAGCGCGGCCGCGGCAACCGGCACGCTGGTCAGCCCATAGCCACGGGCAATAACCGCTCCGCCTACCCAGGCGCCCAGTGCATTCCCGACATTAAAGGCCGAAATGTTCAGGGTCGACACCAGATTTGGTGCCTCCTTACCGTGGCGCACGACATTTATCTGCAAGCCGGGTACCGTAGCGAAGGTAGCCATCGCCCAAAGGAACAAGGTGATTTCCGCCAGCCACAGCGCATGGCTGGTCCAGCTAAACAGCAGTGAGAACAGCGCGATCAGCAGGAAACTGCCTGTCAGGCTGAGCGCCACATTGCGGTCAGCCAGTTTACCGCCCAAAATATTGCCTGCCGTCAGCCCCGCCCCAATCAGGAACAGAGTCCAGCTCACGCCATGATCGCTGATGCCGGTGACCTGCAACAGCAACGGCGCAATATAGCTGAACAACGTAAACATGGCGGCAGCAAAACAGACCGTCATCAGTAACGAAAGCCACAGTTTACCGTTTGCCAGCGCGCTGATTTCGCTGGCCAGATTGACGGGCTTCTCGTTTTTATTTCCCGGCAGGCTGGTGATCAACGCAATAAAGGCCAGCACACCAATTACCGCAACGCCCCAGAAGGTGGCACGCCAGCCAAACAGCTGACCAAACCAGGTCCCCAATGGCACGCCTAATACGTTGGCTAACGTCAGGCCGGTAAACATCAGCGCCACGGCGGACGCCTGGCGATCGGCAGCAACCAGACTGGCAGCCACCACAGCGCCAATGCCAAAAAACGCACCGTGACAGAGGGCGGTAATCACCCGCGCCAGCATCAGAAGGTTGTAGCTGTACGCCAGCGCGCACAACAGGTTACCGATGATGAAGATGGCCATTAACAGAATCAGCGTTTTCTTGCGTGGCAGTTTCGCGGTCAACAGTGCCATGACCGGCGCGCCAATGGCCACGCCCAGGGCATAGCCGCTGATGAGCCAACCCGCTGACGGAATGGTTACCTGTAAATCTTTTGCCACTTCCGGCAGTAACCCCATAATAACGAACTCAGTGGTTCCGATGGCGAACGCACTCAGCGCCAATGCCAGTAATGCCACAGGCATAACACTCTCCCAAATATGATTATTGCGACGCGGTTGCTTCCGCGTGCATCGCGATGAACAGGCTATAATTTATGATCTCTGTCACATTCTGTATTACACCATAGCTGACTGTCATCGGATACTCACACAGAGGCAACACTGTATTGCAGGAAAGGCAATAATTGACAGTAAGATGAACTATGCTTATTAAACATGAGGTTAAGGAGAAAGGGATAGCCCGCCACTTAAAACAAGCAGAAAGGTTGCCAGCGAAGTAGCCGTTTTTTAGCTAATACCGATTTTAGTTATCAATAAAGTATTAGCGTTGCCGATAAAGCTCTTATGAATCGCCAGATGAAATGCAGTCCAACTGACGCGGAGAGAGAATAATGCAACGGCTTACCCTCTTACTGGTACTGGGCTTAACGGGTTGCTCAGTCGGTCACTATGAGTACAGTAAAGAAGCTGAAAAGCGGGTTGATATGACCGTTACCGGCATTCCAACCATCATGGGGCTGGGCACGCTGGGTACGACCATTCCCCTGACCCCGGACTACAGCCTCACGGCGGCCCACGTGGCGAAATATTCGCTTTACCGGGTGAAAGCCTGGCATCCGGAGTGCGACCTGGCGGTGGTCTACCACAAGAACAGCGAAGCCAACCTTCCTCCCGCCTTCCGTAACAGCCACATTGGCGACAAGGTGAACCTTTACGGGTACAGCTTTATCTCGGCCATGCCGGTCAGCTCAACCGGTCAGAATCTGGTGAATACCACGCTGGCCAATGACTGGAACAAAGCTAACTGTGTGGTGGTGGCAGCGAATGCCGGCGTAGTGAAAGGGATGTCTGGTGGCGCGGTTTACAATGCCTCTGACGACACACTGGCTGGCGTGATTGTCGGCTACAGCCAGCGCATTAACGATAACCACAGCGGCAAGACGTTGTATAAAGACGTCGCCCTCTATGTTCCTTACTCTCGCTTTCAGCACTGGCTGGATGACGCCGTAAAATCTTAATTTTTGTCGGGCAAACCGGGATGCTTGCCCATCGTCTGTTCAGGCGGATTCAGCCACCTGTCCTCACGGGTTGCTTCGTAGTCCGGATTGAGCGGATAAGTAATACGGTTTTCGGGTTTGCTCACCTCGCCCACCACTAAAAAGCGCGCCTCATGGTCGCGGTTGTTGATAAAGGTGTGGCAGATGCCTGTTCCGGCCGGAAAAGCAACGGCATCGCCCGGCGACAGCGGGTACAACTCACCGTTTATCCAGGCGTCAGGATGACCTTCAAGCACAAAGATAAACTCTTCTTCCGCGCTCTCCGCGTGCGGATAGGACATGCGGCGTCCGGGCAACAGCCTTTCATGGTGAATGCCGAGGCGGGTTAACCCCAGTAACCGCCCCAGTGGCGCGCCAATCGACATGCGCTCATCGCTGTCAGAATAGTGTTCGTTATCGTCGCCTTCCAGCGTCTGCCAGTGGCGAATACAGTCGGGACGTTGTGTCATCGTGGTTGGCTCCCTGTTGAGATTTCAGTCTGGCAGAGGGAGCGGGATGACTCAAGCACGGCATCGCGAACAGCAGAAAGAAAAAAGGCCGGGATAACCCGGCCTTTTTACAGAACAACAAGACTTATTTAGCGCCAGGACGCAGCGCCGGGAACAGGATCACGTCACGGATGGTATGGCTGTTGGTAAACAGCATTACCATCCGGTCGATACCAATGCCTAAACCTGCCGTTGGCGGTAAGCCGTGTTCCAGTGCGGTAACGTAGTCTTCGTCGTAGAACATGGCTTCATCATCGCCCGCGTCTTTGGCATTAACCTGCTGCAGGAAGCGATCAGCCTGATCCTGCGCATCGTTAAGCTCAGAGAAGCCGTTGCCGATTTCACGTCCGCCGATAAAGAACTCGAAACGGTCGGTGATTTCCGGGTTTTCATCGTTACGACGAGCCAGCGGAGAAACTTCCGCCGGGTATTCGGTAATGAAGGTAGGCTGAATCAGGTGCGCTTCTGCGGTTTCCTCAAAAATCTCGGTCACCACGCGGCCTAAGCCCCAGCTTTTCTCGACTTTGATGCCGATGGCCTGGGCGACTGCCACGGCTTTATCGAAATCGTCAAGATCGGCCAGATCGGTTTCCGGACGGTATTTTTTGATGGCTTCACGCATGGTGAGCTTTTCAAACGGCTTGCCGAAATCGAATTCCTGCTCACCGTAAGGCACGACGGTGCTGCCCAGCACATCCTGCGCCAGCGTGCGGAACAGGCTTTCGGTCAGTTCGATCAGATCCTTATAATCCGCATACGCCATATAGAGTTCCATCATGGTGAACTCTGGATTATGACGTGGCGAAATCCCTTCGTTACGGAAGTTACGGTTGATCTCAAACACGCGGTCAAAACCGCCCACAACCAGACGTTTCAGATACAGCTCTGGCGCAATACGCAGGTACATATCGATATCCAGCGCATTATGATGCGTGATAAACGGACGCGCTGATGCGCCGCCCGGGATCACCTGCATCATTGGCGTTTCCACTTCCATAAAGTCGCGAGCGACCATGAACTGACGAATACCGGCCATAATCTGAGAGCGAATTTTGAAGGTGTTGCGTGATTCATCGTTGGCGATGAGATCAAGATAACGCTGACGATAACGTGTTTCCTGATCGGCCAGGCCGTGAAACTTATCAGGCAACGGACGCAGCGCTTTGGTCAGTAAACGCAGTTCTGAACAGTGAACAGACAGCTCGCCAGTTTTAGTTTTGAACAACTTACCGCGTGCGCCGAGGATATCGCCCAGATCCCACTTTTTGAACTGCTCGTTATAGATGCCTTCAGGCAGATCGTCACGTGCTACGTACAGCTGAATGCGGCCGCCAACGTCCTGCAGGGTGATGAAAGACGCTTTGCCCATAATACGGCGCGTCATCATACGGCCCGCCACGCTGACCTCAATGCCTAAGTCTTCCAGCTCTTCGTTACTCTTCTCGTCATAGCTGGCGTGCAGCCGATCGGAGGTGGTATCACGACGAAAATCGTTAGGAAACGCCACGCCGTTTTCACGCAGCACGCTCAGTTTCTCGCGACGCGTTTTCAGTTCGTTATTTAACTCAAGTGCGACGTCAGCGCTCTGCGGTTGTTGTTCAGACATGTCGGTTCCTTATAGCCCTGCTTTTAAACTTGCTTCAATGAAACGGTCCAGATCGCCATCCAGAACCGCCTGCGTATTACGCGTTTCCACGCCGGTACGCAGATCTTTAATTCGTGAGTCGTCCAGAACGTAAGAACGGATCTGGCTTCCCCAGCCGATATCCGACTTATTGTCTTCCAGCGCCTGCTTCTCGGCATTTTTTTTCTGCATCTCAAGCTCGTACAGCTTCGCCTTCATCTGCTTCATCGCCTGATCTTTGTTTTTGTGCTGAGAGCGGTCATTTTGACACTGCGTGACCGTACCGGTCGGAATATGGGTGATACGCACCGCAGATTCCGTCCGGTTAACGTGCTGACCACCGGCACCCGAGGCACGGTAAACGTCAATGCGCAGGTCTGCCGGGTTAATGTCGATATCGATATCGTCATCGACTTCCGGGTAGATAAACGCGGAGCTGAATGAGGTATGGCGGCGACCACCGGAGTCAAACGGACTCTTACGAACAAGGCGATGAACGCCTGTCTCGGTGCGTAACCAGCCAAACGCATAATCGCCCGACACGCGAATGGTTACCGATTTAATGCCCGCCACTTCGCCTTCGGACTCTTCAATAATCTCGGTTTTGAAGCCTTTCGCTTCAGCCCAACGCAGATACATACGCATCAGCATGCTGGCCCAGTCCTGCGCCTCGGTGCCGCCGGAGCCAGCCTGCAAGTCGATATAACAGTCTGCGCTGTCGTACTCACCCGAGAACATACGGCGGAATTCGAGTTCACCCAGTTTAACGTCCAGCGCGTCCAGTTCTTCGACCGCTTCGTTAAAGGTTTCTTCGTCATCGGCTTCCACAGCCAGATCAAGCAGGCCCTGTACGTCTTCCAGCCCCTGCGTCATCTGATCCAGCGTATTCACGATTGCTTCGAGAGAGGAGCGCTCTTTACCCAACGCCTGGGCGCGTTCAGGTTCGTTCCAGACGTCAGACTGTTCGAGTTCTGCGTTTACTTCTTCAAGGCGTTCTTTCTTGGCATCGTAGTCAAAGATACCCCCGAAGAACGTCGCTGCGCTCGGTGAGGTCCTGAATACGGTATTTGACCGGATTAATTTCAAACATGTGTTTAGCGTCTTTTTAACGTTTGATGGAATAAGAAATGTAACCTGCGAGTTTACCCGAAACCGGCGACAGTTTGTAGCGTTGAGAAAATGCGCAGGGTGTAAACGTTTGGGACAGGCTGTGCTGAAAGGGAGGGAGGCAACGTCAGAAAGGCCTGGCGGACGGACTCCCGTCCGTCCACCTTCATCCGTTAACTGAGCGGCCAGAGATGTTCAATAATCAACTGCACTGAGCGGTTATCGCGATATTCATTGATATCCAGCCGGTACGCCAGTTCAACCTCGCGAACGCTGCTGTCAGGCCACAGCGTGGTATCTACGTTAAACGCGATACCGTCGATCAATGGCCCGCCGCCCAGTGGCTCCACCATGACTTTCAGATGACGTTCCCCCACCAGCCGCTGCTGCAACAGCCGGAATTTGCCGTCAAACGCAGGCTCCGGAAAGGCCTGTCCCCAGGGACCGGCATCGCGCAGCATTTCGGCGGTCTCCAGAGAAAACTCAGCGGGTTGTAACGCGCCATCAGACCACATCACCCCTTGCAGCGCTTCGCCAGCCAGCCAGTCGCCGACCAGTTCAGCGAACCGCTGACGAAACTCCTCGTAGCGCGCCTCCTCCAGCGACAGCCCGGCCGCCATGGCGTGACCACCAAACTTCTGCATCAGCCCGGGGTGGAGCGTATCAAGCCGTTCCAGGGCATCCCGCAGGTGCAGGCCCGCAATCGAACGTCCCGAGCCTTTGAGCATGCCGTCGCCCGCAGGCGCAAAGGCGATGACCGGACGGTGAAAACGCTCTTTGAGCCGGGAAGCCAGAATACCTACCACGCCCTGATGCCATTCGGGATGATAAAAGGCCAGCCCCAGCGGCAAATCGGTTTGCTCACGCTCCAGCGTCTGACAGAGCGCCAGCGCCTCGCTTTGCATGCCCTGTTCAATCTCTTTGCGCATCTGATTGAGCGCATCCAGCTCGCTGGCTAGCATACGCGACTGGCTGAGATCGTCCGTCAGTAACAGCGCGACGCCGACCGACATATCGTCGAGCCTTCCGGCCGCATTCAGCCGCGGTCCCAGCGCAAACCCCAGGTCGCTGGCGGCCAGCTGGCGCGCATCGCGATTGGCGATTTCCAGTAGCGCCTTGATGCCCGGTCGGCATTTACCGGCACGAATGCGGCTCAGGCCCTGCCAGACCAAAATACGGTTATTTGCATCCAGCGGCACGACATCCGCAACCGTGCCCAGCGCCACCAGATCGAGCAGGTCAGCCAGGTTAGGTTCTGCCCGCGTGACGCCAAACCAGCCCTGGGTTCGCAGATGGGCACGCAGCGCCATCATCAGGTAAAAGGCCACACCAACGCCTGCCAGCGCACGCGACGGGAAAGTGCAATCAGGCAGGTTTGGGTTAACGATAGCGTCCGCGTCAGGCAGCGTTTCGCCGGGTAAATGGTGGTCGGTCACCAGCACCGCAATCCCGTGCGCATGCGCGACGGCGACGCCAGCATGAGAGGAAATACCGTTATCGACAGTGAGGATCATCTCCGCGCCGCGCGCTTTCGCCTGTTCGACAACCTCAGGACTGAGGCCGTATCCATCCTCAAACCGGTTAGGTACCAGATACTGAACATTGCTGCATCCCATGCTGCGCAGAGCCAGCACGGTAAGCGCGGTACTGGTGGCACCGTCAGCATCAAAATCGCCGACGACCATAATACAGCGTCCATCCAGCAGCGCTTCATGCAGCAAGGCGACGGCCTTATCAATACCGCTCAGCGCACTAAACGGCAGCAGGTTTTTCGCGCCTCTTTCCAGCTGAGCGGCATCACTGACGCCGCGTTGCAAATAAAGCCGACGCAGAAGCGGCGGCAAATCAGCAGGGAGCCCGGGCAAATCCGGTACCGCCTCACGACGACGTAATTCGACTTCGTGCTTTACCACGCCTTAACCACCACGCTTTTGATTATCCAGTACCTGTTTGAGTTCCTGAGGGCTTTGGTAGCCCGGGATCATCATTCCGCTATCGGTCAGAATGGCGGGCGTGCCCTGAATGCCGAACAGAATGCCGAGTTTATACTGCTGACCAATGTCAGTTTTGCATGACGCAGGCGCCTCCATCTTCGGCGCATCACCTTTCATCGCGTCATCGAAGGCTTTGTTACGATCGGCGCTGCACCAGACCGCTTTCATGGCGCTGGCGACATTACCGTTCATCCCTTCGCGTGGGAAAGCAAGATAACGAACCGTGATGCCCAGCGCATTGTAATCGGCCATCTGCTCGTGCAGCTTGTGACAATAGCCACAGGTAATGTCCGTGAACACCGTGACCACATGCTGCTCTTTTGGCGCTTTATAGATGATCATCTCCGGAACCAGCGCGTCGACCTTTTTATCCAGCAGCGTGTTGGTCACGTTCACCGGTTGCGTGCCGCTGACATCATAAAGGGGACCCTGGATCATGTGCTTACCATCATCGGTCACATACAGGACGCCGCTTTCGCTGAGCACGGTTTTGAAGCCTGGCAGCGGAGACGGCTGAATCTCGGTCTGGTGTAAACCCAGCTTTTTCAGGGAAAGCTGAATAGCGCTGTCATCAGCGTGGGTTAAACCGGAAAAGGCGCTGACCAGCAGCGCCAGCGTGGCAACATGTTTGTTCATTGTTTTCCTTATATCCGTCGGTCATGCACGCGGATGATGCTGTTGATGTAACAGTCGCAGACGTTCCGTGGCGACGTGAGTATAAATCTGGGTCGTGGAGAGATCGCTGTGTCCCAGTAACATCTGTACGACACGCAAGTCTGCTCCGTGGTTCAGCAAATGTGTGGCAAAGGCGTGGCGCAGCACATGGGGCGACAGCTTTTCGCTGTCAATGCCTGCCAGCGTGGCGTAGTGCTTGATTCGGTGCCAGAACGTCTGCCGCGTCATTTGCTGCGCGCGGCTACTGGGGAAGAACACATCCAGCGTTTGCCCGTTGAGCAACCACGGACGACCATGTTCCATATAATATTCCAGCCAGTAGACCGCCTCTTCACCTAATGGCACCAGGCGCTCTTTATTGCCCTTACCGATCACCCGGACCACGCCCTGACGCAGGCTGACGTCGTTCAGGGTTAATCCCACCAGCTCCGAAACACGCAGCCCGGTGGCATACAATAATTCCAGCATGGCTTTATCGCGCAGTTCCAGCGGCACGTTGACATCCGGAGCCTGCAGTAAACGCTCGACCTGTGCCTCGCTCAGATCTTTGGGCAGCCGCTGGGGCAGCTTTGGCGCGGCCAGTTGGGCGCTGGGATCGTCCACACGAATCTTTTCACGGTACAGGTACTGAAACAGGCGGCGCATAGCGCTGAGCAGACGCGCTGAGCTGGTGGCCTTATAGCCGCCTTCCAGTCGCTCTGCGAGAAACTGTTGCAGATCCTGCGGGCTTAATGACACCAGCGTCAGGCCGTGATGTGCCAGCCAGCCGGTGAGCGTTTGCAGATCCTGTCGATAGGAGGACAAGGTATTTTGCGCCAGATTGCGCTCAATCCACAGCGCGTCAAGAAACTGTTCTGTCAGTTCGCTGTCTTGCACGTTTTCCCCGCCGTTCAGTCTGAAATCGTGCTCATTATGCCTGATTCACCCCTGCTTCTGATACAATTACGCCAAAGTCTGGATTAACAGAGCACTATCTGCATGAAAATTGGTCTTTTTTACGGTTCCAGTACCTGCTACACCGAAATCGTAGCGGAGAAGATTCGGGATTTTATTGGCGACGAGTTAGTGACGTTGCACAACGTGAAAGATGACGATCCGCGTCTGATGGAAGAGTACGACCTGCTGATTTTGGGCATTCCGACCTGGGACTTCGGCGAGCTACAGGAAGACTGGGAGGCCATCTGGCCGCAGTTGCCCACCCTCAATCTGCATAACAAGATAGTGGCGCTTTACGGCATGGGCGACCAGATTGGCTATGGTGAATGGTTTCTCGACGCGCTGGGTATGCTGCACGACCTGCTGCAACCCATGGGCGTGCAGTTTGTCGGCTACTGGCCGCTGGATGGCTATGAATTTACCAGCCCCAAACCGCTTAGCGCGGATGGCAAACAGTTTGTCGGGCTGGCGCTGGATGACGTCAATCAGTTTGACGTGACGGATGAGCGCGTTGAGCAGTGGTGCGAGCAGATTCTGACGGAAACGGCCGAACGACTTTAGGCTGTCGGTGTTAACGCGCGCGTTGTCTGTCGCGAAAACAGCAGGCGCGTAAGGCGCGCCATTCAGCAGGCTGCATATTATCCTGCATGAGCCAAAACCGCGTTATCCTGCCCTGAGGGTTCTTCATGACCAGCAACACCGCGCCAGGTAACCAGTAAAGCGGTTGCTGCGTTTGCCAGTGTTCATCCTGCCAGTGCCAGTCACGGGCACTGTCACGTCGTAGCGCTCCACAGCGCAGACACAAGCGCCTGTCCTGCCGCCATCCTTCCCACACGATGAGGGCGAACAGCACCGGCTTTATCACCCACTCTGCCGCAGACAAGGGCATCAGCCCGACGCCGGCTAGCGTTACCACCAGCGTCAGGGCAAGGATTGTGCGCGCCTGCAACGAGGGATGAAGGTTACATTGCCACCGGGCCGCGTTCACGATTACGCTGCTGAATAAGCTTCACCATGCGTTTCAGCTCGGGATCGGCTGGCTCGCCGTGGTTCATCATCCAGTTGAAAAGGTCCGGATCGTCACTTTTCAGCAGGGCAATGAAAACCTGCTTGTCGGTATCGTTTAACGTGTCATATTCGTACTTGAAGAACGGCATAATAGCGACATCCAGTTCCAGCATGCCACGACGGCAGGCCCATTGAACGCGCGATTTATCATGAATATCCATGCATCAGTTTTCCTGTTTCGCATCGTGGCGACTAGTGTAACCTGGATTAACAGCGACTGCAGGCTCCAGACTTCGTCATGTGCACAACGCCGCAGGATGACGCTTTTTCTGGCGTTCATCACGCGTTTTGTGCGCCCTGTTCAGTAAACAGGTTGCAATGCCAGTCTGCTCTTTTACCATTGAAGATATTGTTCCGGATGAACCTTCATACTCAGGATTTATCAATGCCAACATTTACGCTTCCCCCACGTCAACCTGCGGCCTCATCGCGTCTGCCGCTCACGTTAATGTCTCTGGATACCTGGGCTCTGGTGTCTGTAGTGGGCCCGGACAGTACGTCCTATTTGCAGGGTCAGTTGACGCTGGATGTCGCCGCGCTGGATGCCGCCCATCATCTGCCCGCCGCCCACTGCGATGCGAAAGGCAAAATGTGGAGCAATCTGCGTCTGTTTCACCGCGGCGAAGGCTATGCCTATTTAGTGCGCCGGGCACTGCGTGATACTCAGTTGCCGGAGCTAAAAAAATACGCCGTATTCTCTAAAGTGACGCTGGCCGCCGATGACGATGTGGTGTTACTGGGCGTTGCCGGTTTCCAGGCTCGGGCGGCGCTGGCCGACCGGTTTGAAGCCCTTCCTGACAGTACTACTCCCGTGGTGCAACAGGGCGAAACCACCCTGCTGTGGTTTGCCCAGCCCGCAGAGCGCTTTTTACTGGTCACCTCGCTTGCTGAGGCAGAAGCACTGAAACAGAAGCTGGCCGAGGATGCTCAGTTAACAGACAGCACACAGTGGCTGGCCCTGGACATTGAAGCCGGTATTCCGGTGATTGAACCTGCGACCAGCGCGCAGTTTATTCCCCAGGCGACTAATTTGCAGGCACTGGACGCGATCAGCTTCAAAAAAGGCTGCTACACCGGGCAGGAGATGGTGGCCCGCGCGAAATACCGTGGCGCCAATAAGCGCGCCCTGTACTGGCTGTCAGGCCAGGCCAGCCATCTGCCTGCCGCAAACGACTCGCTGGAATTGCAGATGGGTGAACGCTGGCGTCGCACAGGTACCGTTCTCGCCGCCGTGCAGCTTGATGATGGCGTGACCTGGGTGCAGGTCGTGATGAATAACGATCTGGAGCCAGACAGCGTATTGCGCGTCGAAGGGGATGAAGGAGGCAAACTCACTATTCAGCCTTTGCCTTATTCGCTGGACGAAAACTGAGTGTCGGGGCGGGAACCTCTCCCGCCCTGTTTCTACATGACGTAGAAATAAATGGCGCAGAAATGACAGATGCAGCCGCCTAACACGAAACCGTGCCAGATGGCGTGATTAAACGGCACGCGGCGCGCCACATAAAAGATCACCCCCAGGGAATAGATGATGCCTCCCAGCGCCAACAGCCAGATTCCCCCCGGCGACAGTTTCATCGCCAGTTGATAGACCACCACCAGCGACAGCCATCCCATACAAAGATACGTGACCAGTGACAGCACCTTATAGCGTTCAGCGATCGTCAGTTTAAACAGGATGCCCAGCAGCGCCAGTCCCCAGATGACCGCCATTAATGCGTGAGCCAGCGGTGACTGCAGCCCTGTCATCAAAAACGGCGTATAAGTGCCCGCAATCAACAGATAAATGGCGCAGTGATCCACTTTTTTCAGCACGCGTTTGGCGCGTGGATGACTGACAGCGTGATAAAGCGTGGACGCCAGAAACAGCACGATCATGCTGCCGCCATACAGGCTTGAGCTGACAATGGTGGTGACATCCGCATGGATCGCTGTTGCTTTAACCAGTAGCAGCACTAACCCAACGATTCCAAAGAGGCAACCCAGCCCGTGACTGATACTGTTGGCAATTTCCTCTGCCAGTGGATAGCCCTGCGTGGAAAAATGTTTATGCGTCATAACCTTCCTGCCTAAAAGTGAGAGCCATTGCAGATTAATCACCAGACAAATTAATCAGAAAAACTTTCAGTGTACAATTGTAAGCTTAAATTAATTAATGCGGTCAACGCCGGTTCAAATTCTGTTAAAATGCTGACTGGTCAACTATCTGGTGATTTTTTCATGTTCGCGCATCACGATCTTGCCACGCTCAACGATCTGGAATTGCAGGTTTATCAGTACATCATCAGGCATCGTGAAAGTGTCAGTTACATGACCATTCGTGAACTGGCGGAGCAGGCCGCCGTGTCAACCACCACCGTGCTGCGTTTCTGTCGCAAAATGCACTGTGAAGGCTGGTCTGAGTTTCGTATCCGTCTGCGGCTGGCCCAGGAACACACGGCCCCAGCTTTACCGGTCTCTGGCCCGGCCGATATGCTGAGTTTTTTTAAAAGCATCAATAATGCTGAATTTGAGCAGGTCATCACCCAGGCAGCCGCGATGATCAGGCAGGCTGAGCGGGTATTTTTTATTGGTGTGGGCACATCAGGGAGCCTGGGAAAATACGGTGCACGCTTTTTTTCGAATGTGGGGAAATTCAGTCATGCTATTGATGATCCTTATTATCCCGTCAGTCCGAGCCTGTATGAAAATGCCCTGGCGATCATCCTTTCTGTCTCGGGCGAAACAGAAGAAGTACTGCGTATCGCCAGCCAGTTTAGCCTGAATAAATGCAAAATTATTGCGGTCACCAACAGTGAAAACTGTTCGCTGGCAAAAATGAGCGACTTTACGGTTTCCTATCACGTCCCGGTTATCCGCCTGGAGGATAACTGCGATATTACCACTCAGGTACCGGCGATTTATATTATCGAATCGCTTGGCCGACGGTTAAGCCAGTAAAACACAGCGTTTTTTAGCTGTGACAAATCCCTTTTTTCGCACGGTGTTATACCGTGACTTTATAAA